>Ga0190363_1002541_pt1 | contig 10378 bp, 8 predicted proteins | sample 48721867_MG_FD_161272 | JGI IMG/M metagenome (GOLD analysis project Ga0190363, IMG submission 161272) | Hydrothermal vent microbial mat bacterial communities from Southern Trench, Guaymas Basin, Mexico - 4872-18-6-7_MG | ecosystem: Environmental > Aquatic > Marine > Hydrothermal vents > Microbial...
CTCTATTTCTGATATTGATAATATCCTTATATCTTCACCTTTTTCCAATAATTCTCCATAATGTGCTTCAACAGCCTCTTTTATATTCTCCATTAATTCATCAAGTGTTTTTCCTTGTGTGAATATATCCACCCCTATACCTCTTGCACACCAGTATTCACCATCATTATATATCTCAAATTTTACAAGCATACTATATCACCTGTTTAACCATTAATTATAGTTATATTTCTATTTTAACGCATGAGCCGAATTTTACTTAACGTTCTGGGGATATGTGAAGTTTGCCGAAGGCAAATTTTGGCGAGCGTAAGCGTAGCCTCATATCCTCCTGTTGTCCGAGTGCGAAAGCACCGAAGCGAATAATAGTGAGCGGAGAGTTGCGAGCCTGCCGATTGCTTATTAGTCGCGATTTTCATAAGATGGTTTTCTCTCTATCAATTCTAATTCTTGGCCATAATTCTAATTTTTGGCCATTACTTTATGATAAATTTTTTCCAATTCATGAGAAATAGTACTGATCTCTAATTCCTCCTTTTCCCAAATAAAATGTAATTCGTCGAGTTTATCATTCTTAATTATATGAATACATTCTTTAAGGAGATCTATCGCATTTTTCTTTATTTTATCTTCTAGTGTTTTTACTAAATGAAAAGAATTTCTCTCCTGATAGTAACAAACATATTTTAATCGCTGTAGTTCCTCTAAAATGGGTTGAATTGTTGGATAATATTTCAAATGCATGATTTCGAATAACTTTTGCACTTTCTTATCGGAAAACTTAAAATCATATTGAAACAATCCTTTTTTGATCAACATTTTGCTGCTTTCCAATTCTTTCACAATTTGTGTACCAGGAGTTAGCCAAAGTCTGTTTACTAGCTTGTCTATCTCCCACCCACCTGTTTTTTCTAAGAACTTCACATTTTCTTTTATTTCATTAAGGGTTATGAATGGATCAAACATTATAAAACCTTGAGTTATATTTATTCCTAAGTCTCTTAACTGCGAAATAGCATTAATATTGTCTTTCACAGTAGTACCTTTATTGTATATGTCCAATATTCTTTGACTTGCTGATTCTGTTCCGATGAATACATGTACTAATCCAGCCCTTTTCAAGAATTTGATCAAACTACGATTGATATCATTTACTCTACAATTAAAAGAGAAATTTATGTCCAACCCTTCTTTCATTATCAAAGATGCTATTTTATATGCTCTCTCTCTACCTTTTTTTCCAGGACCTATGAAATTGCTATCTGTAAAGTGTATCAATTGAATATGCCATTTATCGCATAAATATTTTAATTCTTCCACTACATTTTCCGGGCTTCGTCCTCTCCATTTATAGTTTAAAGCAGAAATTGTACAGAATTTGCAGTTCCAATAGCATCCTCTAGAAGATAAAACATTTACAGCTAAAAACCCACTTTTCAATAGATATGGAAGATAATCTCTTGAAGGGAATGGAAGACTATCTAAATCGTGTATCAGCTGTCTTGGAGGGTTAATTTTTATATTTCCCTTCTTGTTACGATACGTAATTCCAGAAATTGTATCTAATGCAGCATTTTTCTCGATTGCTTGCACAAGATCTAACAAAATGAACTCCCCATCACCCCTTACTACAATATCTATTCCTCGCTCTTCTTCTAAAATTTCTATATGAGTCAATGTAGGAAACTTTCCTCCAACTACTATAGGAATGTCGATGTCTTGTTTTCTGATTTTTTGCACTATTTTTGATGTTACACTAAATGTTGGTTGGGTTACAGAAAAGCCAATTAGAATAGGGTCTTTACGTTTAATGAGATCATATATCCTTAAGAATGTATTTTCAATATCTAGTTTACGAATTTGTGCATCGATAATTTTGACGGTGTAACCTTCATTTCTCATAAATGCAGCCAAGTAACCTAATCCTAGATGCTCTCCTGGATATACGAATGGTACATCAAGAAGTGGAGGATTAATTAAAAGGATATCATATCCCATATCCTTCACCATCCTTTTATGAGAATAAATTAAGCCCAACTCTTGAGCAATTCAACTTCGTTATCGTTTTAAAAGCCTTCAGGTATAATTTCCAGATCTGATTATGATCAAGAGTGTCCAAATCAAATACAGGCAAATCGTACCTACAATATTTTGAATAGTCTTTGGTTAATATTTTTACCCCATATTTTTCAGGAAACTCAAATATAGGCGTTCCAGGGTATGGCACCAGTACTGTTGTTGTTATGCTAAATACCCCCACATCATAGAACCAGGAAAAAGTTGAAATTGTTTCATTAGCTGTCTTTATTGTCTCGGAAGGAAGACCAAAAATGAAAGACAACGATGAAAAAGGAAAAATCCCTACTGATTTCTCTATTTTTTTAAGAAAGACCTCGAAATTGCCAAGTGTGGGTAATCTATGGACTCTAGTAAGAACATCATTTGATGCGCTTTGCAAACCAATGAATAATCCTATGAAACGACATTTCTTCAACAAGTTTATGATATCATTCGTGAACAGCTCAGGTCTAAAGTTCGCATAGTAGTACAGATCAAAGTGCTCAAGATACTTAAGTAACGTGCTTAATCTTCTTTGGTTACAATTAAATGTACTATCACTGAAGAACAGCTCTTTTGTTTTTACAAATTTCAGATATTCCTCTATATCCTTAACAACCTTATCAGGGTTTCTATATCTAATTCCTCTCCAAAAATTAGTCTCAACACAGTAAGCACATCTGTATGGGCATCCTCTTGATGTTGATAAGTACACTAGGCAATTGTCCCGGATATCATTTGGAATTAAATCGAAAGCGGGGGTTGGTAAGTCATTAATATTCAATAGTTTCTGGGGTGGATTTCTTTTAATTCTGCCGTTATCCTTGTAAGTAATGCCCTTTATTTCTTCAAGATCTCTGGGATTACCTGCATTTATAACCTGTCTAAAAGTTTCTTCCCCTTCTCCTCTCACGACAACATCTGCATCATTTACTGCTTGAATATCTTGATAAGTAACATGAGGACCACCAATCACTGTAAGAATATTTGGATTTTTTCTCTTAATTGTTCTCAAAATTTTTGTTGCTTTATAATAGTTATCTGTATTTGCTGTTATTCCAATAACATCGAAATCTTTAAGATCCTCCAATATTTTGCTTTTTCTCCCTTGTTTCTCGAAATAGTCATACTGAATGTAATTAACTTTAGCATTTTCTTTTTCACGAACATAGGAAGCTATTGATAATAATCCGGTTGATATGATATACTCCCGATATTTAGGTTCTTTTTCCAGATCTAAGGAGAACTTCTCTATTCTTCGCAATCTTTCTTCTTTTAGTGCGAGTGCATTTATTTCTGATAGCCTAATTATTTCAGGATCACCTGAACCAATTCCTAACTTGTCAGGGATCCTTTGAGGGCCAGGATTTATTAATGCAATTTTCATCTATAACTACCTCCTGGCATTTTTTAAAAAGGGAATAATACACATTTTACATGATAGATTTGATGATTTTTTCATTTTTTCAAATTCTATAGACAATCTATCACTTTCTAGTAATTTCAAGGCTGTTTTCCATTCAATTCCATTTTTAATGTCATTTTGGGTGAACATACAACAAGGCCATACACCGCCAAATGCATCTATCATGAAAGAATCTCTACCACAACCACATGTTGGTGATTCTAATTCGCTGTAACCTTTATCATCAAGACTGATAATTTGAATTACTCTCTTAATGTAGCTTCTTGATATATTTATTTGCGGGTATCTATCCTTCAGACTATAGATTTTTTTAAATAGTCTCTTACACTTTATGGGGTCTAGTTTGTAATCACTTCCGTGTAACACAGGAATAAACCTCATTGAATGAACTCCTAACGAACTTAGTATTTGGATTAATTCTTCAATCTCATTGACAGATAGTAAATTGGTCATCGCCGTATTCGTATCTATTTTAAGCTTGGAATTCAACACATTTCTGCCCATTGATAGCCTCCTTATGTTGTGTATGACGGTTTCAAATGTACCCTTACCTCTTATTGCATCATGCGTGTCCTTTAAACCATCTACGCTAAAAGTAACACCATCATAATAGTTTAACAAAATCTTTTCAATTCGCTCATCTATCAGAGTTCCATTCGTATCTAACGATAAGAGCATGTTTAACGATTTTAGAGAGCGAGATATCTCAATGACATCCCTTCTAATGAGCGGCTCTCCTCCAGTAAAGTGAATTAATATCCTTCGAGAGAGCTTATTGGATATTCTTGACAAACATTTGGATATTCTCAGAACCTCATTGACTGTAACATAATCTTTTCTTCCCTTCAGATTCTTTGTTTTTTCTCTTTCCTTTACCGTGCAAAATCCACAATTAAGATTACAATCAAGAGTTATCCGCCAATCCACAACGAGTGGATTTAAGTTCCTAAAAAATATTTCATAAGTTTTCAAGATGTATCACCTCGGGCCATGAGTAAGTTCTATTTTCTTTTCTAATCAATAATCGAAGCCCTTCAACTTCAGCAGGATACCAAAATTTTAGCTTATCTAATCTCTTTTCTTTTAATAATTCATCTAGTTCTAATAATTTAAAGCCCTCTTTGGCAATTATAAAGAGAGACTCGTCAATAGATTCCATGGAATAGTATGTCCATTCAATGATCCTTTTGTACTTTTCACTAAGAAAATCGAAGGAATTAAGTTTTTTTGGTATTTTTCTCTCCATGGCAAGACATGCCAATATCAGCATATTTATAAAAGAAGTCACATATCCAATATTTGCGTGTTTCCTAAGCTTTCTTAGCATATATGTACAGCGACCAATCCGGTGTAAGAATAAATATCTAGCGATTTCTATAGGATAACTGCTTGCTTTGGCTCTAAATTCTCTTAGCAGATTGAATGGATCATATATGACTTCACCATATACGTATTTTGCAATTTCAAATTCCCAGTTTTCAGTATACCAGTGAAAATTTGTTAACGGTGAGAATAAGAAGTTTTTTGGAACGTATTCAATTTCTATAGGGATTTGCTGGTCTAAAAGTATTTCAAAGCGTCTTTTCCCTTCGCTCAAAACTATTAAGACGTCTATATCATTAGGATATTCACTTTCTGCGGAAGAACCGTAAATTAACAATCCAATAAGATTGCCATTTTTTAGAGCTGTGTTAACAATATCCATGAATACGGCGGATCCTGAAAGTCCTGTTACTTTTTGAAGTTTCTTAAAGTTTTTCCAGCTATTCATTCCTCCTCCTAAGTCTGCTATTTCTATTCTCCAAGACCTCAACTATGGGTCGCCGTAATCGTTCGTTGCATAGCGGACACGAGTAAGACGAGCGGTATCTAATTTGATTTAAAGTATCTTGTAATTTATTTTTCTCTAAAAGTTTAAGAGCATCTACGTAGTGTAAAGATCCTCTAGGCGGCCTAGGCGAAAATGCGCAACAAGGCCAAACATAACCGTAAGCATCTATGAAGAAGAAGTGACTTCCGGTAGCACAGTCTGAAGGAATATCAAGCGGCCATTGTCTAATTTTCATATATTTTATTATCTCGTATGTTTTCTCTATGTATTCTTTTGTAACATTTATTTGTGGATATTTTTTATGAAGCGTCCATAGGAACTCCAAAAGTTCTAACCCTTTTTTCTCATCAACACCATATTTTCTGAATATCTTGCTATTAACGTCATACATCATCGGTTTAAATCGTATTTCATCTATTCCCTTTGATATCAGGAAAGTAATCAAACGATATAACTGTTCTTTATCGGTGAGAGATGTTAAAACAGTATTCGTTCTAATAATCAATTTGGACTTCTTTTGATTTCTTTTTTCCAACAAACGTAGTAAATTGGTCATCGCTTTATCCCATGTACCTTTCTGCCCTCGTAACCTGTCATGAACCTCTTTTTCTCCGTCTATACTGAATGTGATGCAATCATAGTATTTCAGGACATAATCTTCATAAAAATCATCAAGAAGAGTTCCATTTGTGTCAATAGCTAATGAAAACCCCTTTTTCTTTAATTTAGGAGCCATATTAATCCAATATTTGCTCATAAAAGGTTCTCCACCAGTAAAGTAGAGCAAAACATTGATGCGATGTGTTGACATATATCTGGATAACTTTTCACAAATATTTTCAACATCCTTTTTTGTAAGATAACTTAATGACTTTTTTTTAAGATTCTCTCTTGCTCTCCACACAGAACAAAACTTACATCTAAGATTACATTCCTGTGTTGTTTCTACATATACAGTCAACCAGTTCTTTACTATTTTCATTTTTATCGCATCCTTCTATGGCGGAATCACCTTCCAAAAGTATTTTTCCGAAAAATTCCAGAAAAAGTCATAACATTCTTTTTCCATGCCTGCCCACTTTGCATAGTGCTTTATTTGAATTGATTTCATTAAGAAAATATAATTACATAGTTCATATTCGTTTAGATCAACTAAGCGATGTACTGGTGGAAAACTAAAACGTCTATATCTGTCCCAGTCATATGTGAGTATAGTGATTCCATACATTGAAGGATTGTCAAATATGTCTAGTCCTGGGTATGGCGTAAATATTCTCACTAACGAGTCATATATCAATTCTTTTTCATATAGATAATCTAGTTTTTTTACAGTTTCGGTGGCTGTTTGGTGATTCTCTCCCGGTCCACCGATCATCCAGTAGCTTCTAATAAATGGTATATGCTTTTCGTTTAACACCTTTAATGTAGTTAGTACATCATTAAAAGTAATGCCTTTGTTAAGGCGTTGTAATTGTATATCTGAACCACTTTCTACCCCTAACAGGAACTCAATAAAACCGGCCTTTTTCATCTTATCATAGATTTTACCAAGAATTCTATATGAATCTGCTCTAATGTTACAGCTAAGGAAAATGTCTACATCGTTTTTAATCAAGTAATCACATAATTTGTTTATTTTTTCATAATGTAGATCACATGAACTATCAGCAAGATGTACAAAATTTAATTTAAATTTATCCTTTATATATCTTAATTCATTTATTACTTGATTTATAGATCTATATCTTATTTTATGTTTCCAGAATCTGCCTTCAACACAGAATGAACAATTGTAAGGGCAACCCCTACTCAACATTATTGCTACCCGGATACTTTTTAAAGCGTCTTTCGGTAACAAATGATATGCAGGAATTGGTAGCGATTTTAAATCGAGAGGTGGTCTATCTGGATTTTTTATTACTTTGTCATCTGCACTTCTATACGTTATTCCTTTTATTGAAGAAAAATCTCTTCCTTTCTCATAGTTTTTAGTAATTTCCAACATGGTTTCTTCTCCTTCACCTCTCACAACGATGTCAACAAATTTATTTTGTAACGTGTTTAAATCCTGAAAAGTTACATGATAACCTCCCATGACTGTTACGATGTTTGGGTTAATTTCTTTACATATTTTCAATACTCTTAAAGCACCCTTAAATTCGGGAGTGGTACATGTTATTCCCACGACTTTATCTGAGGAAACATGTTTCTTTAAAATAGATTTAAGCCATTCTTTTTCAGACTTACTAGCTTGCTGAGAATCTTTAGCATAATAGTAGTTTAGAGGACAATAGTCGACATGATAACCATACTTCTCAAGATACGCAGCTATGCTAAGGAGCCCAGTTCTCACCACCCATCGGGGATAATCTACAATAACTCCTGATTGGTATTTGAAAATATCTTTAGCATCAATATTACACTTTTTTAATCGTTTTTCAGATATTACTGGTGTGCATTTGGAAATAAAATCATACATCATTTTTAATATTGGAGGTACCGAAGCATTTTTATCTACAGGTTCGATCAAAAGTACATCCCCAGACATCCTTATTCCCCTCCTTTTATAGGTACTAAAATCTCTGTACCATCATTTTCAAATACTCCAAATAGGTGATTTACCTTGAAGATAAAGCCATGCTCCTTTTCTCTCATTTCATATTTTTTAAAATAAAGCTCTCTATTTTTCAACTCGGTACTATTTATTGGATGGTTTAAGTGGACAACAGAAATTAATTCATGAAGATTGATAAAACCTACACCATTCAAATAAAGTCTTAACATAAGATCCACATCCTCTCTACCCCATCCATCAAATGTAATTTCATCAAATCCTCCTACATTTTCGAAGTCTTTCTTTGAAACTACACCACAATTTGCTATAAAACTATATTCAAAAAGATCTCTAAATCCCTTTCTTCTATTTATTCCGTGTGGAAGAATACATTTCTTCATAATCAATTCATAATTTCGAGATTTTATTGCATTCAAAAATAAGTTCCTATCCCAAGTGACAAAAGTCCAAAAACGCTTTGCTCCACACATGAAGTGATTTGGTTTATAAATATTCATGATTTGTTCCAAGGCGTAATCAGATAAAAATATAGTATCACTATCCAGAAATAATAGAAGAGAGCTATGAGCTTCTTTTACCCCTATGTTTCTACACTTAGATCTATTTCCGCTATGTTCTAAGTACAGATAAACCAAGTTGAAAGGTAGGTTTTCTGCGGAAAATTTAGATATAAACTCAGGAGTTCGATCTGTACTACCGTCATCAACTATTATAACTTCGTAACCTTCAAGCGTCTGATTTTTTAATGAATTTAACACAAGTTCTAAGCAACCTTTGTTATTTTCAAATGAATTATATGTTGAGATTATAACACTAATAAGAGGGTCGTTGTTATTACTTTTAAATTCAAGTTTATAAGGTTTCTTCTCAACATAGGTATTATTACTATATTGTGATAACGAGGATCGTTTGTTCCTATTTACAGAATACCTCAGAAATATTTCGTGTCCATCATCTTCGAAAACACCAAATAGGTGGTTAACTTTAAACACCATGCCTTTCTTCTTTAGCTTTTCGTAGAATCTCTCTCTATTTGTACCTGTTATATGGGGTTCACTTTCGCCTAGTGGGTGGTTTAAATGCAAAACACTTACAAATGGCCATAAATTGATAAACTTCAAACCTCTATCTAATAATCTGAACATTAGATCAGTTTCCTCGTATCCCCACCCAGTATAGCCTTCGTCAAATCCTCCTACATTTATAAGATCCTCTCGTGATACTACTCCAAAATTCGAAAGAAAACTGAATTCTAACAGATCTCTACATCCATTATACCTATTCAGTCCAATTGGCACAAAGCTCATTTTCTTTATTTTCTCGAACCTCGAGCTATGTATTAGTTCTAAAATTTTATTTCTATCCCAGATAGGATAAGTCCAATATCGTTTAGCTCCACATAAGAAAGTTTGAGGTTTCCACATTTCAATTGTTTTTTTAATACAATATGGACTTAAAAGAACCGTATCATCATCTAAAAAAAGTATTAATTTGCCTCTAGCCTTTTGAATACCGAGGTTCCTAGATTTAGCTCTATTACCGTCATGTTTTTTTGATAAAAGCATCAAATCGAAGTCACAATCTACATCCTGTAAACTTTTTAAATAATCTGTTGTTTTGTCAGAGCTACCGTCATCAATTATTATTATTTCCACGTTATTAATGGATTTCTGTTTAAATATGGAAGAAATTGTAAGTTCTATTGACCCTTGTTTATTTTTAAAACTGTTATATGTAGGTATAACTATACTTAGATAAACTACCATTGCTTTTACCCCCTACATTTAATTCCTTCTTAAATGTAGGCAGGCTCGTAATTTCAGACAACTCGTTCATATACGCATTGCGTATATACTCATTCTGGATGCTTCTCACCTCCCAGCATATCCAGCGGACTCCTCATCTCACTCAGATTTTTGGCACGTGAGTATAATTTTCTTCTCATATTGTTCCGAGCCAGAATATATAATCGGGTTCCTTTAGCCATTTCTTTAAAGATGAAGACCATGCAAAATTTTCGCATGCGTTCAAAATTTCAATCGCCCTCTCGAATCCCCTTCTAAATATTCTCATCCTTATCGTCTCATTCAATTTCGCTATGAGAAAGCGGAGCTTCTCCAAAACAGACACGCTCACAATCCTTCCACCTCGCCTCAGATAACAAAGCGCTGCCTTGAATAATGCCCTCTCCCCCCTGTTCAGCTTCCTCCAATTTCCGTTCCTGAGACCTCTACGGAATACCGCAAAAAGCACATCTACCGTTATCGTAGACATTGCCCCCGCTGACCCCTCAATATCCATATTTTATCTTAAAAAAAATTTTCGGTTACTTGGCATGTCAATTGCCAGCAAGGTCATCGCTTGCTTGAGAGCGAGCGGACCCGGCGGGACTTGAACCCGCGATCCCCGGCTTAGAAGGCAAAATTGAGCCAATAGAATACGGTAAAATGAGAGAAAATTTCATAAAATGGATGAAAGAAAATTATTC
>Ga0190363_1002543_pt1 | contig 10377 bp, 10 predicted proteins | sample 48721867_MG_FD_161272 | JGI IMG/M metagenome (GOLD analysis project Ga0190363, IMG submission 161272) | Hydrothermal vent microbial mat bacterial communities from Southern Trench, Guaymas Basin, Mexico - 4872-18-6-7_MG | ecosystem: Environmental > Aquatic > Marine > Hydrothermal vents >...
CATTAGATTTCTATTTAATCTATAGAACTTTAAAAAGCAACGTCTAGACTTTGCAATTGCTCAATTAGAGTTAAAATGTTGAATCCAATTTATTACTTAGTGGCTAAAGAATAACTTAGAGATGATGTATGAAGATGAGAAGAAAAGTGAAAGTGATTCGAGCCGGAACCATCATTACTGGCAAAGGAGACCCTCCTATTCAGGATGCTGCTATAGTTGTTGAGGATGATAGAATAAAATCAGTGGGGCCTGTAGATAGACTCTCGGCAAGTGAGAAGATTGTAGAGTTTGATGCGACGGATAAAACCGTTCTTCCGGGGCTCATTGATGCTCATGTTCATTTGACCCTTGGTTTTTTGGATGATTGTAGCTGGCAAAAACTGAAGGATGACCCTGAATCGCTCTGTTTATACGCAGCGGGGAACGCTCAGAAAGCTCTGGTGAAGGGAGTAACTACATTATTTGACTGTGGAGGAGTAGATCTTATCACGTTGAAGCTAAGAGAGGCTATAAAGACTGGAATAATCGCTGGTCCCCGATTAAGAGTCTCTGGGGCTCCTATAACAACCACTTCGGGCCATCTATATTTTGTGGGGCTCCGTGCTGACAATGCTGATGAGATCCGAAAATCTGTACGGTGGCTTGTTGAAAATGGAGTTGACTTTATTAAGATAATGGCTACAGGAGGTTATATGACCCCTATTTCTAATCGTAGAAGAGCGCAATATGATGAATATGAATTAAAAATCGTGGTGGAAGAGGCTCATCGTCTAAGGAGACGAGTAATCGTGCATGTGAATGGTACGGAGGGCATCAGAAACTCGGTTAAGGCAGGTGTCGATGTTCTGGTTCATTGTAATTGGTTTGGAATTGAGGATGGAACCATAGAGTTTGATGAGTCGATAGCTCGATTAGCGGCGGAGAAGAAAATATATGCTGATCTCGGCCCCATAAGCGAGTTCATGAAGGATGACACCCGCTGGAATCTAGGATGCAGAATGAGAAGGCTTGGAGTAAATATTTATCTTTCAAGTGACGGCATAGGTAAGGAGGCATGTAGATTTCCAAGAGATCTGAGACTGTTTATGGAGAATTTCGATGTTGACCCCATTGAAGTTATTAAGATGTCAACGCTGGTTCCGGCGAAGGCTATGGGAATAGATAAAGATCTAGGGTCAATAGAACCAAATAAGATTGCTGATCTGATCGTGCTGGATGGTAATCCTCTTGAGGATCCAAGAGCGTTAGAGAGGATTCGGACAGTATTTCTTGCGGGTGAGATTGTGGCTTTTGAAGGTAAACTATGCATTAGGGAGGAATCAGAAACTAGCTTCTTTTCTTAATCTCAATTTATCCCCTTCTCTTTTCCATATTTCAGAATAAAAATATATTCGGCTACTTAGATCCCCTAAACAGCCTTTTATGCATCGATCAAAGAATGGATTCTCCAAAAAATAACATTAATAAAGAAGATCAATTATTCCAATTCAAATAACTATTGAAGATAGCATGAATTATGGTGAATGCTGTGAAGCTTAAGATCATTGATCAAAAGCGGAATGATCTTCTCAAAAGGTTGGAAGTGAGATTTCAGATAAATCATGAAGGAGATGGTACTCCAACCCGCATGCAGGTTAGACAAAGTCTCTCCAGCGCACTTGATGTGGACGAAGAAAAAGTTTATATTAAAAAGTTCGAGACTAAGACTGGAACTAACATCGCTTTCGGCGAAGCAAACATCTATGACTCGGTTGCTCAAGCGGAATTTGTGGAGCCGGAACATATAATACTTAGAAATCGACCTAAGAAAGAGAAAGAAGGTGAGGAGTGATTTAATTGTCTGAGGGATCCCCGAAAAAATCAAAGAAGGAGAAAGGAGTGCACTCTTACTATAAGATTGAGGGTGGAAAGATAAAGAGGCTTCTGCCTTTTTGTGATCGGTGTGGACCGGGATACTTCATGGCTGATCATGGAGATCGATACTCTTGTGGCCACTGTGGCTTCACTAAATACAAAGTTGCTCAGAAAAGCGATTAGATTATTTTTCTTGTTCTAATTGACTGTGAATTATGGTCTTCTCGGTCGCTCCTTTATTACTGCCAGAAAGATTTGGATTGCTGCGGAGACTAATAGAAGCGCAGTTACTAGAAATGCCACGTTCCTGATGGAGTCGTATGCCACGCTATTTTCGAATGCGGGTAGAAATACAAGCCAAATGTAACCTATTAGAAGAATCGAACAGAGGAAAGAGATTATATAGAAGATGTTTATCTCAGATCGAGCCAATTTTTCTTCCCTTTTTTAGTTTAATGTTAAATTAGAAAAAATTGTTTAAAGCATCTATTAACTGTTTCTTATTCTCTGATTTTAGCTTATCTAAGAACAAAATTAAATTAAGTTTAAAAATTTAAAGCTCTAGATTCATTTTGTGGTGAAATCATGAAGATAGGAATAATTTCGGATACACATGATAGGCTTCCCTTTATTGATAGGGCTATTAGAAAGATGAATGAGGAAGAAGTAGATTTGGTGCTTCACGCGGGAGATTACTGCGCTCCGTTTGCGGCATTCAGATTTAAACCTTTGAAAGCGAAGATGATAGGCGTCTTTGGAAATAATGATGCGGAGAAAGAGCTTCTACGAAGAAATTTCAAAGATATAGGTGTTGAAATCCGCGGTAGATTCGCAGAGATCAAGGTTGACGGTTTAAAAATCGCTCTTCTCCATGGAGAGGAGACGGAGCTTCTCAATTCTCTTTTGAACACTAGATCTTACAATGTTGTAATATATGGGCATACTCATCAGTCGGAAATTCGAAGAAAAAACGGGGTTCTAGTGATAAATCCAGGCGAGGCTTGCGGATATCTCAGTGGAAAGGCAACGATAGGCCTACTTGATACGAGCACCCTAGATGCAGTTATCGTTCCCATACAATAGGGCATTTTAAAAATTCTGGGATTTCAGTAAGCTTTAAGTTAATGCTGCAAATCTCTTTCTGGAGCCAGCGTTGAATAACCCAATAATTATTTTAACGAAGAAGATCGTATGTTTAGCTATCATTTTTAATTCAATAATAGGCGTACTTCTTGTCGCTGACGTTCTATACTTATCTTACGTCAAAAACATAGCGTTGCATCCTTTCTGCTCATATCTTTTAGAGAATAATCTCTTCTTGTTCATTGTTATAGCCTCCGCGTTGAACATCGTCGCGGCGAAGAGTCTAGGTAATGTGAACTTAAGAAGGATTAAATTTCATCATTACTTCTATGGCTTTGTAACGAGCATATCCTCTTTTGTTTTTGTGGCGCTTTTCGCGCCGACTTATCTTTTTGCATTATTGATGGTGCCCATACTGATCCCCGCCGAGTACGGTTCTTCCGCAGCTCCCATCTCCGCTGCTTTTCTCCTCGTTTATGGTGGGATGACTCTCATAATTGATGATATACAGGATATGTCGCTGAGATTGGCGGATCTCGCATCAACCTTAAAGAGAAAGATTCGGAGATTCGGGAGAACCTTTGAGGTGATTCATCTTTTTAGCTGCATCGCTTCTATAATTATTGTTCTCAGAATCTTCCTCCAGATTTTGATAAATGAATTCCATCTCGGAGAACCAGTCTTGCTTGATCTGCCGTCTGGAATCCTAATATTGAATCTTTTAATTACGAGTATCTGGGGATTGGGAATAATCAAGAAAAGATTTTGGCTCAGAAATCCCGTATAAATCTCAGAAAAAGAGTATTTTCTCCGCGAAAGCTTGCTAATTAATTGCGCTTCGCTTTACTCTTTCAGCTATTATATGAGCTTGACGAATAGGTTCTGGAATTCTATATTTTTTAGCGCATTCAAGAACTACTCTTATAGATGTTTCCAAAGAGATCATGTGGCCGACGCTGACGTAGACTGGTTTTTTACCAGCCTTCGTAAATACTTCGGCGCCGATTACTTCTCCCTCATCAATTATGGGTCTCCAGATGCCTCGAAAATCTTTAACATCTCCGCATAGGATGTTCTTAGCAACTCCTATAGTGGGTGTTTTCATAGAAAGTCCAAAATGGCAAGCGAGGCCGAATCGTCGTGGATGAGCTCGTCCATGTCCATCAACGAGGAAAATGTCTGGTCTCGTCTTGATCTTTCTAGCCGCGGCAACCGCCGCCGGAATCTCCCTGAAAGCTAAGAATGTGGGGATGTATGGAATTGATATTCTTTGCGAAGATGTTTCTTGTTCGACAAGTTTCATTGATGGATACTCGAGAACGACAACTGCTCCAAATGAATGCTTATTTGAGTATGACACGTCGACGCCTGCAACGTATCTTATCTTGCGGGGAAGATAGTCCTGGGCTATTATCCTTTTTGAAAGGAGACGTTGGATCTTTTCGGCTTTATCCAGCGAGAAATTAATCTTGGAATTCAAGTCTCTTGATATGAAAGGGGAACGTTCCATTTGTTTATTCAATGATTTCTGCACGCACTCCAAGGAAGACTGGACCCGCCACTACGATCTTCTTTTTTTGATTTGTTATAAATCTCCGCGCTATCTCACCGACCTCCAAATTTATGTCGCTTAATCGTCTAACAATCTTCACTCTAACGTTAACGGTTTCGATTCCTTCTCTTGCGGCTTCTTCTATCTTTGCAGCTGCTAGAGAAGCTACGCCGTCAATATATCTGATATTTGTAGGGAATCCTTTCTTTCGCGCTTCGCTAATCAGGGAAGAGTCATCCATGCCTTTTTGAGGCGCCCCAATTATGTTACCGTCATGGACGAAGATGAGGTTTTCAGCAGCTGCTCCTAGAAGAGTAGCTCCCTTCTCATTCTCGTAAATGTAAACTCTTACCTTTTTGTCTAGAATCTTCCCTTCATATATCAGAAACTGGCATGGTCCCATAGCGTCTCTATGTTTAAGAGATTCGGAGATTATCCTCTTCCATATCTCCCTTCCCTCCTTTGTGACTGGTTGGACTTTGAATCTAATTGCGTTTGCTATCTCTTGGTCCGAGAGGGTAAGTTCTGTATAGAATTGAGGATAGACCAGCCTCCGCACATCGCTTTCGTTGTATATAATCATAGCTAGACGCTCTACTCCCAATCCGACGTTTAGAACAGGATATTCTAAGCCATATCTTGCTAAGGCTATTGGGCTATAGAGGCCATAATCGACTACTTCAACCCATTTCTTCGAGGATGGATTGTAAACAAACCCTTCATATTCCATCCCTGGAGCATAGTACTTCGACGTAACTTTCTTCTTGATGAACCTTAAGGATTTTAAGCCGAAAGGTTCAAGCAGCGCCTTTGTGATTCTCTCTCCTTCCCTTACATCCAATTCATCATTCATAACTACGCAGCTCGCTGAGTGGTGAACTCGAAGATGAGTTGGGTCTTCCCTCTGTTCCCTCCTAAATCTCATATCGACTGAGAATAGCTTTAGGGGTAGTTCGACTCTATGCTGAAGTGCTTGGAGCGTGAGGAACCATGCGCTTGTCATATGGGAACGTAGGGTTAACTTAGAAGGTTCAGGTTTAAGGGTTGAAAACTCTGGAAAGACCTCTGATATAACGCGCATCGCAAGATCGTCTAAGACGTCTAGCGCTTCAGAGACCTTCTCAATTAAATCGTCCGACTCTATTCGTCCCCTCTTGTATTCTCTAAGAACCTTCTTTAATGCCGATACCTTAGAACTTGTAATTTTTACCCCCAATTTTTCGATCTCTTCACATTTAGCTTTACTTAGGCCTATATCTGGACGCGGTAAACCCGCCAGATAATAGCATCGGTCAAGTATTATTGGCGCTTCAGGTCCATATTGACGGTAAATCTCGTTCTCATCAATTATTACTCGATTGAAAACTTCATCGAAACCTAAAGCGAGGAATCTTTGTCTGAGCTTTTGTATAAGATCGTATATTGGGTGAGAAGCGCCGGTTTTTCCAGAGAAGAGATCTATGCTCTTTGATGGTTTCGGTATAAGGTTGGAACTTTCCTTCCAAACTTTCTCGAATCCTTCCTTCTCAACTCTCTTCAGAATCTCATCTGGTCTTAGCGAACTCATACCTTTGTCCCAGCATTCAGTGCCTTTTTTAATTCTGAGATTTGACGCTCAAGTGAGATTCTTCCAGACTCCATAGTTACATCTGCTCTTGTCGCTTCGATTATTCTTCTACCAGTATCGCATTTCCTTCTTAGGCCAGAGATGAGAAATTGAATCTCTTCAAGATTGATTATCTCTTCATATATGGTCTCCATCAGCCTTAGGCAGTCCTCAGCCTCACTCATCTCCCCCGTTCTTAACGATTCTAAGGCTCTTCTTCTCAGCTCGCCTATAACATCTGCAAGTCCAAGAACATAGGATGTCATAGGTATATCAAGTTCCTCAAAATTCACGAACCGTGAGTCTTTAACAAGGCCTAAGAGAATATTGGCCTCAGCATATTCCTGGAACGCGGAGTCTACGAAGCCACTATATAGAAGATCTGGATAATCCTTTGTAAGGTCTTTAACTCCGTCAAGAATTTTTTTAGCTTCCTTTAATGTTTCTTCTGCCTTTTCTAGGTCTGCCCTGTGTATCTGGAATATTGCTTGTTTAGAAAGCCTTGTAACTCTACGTGTGGCTATTTGAATCTCTTGTCTAAGCTCATCTTTTCTAGCAAGCTCTTCTCGTATTCTTTCAAGAGTCTTCCTTAATGACATATGATTCATATCCGACACATTTACTTTAACGCTTTAATCGACAATCATAATAGGTTTACATGCGCATTTAAGAATATTACACTCAGATTTAGCTGGCAGAAAGCTTCAGCCAAATATTATTAAGACGAAAACAATAATGATGATTTAAGTTTTGGAAAAAGTAGCGATTTAAGGTGAAAAAATGATACTTGGAATTGTTGGAAGTCCCAGGAAGAATCGATTGACCGATCAGCTTGTCAGTCGAGCTCTTGAAGGTGTAGAAGCAGCGGGGGGAGAAACCAAAAAAGTATACCTTGTAGATTATGAAGTGAAATTCTATAGAGAAGGCGTCAAATGCTGTCCTGACGAGTTAAGCGATCTATGCGAAGATGCTGAGGCAATAATTCTCGGAGCGCCAATATATTTTGGAGATATAAACGGATTAACAAAGGATTTCATGGATACTGTTAGGATTCGGAATGCGAATGGAAAGTATGCGCTTGGTATAGTGATTGCTGGAGGAACCGGTAAGGGGCTCTGCTCGGGGATACAGACGATATATCACTTCTTCTATCATCGTCAAATGAGGGGAATAGATCCCACACCTGTCTCCAGATTTAACTTCGATAAGGCTCTTGAAAGTCTATATAGATCCGGAAAGAAGCTTGTAGAGTTGTGTGCCGAAAAGAAGCCATTCAAAGATCTATGGGATAGAATCGAATATTATGAGAGATTAGACTATATGAACTATACTTTTTTGGATGAGATCATGCTATTAGCGAAGTATCTTCTTGAAATCTCGAAGGGCCCCAAAGTATCAGAGGCAAAGAAAGAATACGAAGAGGCGAAGAGACTTATAAGTCAAGGAAAAAGAGTAGATGCGGTTAAACATGCAGTGAAAGCTTACGATCTGCTTTACTTCTGAAGTAGTGAGAAGGATGAACCGTCGGGATAGAGCTATCCCCTGCGTCATGACTATCGCTGGGTCGGATAGCGGAGGCGGAGCTGGAATCGAGGCTGACCTTAAAACATTCTCTGCTCTAGGAGTTTTTGGAACATGTGCAATAACAGCCATTACAGCTCAGAATACGCAAGGGGTAAAAGAGATCTTTCCAGTTCCACCTCCGATTGTAAGAGCTCAGATCCAAGCGGTCTTAGAGGATATTCCGATAAAAGTAGCGAAGACGGGAATGCTCTATTCACGTGATATTATGGAGGTGGTAGCTGAATCCATTGAGAGTTATGGGATAGGATTGGTTGCTGATCCTGTTTTCAGAGCAGGCACAGGAAGATCACTGATAATTGAGGAAGACAAAGAGGCCTTCATTGCTCTTCTTCTGCCGAGAGCTATTATTTTGACGCCTAATCTATTTGAGGCAGAGATAATAAGCGGTCTTAAGATCAGCAGCCTTGAGGATATGAAGAGGGCAGCCCGGAAGATTATAGATCTCGGCGCAGAAGCCGTCATCATAAAAGGCGGTCATCTAAGAACAAGCGGTCAAAAAGTATATGACATTTTTTATACTCATGAATCCTTCAGAATTTTCGAAAAGAAGCGTAGAAGCGTCAAACCTCACGGTGGAGGATGCGTATTTTCAGCGGCTATAGCCTCTTTTCTTGCTAAAGGAGAGGATCTTAAGCAGGCTGTTGAGAAGGCTGAGAGATTTATTGAAACGAGCTTTATAGGAGCTCTTAAGGTTGGATCTGGAAGAACACCTGTGAATCCTATGGCGTCCCTCTATAACAAGTCGGAAAGAGTCAGCGTCATAGATCAAATAGAGGCAGCTGCCAGAATAATCGAGGAGAATCCTATTCTTCTTCCATTTGCCGCTGAGGTAGGTACTCAAATTGCGATGGCTCTACCGTTTCCCTGCGGTCCAGCAGACGTCGCGGCGATTGAGGGAAGAATAGTCAAGATTCGAGATAGATTAAAAGCGGTAGGTCCAGCGCGATTTGGCGCTTCACGGCATATGGCAAATGTAATTTTAACCGCAATGAGGTATGACTCTGAGATCCGCGCAGCCATGAATCTTCATTACAGTCCTAAGATCGTTGAGGCTTTTAGAAGGATTGGCTGCAAAGTTGCAGAGTTCGAGAGAAGCCGTGAACCGGCTGATGTAAAGAGCGTGGAGGGAAGATCTCTCTCTTGGGGAACCGAAGAAGCGATTCGTACGACCGGAGAGGTCCCAGACGTCATATATGATAAAGGGGAGGTGGGGAAGGAGCCGATGATACGAATCTTAGGTAGGGATGCTATCGAAGTGGTCAATAAGGCTCTTAAAGCTATAAAGTCTCTTAGCCTTGAGAAGGACGACTCAGCGTTGAGGTGAGAGCTCTAAGATTTTTGATGCGATTTCTTCGCCTACTTCCTGTGTAGTTGATCTTCCTCCGAGATCATATGTTCTGACTTTACCCTCCTTTAAAACCTCTATTACTGCCTTCTCGATCAATTCTGCGGCTTCTTTCTCATTCAGATAATCCATCATCATCTTCGCGGCTAGAATGGTTGCTATGGGATTTACTTTATTTTTACCCGCATATTTCGGTGCGGAGCCATGAACCGGCTCGAACATTGCATAATTATCACCTATATTTGCACCTGCAGCGAGACCTAAACCACCAGTAATCTGTGCAGCCTCATCGGAAAGTATATCGCCAAACATGTTCGTTGTGACGATAACGTCGAATTTTTCGGGCTCCTTGACGAGTCTCATAGCCATCGCGTCGACGTGAACTTCATCAACATATACAGAAGGATAATCCTTCGCAACTTTGAAGATCGAATCCCTAAATATGCCGTCTGTGATTCTAAGAATGTTTCTCTTATGTACGCAGGTTAGGTGACGCTTTCTCTCCGCGGCTAATTCAAAGGCGAGCCGTGCAACCCTCTCAGAAGCATTACGAGTTACAATTCTCATCGCGACGCCTTTTCCCGGCGAAACTTCAAATTCCTTACCTGAATATAATCCCTCAGTATTCTCCCTTACAATGATAAGATCAACATTTGGTTTTGCCGATTTAACTCCAGGTAAAGATCTGCATGGTCTTACATTAGCGTATAAGCCGAACGTTTTCCTGATGGTTACAGCCGCGCTTGGCGGTGCTTTCGGATCTTCAGGAGTTGTCATAGGTCCCTTCAGACATGCATCAGTCTCTCTCAGAATCCTTAGTGTTTCTTCAGGAAGGTTTGTTCCGTACTTCTTGATACAGTTATATCCCGCCTCTCCGAATATCAGATTGATCTTTAATCCCTTCATAGCTTCTTGAGTTGCCTGTAGAACTTTGGTGGTAGCTTCTATCACTTCAGGTCCAATTCCATCTCCAGGCAAGACAGCGATTTTATAGCTTCTCGGCAAAGACGCATCCTCCATTTAATGGATAGGATGAGAATAGAATCGTTAATTTATGCATTAGCTTATAGGTTCCCTCCTCCAGCCGCTCCTTAAATCTAATAAATAATTTATGATGTCGATGCATGTCGCGGCGAGATATGGTTTTTTGCCTATAGATATCTTTGTTCCAAATCTTAGAGCGAAGGTTTCATCCTTTTTCGGCAGTCCGACATGATCACCAAGTATGAAGACTGGATCCGATCCAAAGTCGACCTTCATAATGTCGCAGCCTTTTTCCTCAAGTACAAAGATGTTTCTATGGGTCATTGTACGTAGTAATCCTTGAAAGCTCTCTTTTCTTAAATAAATTCC
>Ga0190363_1002544_pt1 | contig 10376 bp, 9 predicted proteins | sample 48721867_MG_FD_161272 | JGI IMG/M metagenome (GOLD analysis project Ga0190363, IMG submission 161272) | Hydrothermal vent microbial mat bacterial communities from Southern Trench, Guaymas Basin, Mexico - 4872-18-6-7_MG | ecosystem: Environmental > Aquatic > Marine > Hydrothermal vents > Microbial...
AACGTGGAATCGAGTTCTTCGAGGTTTCTTCGATACGAAATATGCTCTTCAATCCTCTAGATGGAGAGTGGAAAAGATGAAAACTCTATCCAAGAATGGGGACACGATAGAATTCCTAGCATCGCCGGATGAGGAGCCGCTTAATCGAGGAGACTATCTGCTAATTTCTGAGGGAGACAGAAAGCTGTTGGCGCAGGTGATCGACGTCGAGTACGCGGAGGTTCCCGGAATGCTCGAAGATACTTTAAGAGAGCTCGCCTCGGAATCCCTCTCGATAAGGAATTTCGACCCATATGACGTGGGATCCATTTTAGCGGAGGTCAGGGATTCGAGGACGATAATTGGAAAGTTTAGAGGAGTCATTGTGAATGGATCCCTTCGGAACGACGTTCTCTGGCTGCCTTCGAGGTTCACCTCTAAGATAGAGCGCGCATCTCCAGAACTGCTTTCAGATCTCTCTCACACCTATAGCAGGAGGCAAATACTGATAGGCGAATGCATGGGAAGCGACATGAGCATTAACGCCGAAGACCTAGATGGACGGCTGACGATAATAACGGGAAAGAAGGAGACGGGGAAATCTTATCTCGCTAAGCTTTTGATAACGTCGCTCGCGGATTATGGGGCCAAAGTAGTGGTCTTGGACGTCAACGGGGAATACATCGGCTTATCCCAAACAATTAATGGGTCAACGAGCGAAGTCGCCGAAAAGATAGTCACCTTAACTCCTGGAGAAAACTTCAAGATCTCCGTCGAGGACGCGGGCTTAAAAACCATGCTCGATATCCTTCAACACATCCTCGGAACACCTGCGACGAGTCTCCGCGAGTTCGTGAGAATATGGAGCTTGGTGAAGAAGCTTAATGGCGAAGTTACTCTAAGAGGCTTAATAGATGGAACTAGCAGAGCGCAGATTCATGAATCGGTTAGGGAGGCTTTAATGAGCAGGTTATTGAGCTTGCGCGAGACCGATTTCTTCGACGATGAACACCCCGCGAAGCTCGATGACGTCCTAAATTCTATGAGGAACGGGGGAATATTCGTAATCGATCTCTCCAAATGCATTCCACATGGAAGAAAAATAGTTGTGGAATACCTCCTAAGCAAGCTTTCCTCTCTCCTCAGAAACGGGGCTGTCGATCCGCTGTTCTTAGTTGCCGAAGAAGCGCATCTATACTTGAGGGAAACCTATTGGGATGATTTGGTTACGAGGATGAGGCATATAGGCCTTTTCCCGATATTCGTAACAAATCAGCCGGACAGCATTCCGGAAACGGTTTACAGGCAGGCGGACAACATTTTCCTCTTCAACTTCACGAATGAATCGGATCTAAACTACATCTCAAAGGCGTCCAGAGTGGATTCGGAAACCGCTAAAAGAATCGCTAAAGCGCTTCCTCCAAGATATTGCTTAGTAATAGGGAAAGTCGTCAGCGACCTTCCGATGGTCGTAAAAGTTAGGGAGATACCGCTGAAAACCATGGGGGAGACGAGGCTGCTGTTCGGAGTGAAGACGAGGTAACTGGTTATGGCCAAGTAGAGCGATATGTGTAAGGTAATTCATAGAGAATCCTAAGAGAATCCCATATTTCATTATCATTCCAAAAGATTAAAACAATCCTATTCAGCGCTTCATACGCAAATGCAAATGTTCGTTGGAGACGGCTTCGAAAAAGATCCCTTCATAGACGAAAAGGCGCGAGAAGAGGTTAGATTAAAGCTAGAAGAATCTCTGAGCCAGCTAAACGCCCAGATACTCAAGCTCAAAACGAAATACGAAGAGATGATGGCCAGAAGCAAAGAATACTTCGATCAAGTAGTAGAGGCGTTGATATCGGGAGATGAAGGAAGAGCATCGATCTACGCGGAGGAAATAGCCGAGATCAAAAGATTAGCTGGCATAGTTGTCAAGACGCAGCTGGTTTTGGAGCAAGTTAAGCTTAGGCTTGAGACCATACTCGAGGTTAGCGAGCTAATGGGCTTGGTCATTCCACTGCTCTCCCTAATAGCTGAAGTCGAGGACGAAGTCGCTGGAGTGGCCCCAGAGGCAGCTAAGAATCTACACGAGCTAGTCACTTATATCGAGGACTTTACGGGCTCCTCAACCGTAAGCGATTTCGACGTAAATATCACCGAAGAGCTAAGCGGCGAAGTAAAGAACATACTTGAAGAAGCTCAGAAAGCAGCTGCCGAGAGAGTTAAACAAGCCTTCCCAGATGTCCCGAAGCTATCTGAAGAGGAAAAGCTCGTATATTACTACGTATCGAAAACCGATTCCGAGATCGATTTAAAGAAATGCGCAAGAGAACTCGGCATAGATGCCAAACAAGTGAAAGAGATTCTCGAGAGATTGGAGAAGAAAGGGTTGATAGAGCTCGTCGGCTAATGAGTCCCGAATTTCTCAGCCCACTCTAACATCTTCTTAATTCCACTTAAATCCACGCTGGGCTTCCTGTTCTTAACCACTTCTAAGAAGTCTTCCATCCTTATCTTTCGAGGCTCATCTTCCCCGCCTCTTTCAAAGAACTCGCTGACGATTTTCATCTGAACTTCCATGCAAATAGAGTGTATGTCCGCCGCGGAGTACCCGTTCGTAACCCTAGCAAGCTCGCTGAACTCAACATTGTCATCTAGATTCAGCTTTCCGGCGTAGTGTTGGAAAAGCATGAGCCTCGCCTCGTAATCGGGTAAATCTATGTAAATTCTTTTCTGAAATCTCCTTATGAACGGCTCGTCGAGGAGCCAGGGCTTATTCGTCGCCGCGAGGACGTAGATCAAGCTGTGCTTGCCTTTATCCAATAATCCATCCATCTCCTTTATCAACTGATTTCTCGCCCTCGCTTCTCCACCCACTTCGTTTGCTCTGATCGCTGTTAAGGAATCAACTTCGTCGATGAAGATTATGACAGGTTTTCCAGACGACTCGTATTCCCTCGCGGCTTTGAAGATCATGGAGATATTTTTCTCAGATTCCCCGAGCCATTTAGACATGATCAGAGACGCATCAGCATGCATGAAAACGGCGTCAATCTCATTCGCCACGGCGGCCGCCAACATGGTTTTACCGCATCCAGGTGGGCCGAATAGGAGTATGCCTCGCGGCCATCCTAGAGGAAAGAGGTCTGGCCTTTTCATGGGGTAAATTATGCTCTCCGTTATAGTCTTCTTCGCTTGCTCCAATCCTATGACATCGTCCCATTTAATTGGAGGTGGGTCTTTTATCACGAAATCCATCGTCGCCTCGGATGGCTTGCTGGCCTTCGCGTTTTCCCCGCCCTCGTAAACTCTTTCATTTAGGGCTTCCATTCTCCGCTTATACTGGTTTTGTTTCTCTTCGTAGATCTTCTTCATCATGGGGTCGTCGGTGAGTTCGATCAGCCTCGAAAGGAGATATATCGCCTCGCGGTACTGCTTGGCCGCCTCCTTTTTCATCCCAATTTTATCGTATCTCACAGCCGCCCGAGCGCGCTCAGCTGCAAGTCTCTCAAGCTCCCTCATAGCTCAGCGGATTTGAGTCTCACCTCCTAATCTAAAATCTATATCTTTGCCTCGACTTCTCCCAATACATGGTTATATCACTTGACAATATCCAGATATCCCCCGCCTGAAAGTGCTCTTAAAAGACGCCGTATATTTTTCAGGGCTGATCATAGAGAAATTTCAGCGCCTATGAGACGCTCGGAATCAAGTCCGTGAACCTTTGCTAACTAACAATCTTCTTTGGCGGTATAGAAGACCGCGCAGGTTAGGGTTTTCGCGACCCCTCTCATGCCTCTTATTTTATCTATAACCAGTTCCCCGATCTCCTTCATAGATGACCCCCTGACTTTCAGAAGTATGTCCCACTCTCCGGAGATTAAGTGAGCCTCCTCGACCGCTTCAAGCATCGCTATTTCATGTGCGAGGTCTTTTTGAGAGATCTCGGATCCGGGCATGAAAGAGACGAGGACGAACGCGACGGCGCCTTTTCCGAGCCTCGACTTATCCAGCTTGACTGTGAACCTCCTTATGACGCCCATTCTCCTGAGCTTGTTGATCCGATCCTGCACGGTGGTCCTCGGCATGCCGAGCGCCTCGGCGATCTCCGTGACGTTCCTCGAGGAATCGAGTTCGAGTTCCCTCAGAATCTTCAAGTCCTTCTCATCGAGCTTTTCAAGTCTTCTACCCTTTGAGCGCCTCATTTCGAGAATTTTTGACGGGTGAATGTATAAGCCTTTACTTCGTCAATCGACGATTTAATATCCGACAAAATTTAAAAGGAAAAAGCAGCTCGAAAACAGCGAAATAATCATGGTTAGAATTAACAGCGTAGCTATTCACGGTTACGGCGGCTACGTGCCCAAGTACAGGATAAAAGATGAAGAAATCGGAAAGATCTGGGGAAAGGGCTCCGCGGAGCTCCCCGTTGCGGAAAAGGCCATCGCAGGAATAGATGAAGACGCCGCGACGATGGCAGTTGAAGCCGCCAGAATCGCTTTGAAACGAGCTGGAATAGATCCGAGGAAAATAGGGGCGATTCACGTTGGAAGCGAGTCGAAGCCCTACGCCGTCAAGCCCACCGGAACAATAGTCGCAGCGGCCATAGGAGCTGGGCCAAGCCTGCTCGCGGCGGATCTCGAATTCGCATGTAAAGCGGGAACGGAGGCGCTTCAGCTCATCACGGGGTTGATAGAGTCTCGGCGCATAGAATACGGCTTAGCGATTGGAGCCGACACAGCTCAGGGGAGACCTGGAGATGCCTTGGAGTTCACGGCGGCCAGCGGCGCGGCGGCTTTCATCTTGGGGAAGTCGAGTGAGAACGCCGTGGCCTCGATTGAGGCTTGGTGCAGCTATGTTACGGATACGCCTGACTTCTGGAGGAGGCAGTATGATAGGTATCCTATGCATGCCGCGAGGTTCACGGGTCAGCCGGCCTATTTCAGGCACATAATAGGCGCTGTCAAAACGCTTTTGGAAAACGATGGATATTCGCTCGGCGAGTTCGATTACTTCGTATTTCATCAGCCGAACGTGAAGTTCCCATTCGCGGTCGCAAAATACCTCGGAATAAGTAAGGAAAAAGTCACACCAGCAATCATCTCCAATAACCTCGGAAACACGTATAGCGCCTGCTCGCTTCTAGGATTGGTAAAGGTGCTCGATCAAGCTAAGCCGGGGCAAAGAATCCTGCTCGCTTCTTATGGATCCGGAGCCGGAAGCGACGCGTTCGTCATAGAAGTTCTTAACGGGATTTCGGAGAAGCGGGATCGCGCCCCTAAGCTGGAAGCCTTCGTAGAGGACAGGATCTACGTAGATTACGCGCTCTATCTGAGGTTTAGAAGTAAGATCTTGAAGGGGTGAGACTCGTTGCCAAAGGCGTTCGTCGCGGGAACCGGGTTAACGAAGATCTCCGAGCACTGGGATAAGAATCTAGAGCAATTAATGGCCGAAGCCGCGGTAAAAGCTCTGGAAGATGCAGGAGTCTCCGCCTTAAACTCGATCTACGTCGGAAACATGCTCGGCGAAGTCCTTCAAGAACAAGCTCATTTGGGAACGCTTCTCGCCGAAGAGATCGGGCTGGTCGGAGTTCCCGCGTATAGAGTTGAGGCGGCTGAGGCTTCCGGAGCCGCTGCGCTGTATGCTGGAGTCCTTGATATTCTCTCCGGCGGATCAGACGCGGTTTTGGTTGTTGGAGGTGAAAAGCTTTCTGATGGATTGGCTGAAGAAGTTTCCTCGGCGTTGATGATGAGCCAGAGGCAGGAGTATGAGGGATTTATCGGAGCTGAGTTCTACTCGCTCAACGCGCTTCTCTACAAGCTGTACATAAAGAGATATGGAAACGGCGATGGTGTAGCGATGTTTCCCGTGATAAGCCACGAGCACGCGGCGGGAGTCGCGCACGCGCAATACCCATTTAAACTAAATCTAGAAAAGGTTCTTTCATCCCCGTTTGTAGCGGAGCCTCTTAGGAGAATGGAGATAAGCGGTATAGGTGACGGAGCCGCTGCGATAGTGCTGATCAGCGAAAGACTGGCCGAGAAGATAAAATCACCGAAGGCGGAGATATACGTGGCCTCCGCAACCGATTATCTCACCCCCTTCGAGCGCGAGAACCCGTTACGCTTTCAATCGTTATCCATGGCGGTGAACAAGGTCTTGAACATCTCCAAGGTTGATAGAGATAGAATAGACTTCGTGGAACTTCATGACGCGACCTCGATCATGGCCGCCATATCCATGGAATCCAGCGGGTTCGCAGAAGCAGGGCAAGCCGCAAAACTCGTAAAGCGAGGAGAATACGGTCTAAATGGAAGTCTCCCATGCAATACGTTTGGAGGGCTCAAGGCGCGCGGACATCCAATCGGGGCAACGGCTCTATACCAAGTAAGCGAAGCCCATTTGCAATTAACAGGGCAGGCCGGGAAAAACCAAATTGATTCAGCGGAGATAGGTTTAACGCAATCCCTAGGCGGAGTAGCCGCAACGGCATTTGTTACCCTAATGAAGAAGGTTTGAGAGGTGGCCTGAAAATGAGGGTTCCAAGATATTGGAGGAGCATTCCCTTCAAGTACAGGCTTGCGGGGTGGAGATGCAATCACTGCGGGACATTCCATCGAAATAAACCCGTAGTATGTAAGAGATGTGGATCAAAGGATTTCGCGGAGACGGAGCTCCCAAAAACCGGGAAACTGATCGCTTATACCATAGTTAAGTTTGCCCCGAAAGAATTCAGCGAGATAGCTCCGTATGCTATCGGATTGATAGAGCTGGACGATGGGACGAGGATAGTTTCCCAGCTAACGGATTTCCGAGAGGAGGAGCTCAGAGAGGGAATGCGGGTCGAAGCGGTTTTCAGGAGAATCAGGGTTAACGGAGAACAAGGAGTAATCGAGTATGGGTTCAAATTCAGGCCGGTGACAACTTAGACCTACTCGGCCTTCTTCAGCCTCCTCCAGAGATATATTATCGCGTACTCTCTCGGAATTCCCTCTCTTTGAGCTACGAGTTCTATTTGGGACCTTATCTTGGCCCGTGCTTCATCGACGTTTTCGAATCTTCCTTGAAGAACCTCTATTATCTGATCGAATAATTTTTCCGATAGATCTCTGTAAGAAGTCGTTTCGTAAACGTTATCCGCCATCCTTCTTAGGGTCTCGATCTTCTTATCCGCTTCCTTGATTTTGCCGTCTATTTCCGCGAGCCTTTCCCTGAGCTCGGGGACTATTTTTTCGAGCTCTTCTCTCTTCGAAACTGATATGGGTTTACCCTGTTCTTCGAGTTGATGCATGGTGTCGAGTTCGACTTGGTTAAAGTAGAGTTCCTCCTCGATCTCGGAGAATTTTTGCTCTAGAAGGGTTTTCAAGTGATTATATCGATCTATCGCGTCCTGGATTCCTTTGATGAGGTCTTCTCTTAGGGCATCCCATCTCTGGAGAAGCTTTTTCAGGACCCCTATGCTCATTTCCTCATGCTCTAAGAACCTTTTCTGGGTTACTTGCTCCCTGATTTTGATCTCCTCCGCCTTGCTAATGACCGTCTCATACGCAGCTTCAGCCTCCACGATCGCCTCTTCGAGAGCAGTTTCTCCCCCTTTTTCGACCGCGGCTGGGGCTTCCGCGGCTGCTTCTCCGACTTCTTCGACGGGCTCTATCACCGGCTCTGCTTCCTCTACGTCTGAGGAATCTTTTATGACTACTCGCTTGGGCATCTCTATTTCCCTTGCTAATCAGGCTCCTTAAAGCTATTTATCATTATCCAAGAAAGGTATTGCGGGGATGGTCCCTCAATAAGCCTGAGATAATCCTTAGGATTTATGGGTTGGTAAGATCGGAGAAATTGAGAGGCTTGAGGGTTCTCGAATTCGATGAAGTGATAGGCTCGCCTGAGAAATGCGGATGCGGCTTTAAACACGATAAAACCTTAAAGGTAGTCTTATTCGGCTCGCTGAACGAATCCCTTCGAAAGCTAAAAGAATTCGGCCTAACGTCTCCCTATGCCGTATTCTATGACGAGATCACATACGAAGTGGCTGGAAAAGCGGTCTGTGAGATCCTGGAGGCTAAAGGCTTGCTGGTTAGGGCTCCCACCTTTCAGGAGGCGGAAGCCAGGTCTCAGGAATTAGGGGACGTGAGAACCGTGATTGCCGTCGGAGGAGGAACGGTGATAGACGTAGCCAAATATGCCTCATATGTAAGCAAGGTCGATTTCGTTTCGATTCCTACAGCTCCATCTCACGACGGAATAGTTTCGCCAATAGCCTCGCTTTTCACGGAGAAAAGAAGAAAATCCGTTTTAGCGAGATCTCCAGTTGCGGCCATAGTTGACCCATCGATCCTCGCCTCTGCTCCTCAAGATCTGATAGCCTCGGGTTTCGGAGATATCTTGGCGAAGCTTGTCTCCTTAAAAGATTGGCAGCTCGGGAGAGATGAGCGAGAGGAGCCTTACTGCATGGTGGCCGAGTCCCTGATCATGAACGCCTTAAATTTGGTCATTAACGCTCTAAGCAGCGGCTTTGATGCCGAAAAAAGGGTGAAAATGTTAGCCGAGGCCCTGATAAACTCCGGCGTGGCCATGATGGTGGTGGGCTCTTCTAGGCCGGCCTCCGGAAGCGAGCATTTAATCAGCCACTATCTCGACATGAACTTGAAGAGAAGGCTGCGCCACGGAATTCAATGCGCTTTAGGAGCCTTAGCAATGGCGGTTTATCACGAGACCCGTAATCAAAATTGGTGGAGGGAAGAGCGTTACAGGTGGAAATCTCTTAGAAGCTATATGAGAAAGGCGGGGATCCCGGAGAGGCTAAGCGATGTCGGCATATCCACGGAAATCATGATTGACGCGATCACATCTTCTTGGAGGATCAGGCCCCATCGATACACCATACTACATAAATATAATCCAACCCGAGCTGAAGCCCTAAACATCTTGAAGGAATCCGGGCTGATTTAAAGGCTTATCTATCGCGGGAATTCTAACATTACAACATGCTTAAGGTCGGAGTAATCGGGGCCGGACAAATAGGATCGACAATAGCAAGGGTCTTAGCGCAAAGTAAAAAATATCGAGTCATCGCTTCAAGAAGAAACATCGAGCAGGTAAAAGATCTCGAGAAGCTCGGAGTGGAGCTAACTAGGAACAACCGACGAGTAGCCGATTTCGCGGACGTGATTTTCATAGCAGTAAAGCCTCATAAGATCGCAGAAGTACTTCGAGAAACATCAGACCTCCTTAATGAAAAAATATTGATTTCGGTTGCTGCTGCAACCCCTGTCTCGAAGATCGCGGCGCTGGCTCCTGGGGCGAAGATCGTGAGGATCATGCCTAACGTCGGGTTAATGGTTAAGGCGAGCTTCACAGCGTATGTAAAAGGCCCAAACCTAAATGAAGCAGATTTAAAAATTGTTCGCGAGATACTCGGCGAGTTCGGATCCTTCATGGAAGTCGACGAAGACCTAATGGACGCGATAACGGCGCTGAGCGGAAGCGGCCCAGCCTACGTCGCCCTATTCATCGAGGCCATGGCGTACGCGGGGTTGAAGGTGGGGCTTCCAAGAGATTTAGCCTATCAATCAGCGGCCTACACGGTATATGGAACGGCGAAGCTCCTTTTAGAGTCTAAGAGACATCCATCTACGATAAAGGAAATGGTTCTAACTCCCGGCGGGACGACGATCGAGGGAATATTCTACCTCGAAGAAGGTGGAGTGAGGACTGCGGTGATGAAAGCGGTAGAGGCTGCCACGAGGAGAGCCAAAGAGATCGCTGAAAAATTAAACGCGGAGAAATGAGCACGTTCCTCTGGAGAATTATTAAATAAACTAGGCTCTCCACCATTCAAACAATATGTACGTGACTTTACGTTGATTCAAGTTGGGGATCGCTATCGTAAAGTATTTTCTCACGGTCGTCGCCAGCCTCCCGGATCTGACTATCTCCAAGGCTGAAATGAACTCGTCTCCGCTTTTAACCTGAACTATAAACGGCGCGTGCTCTAGTCCCGGCCCAATCCTGTAAACCGCGAAGTCGCTTCCAAACTTTATTCCGGGCGTGACTATGAATCCCTTGTCTCTGAGATCCTTGTACACCAAATATTTCTCATCAAATTTTTCATAACGCGATTTAGCGCGCTCGAGCAGCTCCTCTAATCGCAGAAGCTCCCCGTCTTCGTATATCTCAAGCTTTCCCTTTTCCACAAGGTAAACGGCTTCGATTATGTCGAGAACTAGTGGGACATCGAAGTCAGCTGATTTAGGCTTTGAGATTCCGAGTGGTTTGCCGTAAAATCCCATTTTATAGAGCTCTCTGCCCTTGTTAATGTCCCAGACCACAACCGTGCTGTGTATTAATTCCGCCTTAACAATTTGCCGCGACATTTCTCCAGCTCTAGAATGCTGCAA
>Ga0190363_1002545_pt1 | contig 10373 bp, 20 predicted proteins | sample 48721867_MG_FD_161272 | JGI IMG/M metagenome (GOLD analysis project Ga0190363, IMG submission 161272) | Hydrothermal vent microbial mat bacterial communities from Southern Trench, Guaymas Basin, Mexico - 4872-18-6-7_MG | ecosystem: Environmental > Aquatic > Marine > Hydrothermal vents >...
TGCATATATTTGTTCAGATCTAACATCTCCACAACAATATTCAATAAGCGGAATTGACAAATATGTAGAAATTTCCAATAATGAGCCTATAAAACTTACGATTAGCGGAATCAATAACACAATAAAGATTCTCCAAAATACTTCAGTAACTGAGATAATTATAAGCGGTTGCGATAACATTATATACATTCCGGCAAACTGCAATCCGACAATAAAAGATTCAGGAATCGATACGCAAATTATATATTATTAAAAATGACATAATCTGCATTCCAGATATAAGTCCTTTGGTAGAAGATTTTGGACAAAAATCCTAATTATGTAGATATAACTGAATTTTATCATCAAATGAATGATATAATTAAAACCAAATTTGACGATATAATTAAAGCAATTAAACAGAAGTATTTAACTCCAACAAGTTGAATTTGCATATCTGCGTATATAAATGTAGAGAGGTTTGGTAAATAAAATTAATCAATAATGAATATATACTTTTTTTGCGGTTTTTGAGTATATATACTTTTTTTCGCAAATTTAGGGATATATCCATTTTTAAGCAATTTTTGGTAGAATAAAAATTTATAATTCTCCGCCTTTTTTACTCATGTTTGACAAAAAAATACGCAAATTATATATTATTAAAAGTAAAATTATGGGCAGGAATAGACGCGGAACACCTAATGGCACAGGACCCTACAAAGATTCCTACATGTATAAAACCGGACATAGAGGTCCTAGAGCAGGCCATAGAAGAGGAAATTGTTAATTTTGTTTTATTTTAATTTACTTTAATTATATTCAGCTCAGTTCGTCCGTTTAATTTTGCCTGCTTCAAAAACGGTTCGAATCTTTTTTTGATAATAGCTACATAATCAGAATTTATTTCAATTCCTATAGAATTTCGACCTAATTTTTCCGCAACTATATTTGTAGTTCCAGAACCGGCAAAAGGATCCAGCACTAATCCTTCTTGCGGACATCCAGCTTTTATCATCGGCTCTACTAATTTTTCAGGAAACACTGCAAAATGACTTTCTTTGAATGGCTGAGTCGGGATAGTCCAAACATCGCCTGGATTCTTACCGAAAGGGTGATACGCTTCTGCATAACACAACCCGCGAATATTGGGTTGATGTTTCCTAACGGTTCTTTTTTTCTTATTCCAATTAGGAGTTTCGTGTGGAACTCTTACCGTATCTAAATTAAACCAATATTTTTTGCTTTTTACCAACATAAATATCGGCTCTTTGACTGTCTTTTACATAATCAGACACTTTTTTATCTGTTTTACCAAATTTTACTCCGCCGTAGCAATCTCCGTGATTCCAAAAAATAACTCCCGACTTCTTCAAAACTCTTTTCAATTCTTTCATTATTTCAAAAAGATGTTCAAGATACAGATCTAAAGTAGGTTCTAATCCTAATTGTCCATACCAAGCACCGCATTTTTTACAAAAACCTGATTTGTAAGTTATTTCTTTTTTTCCTCTTCCTTCTTCGTCCAAATTTTCTAATTTGGTTCTTTTGGAGTTATTTGGTTCTGGTGGTTCGGCTAAACCCCGTTTTTGTTTTTCTTTTATCTCAAATTCATGCTTGCAATTTGAATCTCCATCCCAAATTGTATTTGTTTCTTCTCCGTAATCTCTCAATTGCCAATAAGGGGGAGACGTAACAATGCAATCAACATAACTATCGGGAAAATTTTTTAGCACATCTAACACATTACCTTGATAAATCACATGTTTTGGCATAATTTTTAACTTATATAACTAGCATCCTCCAACTTTTTATTATTCATAACTTCCAATACTTCTTGCACCGGCAAACCTATTACTTTGCAAACTTGTTCTAATTCTTTTGCTGCTATAGCTGCAGCCGCATTTTCAATTTCTTCAACCTGCATTTTCAATATCTCGGCAAGAACTCTCAAAACTATACTGGGAGAAGCTTTCTTTTTTTCACATTTCATACTAATATCTTCAAGTAATTTACCAATATGTTTTTTAACTAAATCGGCAATCCAATCAATATTACCTCCTGCAAATTGTTTAACCCCTTTTTGCATTTCCTCTAAACTAAACTCAGATTGGGCCAATTTTCTCAAAAATTCATCCTTCGATTTTATCATTAATTAATTACAGTTCTATTCATTTATAATTTTCTATCCTCAAAGATATATTTTTCACTCAACAAAACAAATCAGCCAATTTAAAGAATTACTTAATCAATTTCTAAACCTCAAAATTTTAAGAATATTCGGCGATTAGTTGAGTTATAAATGATAAATTTTGGTAACACAATTTCACTAAATAAATTAATGCAAAAAAGATTACGATTTAAACTATTTAAATTTTTCACATTATTTATTATATGAAAAAGAAGAAAAAAATCAATAAAAATCCATTAATTGCAGCAATACTAAATTTTTTGTTTCCGGGTTTAGGATTTGTATATTTAAGTGCTCCAGAATTTGTGATTTTGGGATCAATATTATTTTTTATAGACTTAATTTTGAGCATTATGTTTATTACCGTTCCATTATTTTGGTTAGTAAGTTTCTGCTTAAGCTTTTTTTGGGCAATATTGGGCTATATAAGTGCAGAATACGTTAATCAGAAAGTTCGTTAAATCAGCAAATAACGATGAAAGTTCATTATATAATATCAAGTCTTACGGCAAACGGAAAAAATGAGTGATTGAAGTTTTTGGGAATGTATGGTGAAAAAAGATGGTTAAAGTTTATATAGGATTTGATTGGAACAAAAAGCGTAGAGAAACAAATACTTATCCATATGTATTTTTGTCTGCAGGAGTTGTTTGGAGTTATTCACACAATAAAAAACTTGTACCGTTTAAATTTTCAGAACAAACAAAAGAAATTTTTCTTGATAGCGGTGGTTTTTCGTTTTTTACAAAATATTCAGAATACCCATTCAGTGTAAAGGAATATGTGGAATGGATTCATGAAATGCAAAAAATTAATAACGGAAAAGTTAAATATGTTGCAACAATGGATTATCCTTGCGAACCTTCAATAAACAGAAAAGCATTCTCATCAAACAAAGAAAGAATTGAAAAAACTGTAGAAAATGCAATAAAATGTTTTAAAAATGAAATACCAGCAAAATGGATACCTGTGTTACAAGGTTATAATCTTGACGAATATGTTTTTTGTTTAAATCTTTACAAAAAACATGGAATTTTAACCGATTATATAGCAGTAGGAAGTATGTGTAAACGTTCTAACATCTCAGAAATTGTGAAGATAGTACATGAAATAAAAAAAAATTACAAAGGAAAAATACATCTTTTTGGTTTAGCGATAAAGGCGTTGCAAAACAAGGCACTTTTTGATATGATATATTCTTGCGATACAATTGGATATACTTTCGCATCCAAAACTGTTGAGGAAACTTTTGAAAAAATGAGAAAACTTGTTGAAAAAATAAACAAACTTGTGATTTTAAATTCAAGGCAAAGGACTCTTATTGATGTTACGGCGACTTCTTGCGATAAAGAAAAAGGCAAGAGCAACTTTTCGTTCATATGTGTAGCGAAATTGTTTGAAATAATGTAATTTTGTTACATATTGCACAGAACTAATATGCTTTGATATATGAATGAAGAAGTCTAAAATTGTGTTACATATGTGCAAAATTAATTTGCTTGCTTTAGTGTATGAATAAGTTCGAATTGTTATAAATTTAATTTGCTTTAGTGTATGAATAATATCTAAAATTGTGTTACATTTGTGAGGATACAGCACCTCCGACCTCTCCTCAATTCTCTCGTGAAACCTATATTTTCCAATATATACATCGTAATACTGCATACGCACAAATATATTTTGTAATACCTCATAAGCAAAAACATATTTCGTAATATCGTATATGCAAAAGTATATATTGGAAGGTACGATCGGCATTTGTAAAATTTTTGGAATAACTCAAAATTATTTGAGCATATTTATGTTTTGGTTTTGTTGTCGCTCACAAGTGATAAAACAATATGGTTTATATTTGCTCCAAAAATGAACAAATCTAATTATTCCAAAATATATTTCCTCGCATATATTTTCTAAAATCTATTCGCAATAATCTAAATTCTCTGAAATATATTTTCCAATAAACATTTTTCGCATTATTTACCGAACAATAGAAAAAAATTTCGCATTAATATCCTCATTATCGGTAAATACCGACAATCAAAAATTTTTGGTTTATTTTGAAAATACTCAAAAAATTTTTTTAGAATTTTTATCCTATTCGCATAGTGATTTTTTTAGATAAATAAAAAAACATATTTTTTGTTATATGTTTTGCATTATATAAATCTTCAAATTTTGGGATTTATGCCTATCTATCTAATGTTTTTCGAATTTTTGTATTCTCTAAAATATGTTTTGGAATATCTATTTTTTGGAACAGAAAAAAATATATATTTATTTTGGTTTGTTTCCTTATGGCCGACACACCTTCCAAGATGGAAAAAGAAAACGAAAGACCCAACGAAAGCAACAACAACAGCATAATAAACAAATTTGGCAGATTTGTAAAAACAGCACCAGCAACACGAACAACAATTAATATAGCAGAATTGCAAAAAATAGAAAAGGAATTAAAAACTAACGAAGCAGTGCAAATTACAAACATCGAAGAATTCGCAAAAATGATTAATGCAACAACAACCGACTTAGTAGCAATAAGAAACAAAATATATAGAGAATATCAGCGTGGCAACACTAACCTTAAACCACTTATTAGAGATAGGTATTTATATTTAATAAGAAAATGACCGCAATAATGGAAATTGACGAATACCTGAAACAGCTTCAAGAATTACAGGAATATAAAGAAATGTTAAGGAAATTCCTTCTCAAATAGTTTTTTTTGTTTTCTTTTCTTTTTTTTGAAATATGAAAAACAAAACATATCGCAAAATAGATAAAAAATTTTTGAGACAAAGAAAGACAAAAAATTATGAGCTTTATGAACACGAAAAATTTATAAAATTCCTAAAGCATTATAAAATTTATAGTTTTGACGAAAAAGACCGAATAAAAGAAATTCGAGAGCAAAGAAAACAACAACTTAAGGAAATTGACAATTACATAAAAGAAAAAAATAAACAAATCGCACAAAAACAACAACAGCCAACAAAAAGCCAAATTTTACCGAATAAAACCGAATTTTCAGCATATCAAATAAAGCTATTCAAAATTATTAACGAAATTTTCGATGCCATCACAATAGAAAAAAATATTATGTTTATTCCTGAAATTTTAGAAGAATTTCGCTTATATTTGCCAGACCTAATAAAATATTTTGATTTCAAATATTACCGAGATAAAAATTTAATAAAAATTGATGTGAGAGACCTACATAAAATTCTCGAAATTAAGCAAATCCTTAAACAAATGCAACAAATTTAGAAAATCAATCAAAAATTTTCGCTTTAAATATATATTTTATTTAAGGATTAGCAAAAACTCTTTCTTCTAAATCTTCAATTCTTTTAATTAAAACTTCAATTTCTTTTTCAAGTTTATTTATTTTAACTTCATTATTGTTTAAAAAATCAGCCAACAATTTGTTAATCAATTTGGACAAATTTAAATTTCTGTTTTGAATTTCATTTAATAATTCTTCATCCAGCACAATACAAACTTTTTTCTTCATAAATTAGAAGTATAGAAAATATATAAAAAGAATACTCGCCAAGAGTATAGAAAGTATAGAAAAGATATACACATTTGAGCTTATCGAGTGGCTCAAAAAGTATAGAAAATATAGAAAGTATGGATAAATGCAGAAATTAAAGAGCGAAAAAAAGAGCGAAAATGAGCGAGGAGCGAGCGAGAGTTTTTACCTTCCTTTCAAATTTTAAGTCAAATTTTAAATCATATATTAACTCAATAGTTAGTTTAAGTCTAACTGAAAAGTATCTCCGAATTTTTTAAAAATTCGGAGAGAGGTCGTAAAATGGCAGAAAATTTATCTTTAAAAATGGAAGATAATGAAGACAATGCAGCAAAAAAAACAATTATTGTAAGTAGGCATAAAGGAGCAATTAAGTGGCTTGAAAGTAAAGGTATTAAAGGCTGGATAGTAGAGCACATAGATAATAATATAATTGAAGCAATAAAAGAAGGTTATAAAGTATATGGAATTTTACCAGTGCCTATAATTAAACAAATAATGGATAAAGGAGCGGAAGTGTATTTAATTAATTTGCCGGCAGTAGCACTAGGTCAAAGAGGAAAAGAGTTAACAGTGGAAGAAATGGATCAAGCAGGGGCTAAAATAATAAAAATAGATAAGCTGGAATTGCAGGAAGTTAAGTTATAATCTAAATATTCTTTTTTTTGTTTTTTTGTTTTTTTTAATTCATGTTTATTCATTAAGTAATTAATTGAACTTTCTTTCTTTTTTTGAAGATGATAGACGTAGAAACAATATATAATATATTAAAACAACTGGAAGCAGTAGGGCAAAATAAAATTAGTTTAAGTGATTTAGCAGCATACACACATGTGCAGTATAATTTATTAAAACAACAACTACAGGTGCTAGATAAGTATTTCAATATAAGCAGGTCCGGGCGAGCAATATACATATCTCTAAAATAACTTTTTTTTTGTAGTTTTTCCAAAGCTCATCAGTGCTAATTATTATTAGTGCTGGTGGGCGGAATTTGTTTTTAGTATGGAAACAGAATTTGTTTTAAGGCATACTGGATCAATATATACAACTCTATTTAACATGCAGTGCTGGTTTCAAATCAGTGACAATGATAAAGTGGAAGTATGTCCAGTGCATTTACAAATAGCAAAAGGACCTAAAACTTCGCAATATGTATATCAGTTAGTACCAACAAAAAGTTATGCAGTAGTACATATACAAGGTTCGTGTAACACGGGTCCAACGCCAGAACAATTTGAAAAGGAAGGAGCAGTAAAGCATTTATATGCGTGCGGTCCTGTAAATCATATTCAAAAATATATCAGGGCCGCAAAGAATGGCATTATAAGCAAAGTATTTAAAGACATGTGCAATAGAGCAGTGGGACGAAGAGGGACATATTGGTATCAAGGGTTTAAAATGCAAAATACAGTAGAGTTAATAACATATTCAGTGGAGGAAGCGAAAAAATTAGGAATAGTTATGGGTTATCCACAACTTCCAAACAACAAGTGGTATTGGGGAGGTAAAGCTAAGTTATTAAACGGGCAGGAATTAGCAATGCCTGAATTATTATAATTTTGTTTTCTTTTAATTTTTTTTAGCTCGTTTAATGCTTATTTTGTTTAATTGTTTTTAATTTGTTTTTAACATGGAAGAAGAAATAAAAAATACAGCTGAATATAATATATCTAACAGTCATAGTCCAGTAGTGTATAAAGCAACAAAAGTAAATATATATCAGCAACATCTTGTTAAAACAGCTCGGAAAATAACAGCAGCGGCTAAAGGTAAAGTGGACATTAAAGTGGTGCAAGAAATCATTAAGTGTACTAGTAATGCAGAGGAACAGATAGCATTGTATAAACATTATTTGAATTGCAAAGGAGTTAAAATAAGTTTAAAATTGACGAACAGAAAATACAGCATTAAAGGTCCAGAAGTGGAAGCTAAGGTTGTAGAATTGTATAAACAAGGATATTCTAAGTATAAGATCGCTAAAACGTTAAAATTACATGTTTCTACAGTTTATTATATCATTAAGCGTAATTCCAGTAATTCCAAAGCTCGCTAGTACTTTATTTAAAGGTGCTAGCGGGCGGAAATTGTAGTATGGAAGTCAAACATCTTAGTTTGGATTTTCCAGCAGTAACTACAGGTTGGTATACAAGTGAATTAACAAATGAACATGAATTAAAGTATAGTATTAGCGAAATCAAAAGAATTCAAGAGTTGTTTAGAGATCCAGAATATTTACAGCAAGCCATAGAATTTTCATTAGAGCCGAGAAATGATAAAGATAAAATAATAAATATAATAAACACTTTCATAGTGATAAGTAGATTGACCAAAACTCCAATTAAATCAGCATGTTTAAAGCAATTATTACAGCGTTATTATGGATATGACAGTAACATTTATAACTGTAGGATAAACGTAGACGAAGTAATGGTCTTTGACGTGTCTGAAGAAAATGCTAAAATATATACAGTGTTAAGATCTTTGAGGTAGTTTTTTTGTTTTTTCTTTTGTAAACATGTTGGATTATTATATTTATTCTAATGGTAAAATTAAAAATAAGTTTGTTAAATGGTTATTAATTTATCTATGGAATTTAAGTTTTTTCTTAATAATTTGGTTTTTGGTTTAAATGTTTTTTATGTAATTGGGAAAATTATTTTTAAATTGTGTTTAAAGGCAAAATTATGTCTGAAAAAAGTATGACTAATTATAAAGAGTTTAAAGATAAAATTAATGCTTTTATGGAAGAAACAGGCATTCGTAGTTTTTGCAAGGAATTTTGCAAAGGTTGGTGTTGTCGTAGTTGTTCAACCATTATCAATAAGTGCAACAGAGTTTGTATGGATGGCAAAATACCTATAGATTGTGCTATGTATATATGCAAAGAATTAGCGAGTTTGTTGGGATTAGAAAACTATAAATCGTTAGCTGACAAAGTAATATACAAAAGGTCAGAAACAATTAGATGGAAACCTAAAAGAATTAAAATAGGTAAAGATGAAGAAGCATTATTAAGGCTTATTGAATCGCTCGATTGGAATGTAATATTAAATAAAATATTTAGTTTACGGTGTATCATGCACAAGATAACAACGTGATTAATTATGAGTTGGGAAACTTTAGTAATCGGAAATTTCAGATTTAAAAAAGGAATTAGTAGAGAATTGAAAAAGAAAATTAAAAATGAGTTAGAATTAGCGATAGAGTGTAAAGCGAAATATTCGAAAAAATGGAAAGAATTTGAAATACAAGATGTCAATTGGGTCTCGCATGTTAAAGGTGAAAATATCGTGGAAGTTATCAAGAAATACAAGAAGCATTTTGAATACGTGAGTATATCGATTTATTACTTAACTGAAGCTGATGAAAATATATTATTGGAAAAAGGAGAATTAACTGCAGATTTGATATAATTGCGAAGGAGCATGAGTAACGCTTCTTAAACCTAGTCCACTCGCTCCACGCAAATTCTATTTAGTTACTCATGCTCCGCAATTAAAAAAGTATGAAAATAAGAAGGTCTGAATTAACAGGTCAGTGCAAGTGGTATATTGTGGAATTTGAGTTGGATGGAGAAGTTTATAACGCTGTTATAAGCGAATCTACAACTTTAATAGGAGGTAGTTATACTAAAGATTCTGAAATAACCGCTATATTAAATGAAGATGGTGATGATGTTACTGAAGTTTTAGCTTTAAGAAAAGATTTTGAGAAAATTACATCTCAAATTTTAAAGTCATATGATAGAAGAAACAAAAAGAGAGTTGGCTCAGGCAATAGGACAAAATGACTTAGTAAAAGCAATAAATATATTAAGCGAGATGCATAAATCTGGAGAAATAATGAAAGTGAATAGACATTATTTAAACCATTTGCTAAGCAAACTAACAAAACTATATTTCGTAAATTCCGAGAGAGACAGAGAATTAGCAATAATATTTGCAACAAAGTTGTAAAATCTTTTTTCTTTTTCTCTTTTTCAACACAAAGCACGATAGTGAGTAATCGCTATCGTGCGTGTTGAATATGGAATACGAAACAAAATACGGTAGCATAAAATTAGTGCCTGAAGAATCAGGATTTACATTAATATCAACAATACCGTTTAAGAAAGTAGAGCAGAAATTCGGAACGGATAATTATAATGAAGCAGTAAAGAGATTCAACAAGTTGAAAAAAGATGTTGCTAAAATAATTGAAGAAATGGAAGCTACTAAAAAAGCTGTTACAACTGACAAATCCGAGTTATATACAAAATTGAAAAGTTGTTTAAAGCTAGGTTTCAAAAAGCTATTATTATACGGTCCTACAGGAACCGGCAAAACTTATACTGCAATACAATTATTAAAACAAATGAAAGAAAGCGGAGAAATTGATGATTTTATTACAATAACATTTTCATCAGGAATGGAAGATATTGACATTTTAGGCAAATTTGTGCCGGATTCAGGCAGAGTAATAAAATTTCAGCCCAGTGAATTATATGAATTTTTGAAAGCCAACAAAGACAAAAAAATAGCAATAATATTTGATGAATTCAATAGAGCAAGCAGCAAAACTCTCAATATATTAATTCCGATGTTAGATGGCAGAAATGGAGAAGTAGTTATAAATAATTTCATTAAAGGCGAAACTTTAACATTGCCTGAAGACAATGTAATATTTCTG
>Ga0190363_1002546_pt1 | contig 10370 bp, 16 predicted proteins | sample 48721867_MG_FD_161272 | JGI IMG/M metagenome (GOLD analysis project Ga0190363, IMG submission 161272) | Hydrothermal vent microbial mat bacterial communities from Southern Trench, Guaymas Basin, Mexico - 4872-18-6-7_MG | ecosystem: Environmental > Aquatic > Marine > Hydrothermal vents >...
CCAAAGCTTCTTCCAACTTTCTAACAACAGTGCATAATGACATAGCTAACTTTACGCTTCGCACTCTATCAACCACCTTTATCACTAAATCAATTAAAACTCGATCAAGATTTGTTAAAGCCTTAAACCAGACCCCAGTTCTTTTCGCCTTTAACTTTAAAAGCCAAAGTTTTTCCCTTTCAAAGATAATCCTTGCAACTTTCATGTTCAATATGCTCCTATACAATTAAGATATATGTTGCATTCGGAATCAGAATAAAAAACTTTCCATCCTCAAATAAAGATTGATAAAGCCCAAAAACAATTTCAGCAAGGATAAGTTTCTAATACGAAATTCAAAGCTACGCCTTAATGGTGTTTAACTGATTTTTACTTGTTTTTGGTTGAATTATTGGAGGGTATTTTTGTTTGTATGTTTCTTGTTCTTTTAGTGCTTTGCTGTAGCATTTTGGGCAGAATATGTGGCTGGACCAGCTTTGTGGATTAAGTGTTGGTGTGGAAGAATAGGACATCTAGAGAAGAGAGGAAACAACTCATACAGAATAAAACACTTCATGGGATATTATCCTAATACTGGAAAAAGAAAGTATGTTAATCATAGAGTCAGTGTAGGATACTTAGAAAATATGGGAATCATTGGGAATCATGTAAAAGCCTTAAATCTATCTCCAAATACAGAATTAAATATGCGGGGTTACCCTAGCCTGGTAGGGGGCAGGCCTGCTAAGCCTGTGGCCCGTTGGGCCTCGCGGGTTCAAATCCCGCACCCCGCGCCAAAAACAAGCTTGTTTTCAAGAGTTTTCTTTTGGCTGCGGGACCGTCCCAGGACCGTCCTTGGCTTGTCACTCTATTAGCTTTTGTGATGTTGAGGTTGATTTTGTTCGTTGGTTGAGGAGTCGTGGCTTAAGCGGTGAGTATGTTAGGCAGATGGTTGGTTATTTGCGTAGGTTTGTTACAAAGCCTATTAGGGGACCTATGGATGTTGTTGGGGTTTTTGAGGGTTTAAGTGTTGGGCAGAGGCATCAACTGATTAGGGCTGTTAGGAACTTGTTTAATTTTTATGAGAGTCAGGGCTTGGCAAGTAGGGAGTGGCTTGATCTTCTGAGGATGAATATTCCTAAGGATGAGGTTGGTTTGGATCTTTGGATTCCAAGCGAGGAAGAAATTATAGATTCGTTGAAGGCTTTAAGCAAGGCTGAGAATTGCAGAGTTTACTTTGCTTTATTTAATTTGATACTTGATAGTGGGTTGAGGATTTCAGAGGCAACTAAATTTTTAAATTCGTTTAAGGGAGAGGTTGAAAAACAGGATGGTTTTTACATTGCTTCGCTTGGCTATCTAAGAAAGAGCAAAACAGCCTATTACGCTTTCTTCACGGAATATACATTTAAGCTGTTAAACAGTTTAGATGTTAAATTAAGCTATAAAACAGCCAGAAACAGCTACAAGATCAGAAAAAGAACAGGAAAGCAGATAGTTAGGCTAAAGTATCTTCGAAAATTTGCTTTCGACAAAATGATTAGCCTTGAAGTGCCTGAAAGCGTAGCAGACTTTATCCAAGGCAGAACACCAAAAACAATAGGAGCCAGGCACTACATGCAATTAAAACAAAAAGCTATACAATTTTACACAAAATACGCAATATACATAGCAAAAATTAGGCATAAAGCTGGGTTATCGTATAAACTATAAATTTTTATCTTCACTTTGAATGATTTACCTATTGGCAGTTTATTTTTAAACTACTTGCTGCCTATCTTTCTACAAGAGCAGGAAGTTTTCCGTGGATTTTACAGTATTGTTGCTTAAGCCATTTTTCTCTTTCTAAAGGATTGTCATCTTCTATCCATCCAAAGTCAAGTTTCCAGTCAGCAAAAAGAAGAGCTAATATGGGATAAAAGGCGGTATGCCGTTTTCCGCATAAATCATCATACCTGCTTTTGATAGATTTTGGGGCTGCACCTATGTAAATTATTGGGCAATCCCCAATTCTTTCTACTCTTCGAACTCTATTCAAGAAAAATTCTTCAAATTCGGACCAATTTAATTTACTTACAAACTTACGAGCTTGGGAAATAATTTGCTCAATTGGTTTTCCTTGTTTATTAATGCGGATCACATAAACTCCTTTAGTTTCCGGAAAATCTTGCTTCTTTAAAACGGTTAAATCTTGCCATTGAACCATACTGAAAAGTTGGTCGCATTTACACATAACAAGATTACTCCTTTCCTTTTTTTGCTTTTAAAATATATTTCAGCTATATTTATTAATTCCTCAACGATATCATCAATTTCGATGGGGATGCGTAAATTCTCATTGGCAAATTTTTGAAGACTTTTCCAAGTATCTTCCGATATAGTGCGTAATATGTATAATATCATGCTTTTTGGATTAATTCGTTCACATCACTTCCTCTACGGAAGTCGCTTCCACTACCAAGCCCTGGGTAGTTGTGAGCGAAATATAATACCCCAATAAATTTGCAACGTAAATGTAGATCTGCCAATACGTCACGGTAATCCTGTGAGAGAAAATCATGCACCACTTCGATTTCGTTAAGTCTAATATAGTTCAGCAAAATATCTGTAAGAGCATGTTTTTTCCACCACGTCTTTAATAGTCTTCTCGGAGTTATATGATCTTTCATCGACCTGTTGTAATAACGAATTGGTTCATTGTAGTTAAGTAATCCATAGAGCGCAGAAACTATTATTAATCTTATTTTTGGATTCTGTTTCAGCTTATCCCATGAGTCACTTGATATTTTCCTATATAAATTACCACAATATCGTTTGTATGCTTCTAAATATTTGATCTGGGGATTATCTACATCAAAACCGACGTCAGGACCCGGAGGCTCATTAAATGCCAACGCTACTTGTTTCCTTAACATTCGCAATCTTTCGCCCATATCTTTACTGAGATAAAAAAATATTGTGTGGGGACTGTTTTTCTGGTAACCGCTTGTTCCATGTTTTGTTTTTTTGCCGCAACAAGGTATCAAAATTAGTAATTTGCTGCCTTGGCAGTTCTTAGTTTCACATTTTTTATCCATCTTTGAGCCCCTGGCATTCTTTTATAAGGGAGTGGTACGCTCCATTCCTCAGGGTCTTCAAGAAACCATATCGAAATAGTCCCTTCAAGTTTGCTGCTATCCCATGGATATTTCTGCGCATATTCCTTTTCAATTCCATTTATTTTCCCTGAGATTATATCATTCTTTGTTGAAATTATAACATTGCGAACCTTTACGGTACCAAGCGCCATGCCAAGCGGGTAATTATTTCTATCGATAGGTTTTGCTGGCCTTAATGCAGATAAAATTACTAACTTTCTCTTTTTACTAATCAGTTCCCTAACGAATTTTCCTCTGGCGCGTCCTGGAAGAAAGATTATGGGCATCTCTCCTCTAACAATTTTTGAGGCATATGGTTGTTTGACTATAAGTCCTCTCAATGGTCTCCCTTAATTCACTTGTTGTTGTACTTTTTATAAATTTTTAATTACGTGCTTTGATAGATAGTTTAATGATAAAAATGTTGGTAGCTCTTGGCACCCCTATTAGAGGCGAACCAAAGCCATGGAAATACTTCAAAGTTGAAGCTATTATGATTAATGCTTGGGAAATAATAAGCTCGCCCTCTTTAAAAAAGGCTGTATTTGAGGGGAGATTACGTGATATTCTCGATTTTGACGGTACTATATTTTGTGATAGCGGTGCTTTTCAAGCGTTTAAAAAAGGTGTAGAAATTACTGTAGAACAAGTAGACGAAATTTATAAGCATATCGATGCTGATTTTTATTTCAATTTAGACGTAATACCGCGAATTGATGATAGTGAGGAAGAACGTCGGAGAAAAATGAAGAAGACCTTTGAGAATTTTGAGAAATTATCTAAGTCGCACAACGTCATCTTTGTTGTTCATCCTCCTGTGTCCCAAGCTGTTTCTATGGCTGAACAAATAGACTCTGAATATATTGCGATAGGTGGCTTGGTTCCATACTCTGTTCACTACAAGCAAAGAAGTTCCAAAAAAATGATAGTAGATACGATATGGGCAATAAAGCGGAGAAAACATGTTTTGGGTATAGGAAGTCCATCCTTCCAGCCAACATTAAAGGTCCTGGATGTGTACAGTACTGATTCAGCGCACTGGAGACGCGCAGCTGCCTATGGATTTATTCTGCACCCTATTCATGGTAGCCAAAGGCATATCTCAGAACGTCCCTATACTGCGTGGAATCCCAAACCAGAAGAATTCTCTTGTAACTGCCCAGTTTGTAAAAATGGTATCCCTGAAGAGATTAAAGAAAGCTTTACTTTGAAAGCGATACATAATGCTTACGTTACTCTTTATGCCAAGGATATCAAGCCTGTTGGAACCATGAAACGTATCTTGGAGTATGCGCAGCGTTTAAAATCTGGCAAATATGCTCCTAAAAATCAGGAGCAGTTAGATTCGTACTTTTAAAAGCTTTATTTTGTAAGCAAATTCTCTATATCTTTTAGCTCTGATGTCCTCACTGGAAATGCAGGATAAGGATACCTTCCTCCAAAAGGCGCAATTGAAGTTGGAGAGTAACTTAAAACTTTTTCCGCTTCAATCCAGCCAATGGGATACCAAATGTCAAGCTTTTCCAACCATTTTTCGAATGTAGTTTCGTTTATTCTTACAACTGCTCCAAAAATTACAATGTCGTACTTCTTGAGTAAATTCCTTTGTCCATAGGGATATAGCCTGCGGCCATATTTCTTATCATCGTTTATTTTTCTTCTAACTACTGGAATTAAGTATCGGCGCGGAAGCGATTCTGTTTTAACTGAAATACGCTTTCCCTTGAAGATTATATCCTGTCTATCTATTGTACGATAATGTGGGCGTATATTTGACTTCCAATCTACTCCAAGCAATACACATGCTGCGAATTCGCCAATAAAACCCAAGACATTAGTTTGCGCTAAAGAATAATGATTTGTCTTAAACCAATGGCGAATATATGGTTCTCTTCGTTTAGACTCTTGTATTGCAGCTAACTTCATCTCCTCTGTTATCTTGATACCTTTAATTTGCATACTAAAATTTTATTGAAATGTCTCAGAAATTTTTTGCGTATTTGATAAAGCATTAGTTTCAGAAATTATCACAAACAGCGTACACCCCCCTACTAACCCTAACAAACCTCGGCGTGTCGGTTGGTTTTCTCAAAGTTCCTACGCATGCATCTCTGATTACCGCTCGAATTGTAGCCTTTGATACTTTGGGCCTAATATTTCTAACCTCTTTATAGATTACGCTTAAAGGTGCGACGCCTCCGTTTTTGCGAATTACTAATTCAATAATGTCCAAAAGAGTTGTAGTATTTTGTTCCCCTCTCTTTCTTGGCATAAGATAGCAAGCTCCTTAGCAAGAAATTATACACATGCATTCTTTTTTATGTTGAAATGTACTTTAAAGAAAATATCAACGTTGTTATCTTCTTCCTGTAACTTAAGCCCAAGAGCGTTGCCGAGCTCTTTGGAATAAACTTCAAATTTGTGCTCAATTCCTCTCCAAGAATTAGTTTCTTCCACCCTAAAGTGCATATTCGCAGTTATTTTAAGCCCTTTTCCTTTACCACTAACTTCTCTACATTTGTAAAGTAAAACTTTAGCTATGGGTTTTCTTATATATAAAAGGACCCTTTTCAACGGTTTGTTAGCTCCTACTTGTTTCACGTCACTAATAACATTTTGGAGATTCCCAAAGTATTCCTTCTTTTCAGGCAACCAAAATTGTACTTGAAAGAAGCCTCCTCTATAGGCCTTTTTTTCATTCCAAGGAAGAATTTTATCCCATTTATTATGTGAACAGGAGAAATTTAGCGTATCATCTTCTCTTCTTACAGTATAGACAGGCTCATCTATAGCCAAATTAACCCCTGTTCCATTCTTAAAAGCAAGTCTACACCTTCGTTCGAGCTCTCTGACAAGACGATTATTAATATATATTCCAAAATTTGTAACAGGGTCTCTTTTTTTGCTATCTATATCTGTCGAATCTATTACAACAAAACCTTTTACGTCAAAGCTTCTTTTCCTATACATAAGCTTATTTGGTTTTATCTCATTAAGCTCAGAGATGTGTTTAAGGTTTTTTACAGGGATATGAAAACCTGGATATGGTAACCGTGCCCCCGACGGAGTTCTCGGCGAAATCGGGCATTCTATAATTTTCTCTGCTTCGATCCACCCTAAAGGATACCAATATTTCAGGTTATTTACGTTATAGTCTCCGGACGGAACAGCAAATGCGCCGAAGAAAACAACGTTATAATTTTTAAGAAGATTAATCTGCCCTAACGGGTATAGGCAACTTGAGTATTTTTCCTTTTCGCTAATAGTTTTGTTTACTATTTTATCTAAATATTCTGGAGCCACTCTTTCCGTCTTAACGCTCACTTTGTTTCCTTTATACTCAATTTTTGCTGGTTCAATTGTTTTATAATCCTCTCTTATGATGCCTTTCCAGTCTTGTCCTATATAAATACAGAAAGCAAACTGACCAAGAAATCCTAAAACATTGTTAAATAACGTCTTGTCCTCGCCATTTACTGTGAAATGATGCTTAAAGGCTTTTCTTCCACTTTTAGTAACAGCTTCATCTCTGCGTTTAGATTCTTCAATAGCCCTCGATATCATTTCGCTTGTTATTTCAACATATTCCATGAATCATCGAAATATTCTAAGAACAAAAAATGCATTAAAGTCTTTTGTTCAATAAGTGAAAGCTTAACACTTATTCTTTCCTAAAAATTAACACATTTTCATGATGTACATTAGGGACAAACTCGAATGGATATCCATATGGGTAAAGGGTTTTATTGTTTTGAACCAATATTATCATACCTTTTAGCTTGAAGCTAACATCCTGCATTATCTTCGCTATATCTGCGTGGTATAATATGTATTGTCCTTGATGTCTAAAATCTGTAACAACTACGCACATATATTTTCTCTTCTTTAAAACTCTATAGCACTCTGCCCATACTTTTTTTAATTCTTCCAAGAAGTCCTCATATTTAGGTATGTTGCCGAGGTCGAGGCTATCTTCGCTATACCTTGTTGGAAGCCCTTTTGACAACCGTTCCCGTTTAGTTTTATGGTCTGCTTTTTTGGTTAAAATCTTCCAATATGGTGGACTTGTTACAATAAAATCAAATTCTTCTTCCTTAAATTGTTTTAATACTTCCCTGGCATCTCCATGGATAATTTCCTGTTTAGTTGGAAGTTCTAATTGGTCTAATCTTCTCTGAGCACGGACAGCATCCAGACGTTTTTTGGCGATATCAACCCACTTTTTAATAAGTTCTATGCCGACAGCATTCCGATTTGTATTATATGCAGCAATTAAAGTGCTTCCCACACCTACAAACGGGTCCAAAACTTTTTGGTACTTTTTTGTGAAGAATAATATAAGCTTCTCTATATCACTTTCAGCAAACGTTGCCGGATGTTGTTCCTTCAACTTGTCACGAGGTGGAGGAGTGCTAAACCAAATACTTTTTGTTAATTTAATCCATTCTGTTCCCGTTAGGTCATTAAGTTCGTTTCTGGGGTCAAATTTATTCTTTGGTATTCGTTTTCGCTTAATTTTTGCATGCATATTTTTATTTCTGCCTCTTTTTAGAATCATTTTATCATGAGATTTGATAATATCTGCTTGGTAATAAAGTTGACGCGTCATGAGAAAGTTTTTCTTGTAAGTCATTTTGTAAGTCATTTAGACAGTTAGGCATATATAAAGCTTTCGAACAATTTATTCTTATGGTGTTCATATATGGTCTTAGAAGCGAAAGGGAGATTATATCGTCGCGGTAATAGGACATATATTTATATTCCATCTGAAATTTCGATTGATTCAGCTTTTCCTTTCCATTTCGAAAAAGGATATGTAAAAATTAAGATTGACGTAAATAACAAAAGAATAATAATCGAGAGTATAAAATCGTAATTGTGCACACACAAACGTTAGATATTGCATCTTACCGTTTAAATACATGTTTTTGTTGAAAAATTTTTTATACATAAAAATACTACTATGTATGTAGTGATAAGTATGAATACGAAAAAAATAAAGTTAACAATAACTGTTGATAAAGATATTTTAGGTGAAGCCAAAAAAATCGCTGAGCAGAAAAATATTCCTATTTCAAGGTTAATTAATAATTTCTTAGCTTTTTTAATAAAACCTTATGTTTACTGTTTTAAGTGTGGTGAAAAATTTGAATCTTTATCTGCACAACTTTGCCTAAAATGTGGTTGGCTAATATGCCCCAAATGCAAAACATGTGGGTGTCATTTATCAGACGAAACTAAAGCGGCCGTTTTCAATATGCGCCGGGTTTATGAAGATTTGCTGGCAGGAAGAGTGAAGCAAAGTTGAGTACAAAAAAAGTTGATGAAATTAAATCTTTGAGCATAGCAAGAATTGGCGTATTTGCAGCGCTTTATGCTGTCACAAGCTTAGTTCCTATTAGCATGTTCATAGGAGCATCGAGTTTCCTTGCTTTAAACTTAGTTATTACGCCTTCTATCGCCATTCTTTTGAGTCCAATGGAAGCTTTTTGGGCTTCAACAATAGGGGCAATCATTTCACTTTATATAGCTCCATTCCAGGCAATGTTTGGACCTTTCACAGTTCTACTTCCTGTTGTAGGTTCTACGTTCGGGAGTCTTTCTTATCATAAGCCCAGGAATGGTATCATTGTTTTGTTTTATCTGATTGCTGTGGTATTCCTCTATTTAGTTGCAAGACCGGAATTTCCCTACTGGATTATACCTCATATCATAGCTGCAATTTTCGTAGGTGGTTTAAGTTTCGTAAATCCTCCTATTCAAAGGATGCGAATTCCCATTTATACGTTCATAAGTACAATTTGCGAACAGGCAACAATGCTTGTTTGTGCAGTTTATATTTTATCATTGCCTTGGGTAGTATTCGCTACGGCTTTTCCACTAATGCTTTATGAGAGATTCATAGGAACAATTGGGGGTACAATAATTGCATACTCATTACTCTGTGCGATGCCAAAATACTTTGCCAGTCATAATAGCAATGGATAAGTTCTGATAGTCCTAATTTGTTTGTTGTAATATAATAGCTTAACTTAAATTGAATCTGGCAGGTTAATCTTGCTGATTTACATCCGCTAATCATAGAATTAAAGAATATTACCTTTGGATTTGATAATTAACGAACTTCTGCGGAATACATGTCTAATGATGTTTCCTGGTTTGTTTTACTTCATGATATTTTTCTAATACTTCCTTTATCTTTTCGTAGACAAAGTCGGTTGCATTAAGGTATGGTGCGTTCATTTCTTTTAGGGCTTTTTCGAGTTCTTCATAGTCTTCTTTTGGTATTTCTATTGTTTCGTATTCGCCTGCGAGTTGTCTTAGGCGGGCTCTTGTTGCGTCTCGTATAAATTCTTCTTTTGTTGTGTAGCCTAAATGCTTATTTTCTTGTATGAAGTTTTCTACTTGAGCTATTAGTTCTGGTGGTAGTATCACTGATTGGTTTAGTAGGGCTTGTATTGCGTCTTGGTAGGTTTGCATTTTCATTGTTTGGGCTGTTAGTTCTCCGAGGAACTGTGTGAGTTTTTGGTGGATTTCATCTGAGATCTTGAGGGTTTTCATGTTGCTTCCCGTTCCTTTATTGTTTGTTAGGTATATATTTTCTTTTTGGTATGAGAAGTATTATTTGTAAGATTAAGTTTATAAAGTATATTCAGTATACCAATTCTTTGCTGTGGTAGGTGTTTGGATTTGAAGGTTAGGTTTGCTTTGACTGTTGATAGGGAGCTTTTCCATGAGATTGAGCGTTTGAGGGGTAGGGAGAAGCGAAGTAGTTTTGTTGAGCATTTGCTGAGGGTCGGCTTGAGAGCTTATAAAGAGGTGGTTCACTCGGAGGATCCTCGTGTTTCTAAGCGTAACGTCCGCAAGGAGGTTTAGCTTTGAGGTTTCAGCTTGTTGCTAAGATTAGCGATTCTGAGTTGTTGCGTAAGTGTTTGCATGAGCTTGGCACGATTTTCTATCAAAAAAATGGCGATGGAAAGATTGCTAAGGTTGTTTATTTCAGTGGATCCCGCGTTGTTGAGTTTAATGGCGTTGTTAATAAAGAACTTGCTAAGCGTTTGAAGGTTGAGGGGCATGAGGTTGATTCTATAGAGGTTGATGAGGCGCAGGGCTTCGTGAAGGTTGTTCAGGTTAGCGAGTGATGTGGGTTAAGGCGATTGTTTTGATTCCTCGAAAGGGAGGATATTTCCATTTGGATCAAGCTGTTATTTATCGAAAATTCGGCTATTTTAACGGTTTTAAAGTGGACAAGGT
>Ga0190363_1002547_pt1 | contig 10366 bp, 9 predicted proteins | sample 48721867_MG_FD_161272 | JGI IMG/M metagenome (GOLD analysis project Ga0190363, IMG submission 161272) | Hydrothermal vent microbial mat bacterial communities from Southern Trench, Guaymas Basin, Mexico - 4872-18-6-7_MG | ecosystem: Environmental > Aquatic > Marine > Hydrothermal vents > Microbial...
ATTCGATGTTAGCTGATGGAAAACCATGTGAAAGATGTAAAAATGGTAGATATTATTTTTGTTTTTTAAAAAAATGCACAAAGAATTCTTTCTTAAAGAGTCTTGTGAATACTGTGGAGATGTATTTGCATCATAAAATACTACATATATATGATAAAATAGATACTTTTATAGCTCCTAGTAAGTTTATGTTAAACAAAGTTAGAGAAATGGGTTTTAAGAAGAAAATTGTCTATTTACCTAATTTTGTAGATATTGGAGAATTTAAGCCGCAATATGAGTGGGAAGAAGAGAGTATTGTTTATGTGGGTAGACTTTCGTATGAGAAGGGGATTGTAACCTTGATTGATGCGGTTAAAGAGATTCCTATTAAACTTAAGATAATAGGAGACGGACCATTGAGAGAGACGTTGATTTCTAAGGCAGAGGGAGAGAATATAGAGAATGTAGAATTTTTAGGGTATAAAACTATCAGTGAATTAAAGGAGTTAGTTAAAAAAAGTATGTTTATTGTTTTGCCTTCTGAATGGTATGAAAACAATCCACGGGTTGTTCTGGAATCTTTTGCGTTAGGGAAACCGGTTATAGGAGCAAGGATTGGTGGTATACCTGAGTTAGTTATAGATGGAAGAACGGGATTTACTTTTGAACCTGGGGATAGGAAAGATTTAAAAGAGAAAATTATGTCTTTAATAAACAGTCCGAATAGAATCATTGAAATGGGGAAGAATGCAAGAAAATTTGCGGTGGAGAAGTTTAATCCTGATAGATATTATTCGAAATTAATGCAAATCTATCAGGCGGCGAAAAATAAGATTAGCTAGCCGTTAAAACCTTTTAGAGGAGGTAATGTTATGAGAAATGTTGTTCAGGCAAGTTTAATTGTTACTTATAGGTGTAATGCCAAGTGTCAGATGTGTGAGATTTGGAGGCACCCTACAAAACCTTCTGAGGAACTTGATCCAAAATATTATGAGAAATTGCCTTCGGGTCTGAGAGTTAATATTACTGGAGGAGAGCCAATGATAAGAGAAGATATAGAGGAGATATTTGAAATTCTTTATCCTAAATCCTATCTTTTAGAGTTAAGCACAAATGGATACTATACGGATAAGATTGTGCGTTTGGCTGAGAAATTTCCTAGAATTTTAATAAGAGTAAGCGTAGAGGGGCTACCTCAGTTAAACGATAGATTGCGCGGTATACCAAATGGTTTTGATCATGCTTTAAGGACGATTTTAGAACTTAAAAAAACAAAATGTAAAAATATTGGATTCTCTATTGTGATATCCCCACAGAATATCCAAGATTTAATTCATTTATATGAATTGTGTTGCTATTTAGAAGTAGAATTAGGTAATTCTGTGATACATAATTCTTGGTATTTTCATAAGTTTGACAACGTGATAACAGGTGATGATTCTGTATGGAAGAAAGAGGAAGAGTTCATTAAACGTTTATTACAATCTCCTCGCCGAGGGATAAAGAATAAATTAAAAGATTATGGGCGGGCTTACTTTAATCTAAGTATTCTAAAACGGCTTCGAGGAGATAAGCCTGGATATCGTCCTCCTTGTGGAGCAGGGAGGGATTTCTTTTTTATAGATCCTTATGGAAATGTGACTCCTTGTAATGGTTCAGATGAAGAGTGGATTATCGGGAATATAAAAGAAGATAGTATAAAGAATATTTTGAACTCGGATAAAGCAAAAGAAGTTTTGGAAAAAGTGAAATCTTGCAAGAAAGAGTGTTGTTTTGTGGTTACTGAAAGACACGATATGCTTCGTCGTCCGTGGAAACCTATTTGGTGGGTTATTAAAAACAAAATTAAGTTAGCATTAAATATTCCTGTGAGTTTTTAGAAAATGAAAGTATTTGTAGTGGGTATTCGTGGATTTCCTGGGATTCAGGGAGGGGCGGAAAAAGCGTGCGAGCAGTTGTATTCTCGCCTGATAAAGTTTGGTTTAGATATTACTGTTTTTGCACGAGTATCTTATTTTTCTCAAAAAAGAAAGGTCTTTAAGTGGAAGGAGATAAATTTCTTTTATCTTCCTTCGCCTAAAAAAAGTGGATTGGAAACATTTGTCCATTCTTTTCTGTCAAGTTTACTTTGTGTAATAAAAAGGCCTGATTTAGTTCATTTCCATAATATGGGACCTTCTTTTTTTCTTCCTCTGGTAAAACTTTTTGGTATAAAAACCGTGGTGACTCTTCATAGTATTAATTATCACCACCAGAAGTGGGGAAAGCTGGCTAAGTTTATTCTAAAAGTTGGGGAATTATGTGCGGTTAAATTTGCTAATAAGGTTGTAGTTGTAGCAAACTTCATAAAAGAATTCTTAAAAAATAAATATAGGAGGAAAGATTTAATTGTCATATCTAATGGAGTGGATATTCACTCAAAGATATCTTCAGGAGAAGCTCTGCACAGATACAATTTGTCTCCTCAAAGTTATATACTTTGTGTATCTCGGCTGAGTCCTGAAAAAGGAGTTTATGATTTAATAAAAGCTTACAAAGGTATTGGTACTCTCTCGTGTAAATTAGTGATAGTTGGAAATGCGGATATCGATACAGAGTATAGTCAAAAAATAAAACAGGAAGCAGAGCGGGATGAGAGAATTGTTTTGACTGGTGTGCTTGTAGGTAAGCCTTTAGAAGAACTTTACTCAAATGCAGGACTTTTTGTTTTACCTTCTTATTATGAAGGACTACCGATTGCTTTGCTTGAGGCGTTAAGTTATGGTCTCCCTGTGCTTGTAAGTGATATTCCTGCCCATAGAGAGTTTCCTTTACCAGAGTATCGATATTTTAAAGTTGGTGATGTTGATGAGTTGAGTAGAAAGATACAGGATTTGATAAAATTAGGTATCTCAGATGAAGAAAAGTTTTATTATAGAAGGCTCTTAGAGGAACATTATAATTGGGATAAAATAGCTCGTCAGATGTTTGAAGTATACAAAAGTGTTGTTGGTATAACTGAAATTAACTTACCTGCCTAAAAAAGAAAAAATCGGTAGAGGAGATACCTTTGGAGAAATTGTCTTGACAATATATTATTTTTTGTTAATATTAAGACAAAATAGAGCTTTCTGTGTTTAATATAGAGATAAAAGAGGATTATCTATGACATTGTTAGAGAGGATGTTAAGACAGAATCCGTGGTGGCAGGGCAGAGAGATTGAAGATATAAGGAATTACAGACAGAGATTTCTTCTTAAAGAGATTGAGAGATATTTTGATGAGCCTCAAATAATTGCAATTATAGGACTGCGCCGCACAGGAAAAACTGTTTTGCTTTTCCAGATTATAAAGAAGATGCTTAAGAGAGTTTCTCCAAAGAGGATTCTTTATTTTTCATTTGATGAAATCTTAGGAAAGGATCCTGAAATTATTGAGAAGATAATTGAAATCTACGAGAATGAGATTTTAAAAGAGGATTTAGAAAAGGTTTATATCTTTTTTGATGAGATAAATCATATAGAGAATTGGCAGGTAATTCTTAAAAGGTTCTACGATCTGAGAAAAAGGATTAAATTTTTTGTTTCTGGTTCATCGAGTATCTATATTAAAAAGACGAAGGAAAGTTTGGCTGGAAGGCTCTATGAGTTTAATCTTTCTCCTTTAGGATTTAGTGAATATTTATATTTAAAAGGAATCGAAATAAAGGATGTAAGTTTGCAAACACTAACTTTAAAGAGAGAGTTGAATAAATATTTCCTTTCTGGCAGTTTACCAGAGATCGCGGGAGAAGAAAATTTTTCTAAAGTAAAGAAATATGTAGAGTCAGTAATTGATAAGATAATTTTTTATGATATCCCCAAAGTCTATGAAGTAACGAATCCAGAAGCTTTAAAGATGATTCTTTCCTTCATTGCCCAGAGACCAGGAATGATTTTGGAGTATCAGAGTTTAGCTTCGAGCTTAGGATTGACCTATCAGACAGTTTCAAAATATGTAAAATATTTGGAAAACGCCTTTCTGATTAAATTAGTTTATAATTTCAGGGGAAGCCCTATTGCACAGGCGAGGAAGCTTAAGAAGGCGTATCTGGGTGCAGTGAGTCTGGCTGCAGGATTTTTGGAGGAAGAAAGAGAATTTCTGGAAAAGTTACCCCTTTTAGCAGAAAATTTAGTTTGTTTGCATTTAGGTGCAAAGTGGTTTTGGAAAAAATATACAGAGATTGATTTTTATCATAAGGGAATTCCTGTTGAAGTGAAATATACTGAAAAGGAGCCAGATATCAAAAATGCACTATTAGCAGCAAAAAGCCTTAAATCAAGAAGGATTATTGTGATTACAAAGGATATTACAAGAAAAGAGGAGCAGGATGAAATAGAGATCAATTATTTGCCCCTCTGGAAGTTTCTTATCTCAGACAGACCAACATCTCAGCTTTTGAAATAGAATTTAAGACCTGTAAAATTTACAAATCAAGCATTATTTATTTTATCAACTTATTAGAGTAAAGTTTCCTTCAAAAAAATATTCTTAGGAGAGACAAAACCTTTTATCTTAGCCCTCTAATTCTTTTAGATAAAAGTTAATTCAAAAAGCTTAAAAAGAAATGGAAACTCAGGTAGATAATATTTGAAGTGCTTTAACTTTATGCTAATCTATTAGCACAAAATAGCAATTTTGTGATAATGGATTAACAAAGATGGAGTTATTTCGTTTAAGAGAACAAAGTCCATTTTCAACCTTAACTTGACAAAATCTTTTCAAAATAAAATGTCAATTTATAATGCAAGTTTTAAAATGTTATCCTTAAAAAACCTTTACCCTGTTTACCAAATCTTATTACATGTCGGGTTTGATAATTAAATAAAAAGGTTTTAACTGTAATCGGGTGCCTTTGCTTTTCTACAGCTTCAAAGATTGTGCTTGGCAAGGTTCTTTTATTTTGTAAACTATAGTTAATGAAATTCATAAAGTATAGTTCACAAATATGAAGAAATATAAATCTTATGATTTAGGGAAAATATATAAATCTCCCTCGACTGTTTTTACTGTTAAGGAATTAACTTTACTCTGGGGAGTTAATCAACCTAACCTCGTATGGGCAAGGATAAATGATTATGTGCGTAGAGGAAAATTGTATCGAATAAAAAGGGGTATTTATGCTAAAGATGAAAATTATGATAAATTTGAGTTGGCTACTAAAATTTACACTCCTTCATATATTAGTTTAGAAACAGTATTAGCTAAAGAAGGAGTAATTTTTCAGTATTATGAGACAATTTTCGTTATCAGTTATTTAACAAGAGCATTACAGGTGGATAGGTATAAAATCAGATTCAGGAAGATTAAAAATGAAATTTTAATAAATTCAGAAGGAATTAAACAGGAGAAGAACTATTTTATCGCTACTAAAGAAAGAGCATTTTTAGATGCTCTGTATCTTTATAAGAATTATTATTTTGATAATTTAGATGTCATTGATAAAAATAAAGTGTTTGAATTAGCCAAAATTTACAGGAATAAAAAATTAATCGAAAGAGTTAAGAAATATTTTGATACTGTGTAGGAAATTCTACAATTATAAAATATGCTTGATATTCAAAAACACAAGTCAATTTTAGTTCAAATCCTTAAGGATATCTACTCTGATAGTCAGTTGGGTCCTCTTCTTGGGTTTAAGGGTGGAACCTGTGCTTACCTTTTTTATAAATTGCCCCGATTTTCGGTTAATTTAGATTTTAATCTTTTAGAATTGGAAAAGAAGGATTTCGTTTTTGAAAAAGTGCAGAATATTTTATATGGTGTAATAAAAGAAAATAGAGAGAAACGTTTTACCTTATTTTTTCTTTTATCTTATGAGGATAAAGCTCAAAATATAAAGGTTGAAATTTCCAAAAAAATATTTCCTAACCGGTATGTGGTTAAAAATTATTTGGGAATCCCGATGTTGGTGCTGAGAAAAGAAGATATGTTTAGTCATAAACTGGTAGCTCTTTTAGAAAGAAAAAGAATTGCTAATAGAGATCTTTTTGATATCTGGTTTTTTTCAAAAAATAAGTGGGATTTTAATAAAGAATTGTTAGAGTTAAGAGTAAAAATGGATTATAAGTCATATTTAGAAAGATGTATTACAGAGGTAGAAAAAGTTGATGAAAGATATATCCTTCAAGGATTGGGAGAATTTGTTGAGGAGAGACAGAAAAAATGGATTAAAGATAATCTTAAAAAAGAAGTAATTTTCTTTTTAAAATTTTATTTAGAGAATTATTAAAGTGGCTTAAATTGGTTGGATTGGCAATATATGCAGATTGCAAGTTTATTTTCCATAATGTATATCATTTTGTCAAATAATTTGACAGTTATGGAACTTTCGTTAAGAAAGAAATTGCCTTCTCTTTCTTCTTTTAGAAATGAGGAAATTTACTCCCTGGCAGAGGAAGTTTCTTTTTATGGGAAAGAGATTCAGGAAGCATTTGATGTTTATTTGTTAGCAGGGGGTTATCCTCTAAGTATAAATCTCTATTTTCAAAAATCATTTGTTGAGAATAGCACTTATTATACTTATCTTCAGACAATATTGGGTGATTTAGCAAAAATTGGGAAGAGAGAGACCTAACTTGACAAAATCTTTTGAAAATAAAGTGTCAAGTTATAATGCAAGTTTTAAAATATTATCCTTAAAAAACCTTTATCCTGTTTACCAAATCTTATTACCTGTCAGGTTTGATAATTAAATAAAAAGGTTTTAACTGTAATCGGGTGCCTTTGCTTTTCTATTTTTGGTTTAATAATAATTGACAGGAGTAGTAATCTGTATATAATAAAATTGTGCAGTAAACTGCACGAATATTTAGCAATTTGAGCAGTTTATTTTAATAAAAATTTTATGGAAAAATATTTGATTAAACAGATACTTTTAGAACAGGAGGAAGAAATTAATGAAATTTTTAAAGGAAAAATTATCAAAAGAGAGGTTGAGAAAGATTTAGAGAAGATACTTACTTCAAATTTGATTAAAGTAATTATGGGAGTAAGAAGATGTGGTAAGTCTGTTTTAGCTCACCAGTTGCTGAAAGGAAAAAATTACGGTTATGTTAATTTTGATGATGAGAGATTAGTGGAGGTAAAGGCAGAAAATCTTAATGATTTTTTAGAAGTTTTAAAAGAAATAAAACCAGATTTTAAATATCTTTTATTAGATGAAATTCAAAATGTGGATAAATGGGAGTTATTTGTTAATCGCTTGAAAAGAAGAGGATATAATATTTTTATCTCAGGAAGCAACTCAAAACTTTTAAGCCGAGAGTTAGCTACTCATCTGACGGGAAGACAACTTAGCATTGAACTTTATCCTTTTTCTTTTAGAGAATTTTTAATTTATGAAGATTTTGCTATGGATAGAGATAGTTTTTATATAACAGAAAAGAAAGCCCAGATAAAAAGGTTACTTGAGAGATATTTAGAGATTGGAGGTATGCCAGAGGTTTTTAAAATTGAAGCAAAGAAAAGTTATTTAAGAGAACTTTTTGATAAGATAATTATGCGAGATATTGTTGCACGGTATAATATTAAGTATGTTAACGATTTAAAAGAAATAGCTTTATACAGCATTTCCAATTTCAGCTCTAAAATTACTTATCATAAGATTAAAAATATTTTTGAGATAAAAAGTATTCATACTGTCAAAAACTATATTGATTATCTTCAAGAAGCTTATTTAATATTTTTACTTACCCCTTTTTCTTTTAAATTAAAAGAACAGATTAAGCAAGCAAGAAAGGTTTATTGTGTAGATACAGGATTTATAAATGCACTTGTTCCTAAGATTACATTTGATAAAGGGAGGTTGGTGGAGAATTTGGTATTTTTAGAGTTAAAAAGACAGGGTAAAGAGATTTATTTTTATTCAAAACCTGCTTATGAAGTAGATTTTTTAGTAAGAGAGGGGTTAGGAATAAAGCAATTAATGCAGGTCTGCTTTTCAATAAGTGATGAAGCGACAAGAAAAAGGGAGATAAAAGCCCTTCTTAAAGCATCTGAGGAATTAAGATGTGAAAACTTAACTATAATCACCTGGGATGAAGAAGGAGAAGAAAAAAGTGACTCTAAAATAATAAAAATTGTTCCTTTATGGAAGTGGCTTCTTACTTTTAATTCATAATTTAGGATAAAAAGTGTAGTTTGCAATATTAAGCATTGAAAAGTTTTAGAAAAAGTCCTAGAAGGCATCGAGCCCTCGTAGATAATGTTTGCAATGCTCCGATTTATGCTAATCTATTAGCACAAAATAGCAATTTTGTGATAATGGATTAACAAAGATGGAGTTATTTCGTTTAAGAGAACAAAATCCATATTAGGAGCGACCAGAAAATATTGAAAAAGATTTCCATATTAGACTTCTTTCAACCTTTCCCTTTGAAATTGTTAATCCCATAGAGAGGAAGGTCAAGCTAAATGAGGATGGAATCTTTATCATTCGAGGACCGCGTCAGATAGGCAAAACCACCTTTTTAAAAAGGATTATTAGAAGCCTGTTAAAGGACAATGTTGAACCAAGGAGGATACTTTATTTCGCCTTTGATGTTGGTGGATTAAGAAATGAACAAGAGGTTTTGGATTTAATCAAAACATATCTTATCTGGATTAGGAAAGAGATTAAAGAGAGAGTTTGGATTTTTTTAGATGAAGTTACCTATACCCCGGGATGGGCTATCGGTTTGAAGGCTGCGTATGATCAGGGGCTTCTTCAGCAGACCACTGTTATTGCCACTGGTTCTTCCAGTCTGGATTTAAAAAAGGGGGGAGAAAGATTACCTGGTCGTAAGGGGAAAGCAGAGGAGATGAAAGACTTAATAATGGCTCCCATTGATTTTCGCACCTTCCTGGAACTTTCGTTAAAAAAGAAATTGCCTTCTCTTTCTTCTTTTAGAAATGAGGAAGTTTACTCGCTGGTGGAGGAAGTTTCCTTCTACGGGAAAGAGATTCAGGAAGCATTTGATGTTTATTTATTAGTAGGAGGTTATCCTCTAAGTATAAATCTCTATTTTCAAAAATCATTTGTTGAGAATAGCGCTTATTATACTTATCTTCAGGCAATATTGGGTGATTTAGCAAAAATTGGAAAGAGAGAGACCTTTTTTCGCGAGATTACTTCAGCCATTATTTCCAAAAGGTTTGAGTCTATAGATTGGCAGATGATTGCTCGGGAGAGTAGTGTAGGTTCTCACTCTACTGTTTGCAGCTATATTGAGGATTTAACCTATCTCTTTGTTTTTGATATTCTTTACCCCTTGAAGTTCTTGGGTGGAGCACAGATTTCTTTTCGTAAAAGAAGGAAGGTTTATTTTGTCGATCCGTTTATTTTCCATACTCTTAATAGCTGGTGTGCAGGTAGTTCTCAAGCCTTTGATTATGCCTGTCGTTGGCTGGAAAATCCTGATAATAAAGCAAAACTGGCTGAGAATATCGTGGTTTCTCATCTGAAGCGACGGTTTTCCCTTAATGGTTTCTGGAGAAATAGAGGCGAGATTGATTTTATTGGATTTGAAGATGGAAAGGAAAAACTTCGTCTGGAAATAAAGTATCAAAGCAAGATTGTCTCTGAAGATAAGAAAAGTTTAAAGAAGGCAGGCGGAGGAATTCTTTTGAGTAAAGATATTTTGTCTGTTGATAGGGAGAATAATATTCTAATTGTCCCCCTTGCTTACTTTTTAGCTATATTAGGTATGGATAGTGTGTGATGTGATGAAGGATCAACTCTTCACATTTGACATTATCTTCTCATATTCAAATGCAGGACTTTTTGTTTTACCTTCTTATTATGAAGGACTACCGATTGCTTTGCTTGAGGCGTTAAGTTATGGTCTCCCTGTGCTTGTAAGTGATATTCCTGCTCATAGAGAGTTTCCTTTACCAGAGTTTAGATTTTTTAAGCCTGGCAATATTGGTCAACTTGCTAAAAAAATGGTTGAGCTGTTTAAACTTGGAATATCCGAAGAAGAAAAAGAAAGAATAAGAACAGTTCTATTGAGAGATTATAACTGGGATAAGATTGCTCGGGATACTTTTGAGGTATATAAAAACGTGATGGGAAAACTTGCCTGATATAAAATTCAGATAGTTCTTGGGAAAGGCACTTCAAAAAATTTAAAAAAATAATTCCTAAGTGAAAGAAGTTAAAGAATTAAGTGAGTGTATAAATAAAGATTATTTAATTGAGTTGAACCAAGTCGACATCTTAGCTTTTAAGATAGGATTTAGGAGAACCAAATTAGGGGCATTGTCAATAAAATTGTGTAAATTCATAAAGGCTATACCCTCCATAATTAGAGTTATTGTTTTTGTTAAACCTTTCAACTAAAAGATAAACAACCCTATTTGCACTTCTTTATATCCCTAAATCCTG
>Ga0190363_1002548_pt1 | contig 10365 bp, 10 predicted proteins | sample 48721867_MG_FD_161272 | JGI IMG/M metagenome (GOLD analysis project Ga0190363, IMG submission 161272) | Hydrothermal vent microbial mat bacterial communities from Southern Trench, Guaymas Basin, Mexico - 4872-18-6-7_MG | ecosystem: Environmental > Aquatic > Marine > Hydrothermal vents >...
CAGAAATAGCGATTAAGATACTTGGTCGAGGCATAACCAATACGGCAATGTTGGGTGCGCTAGTAAAGGTGATTCCACTGGTAAATTTAGACACTATATTCGAAGTAGTTAAGGAGCGCTTCAGAGCCCCTATTGCTGAAAAGAATATTGAGGTTATTAAGGCAGCATATGAAGAAACAAAGGAGGTGACTAGGGAGTGAGTGAGCTTAAAGGCTGGCGTGCACTCCCTATAGGTACACTACCTCTGAAGTTCTCAACGGAGTTCAAAACAGGTGACTGGAGAACATTTAGGCCTATAATAAATCAGGAGAAATGCGTTAAATGCCTGTTATGCTGGATCTACTGTCCAGAAATGTCGATAGTGTGGGATGGTGAAAAGGTCACCGTAAATTACGACTTCTGTAAAGGCTGTGGGATATGCGCGCGCGAGTGTCCTGTTAAAGCAATTTCAATGGTTCCTGAGAGGTGATGGGGGGTGGCGATTGAGAAAACTCAAGGAGTTGTAATGGGTCTAAATGGTGATGAGGCTGTTGCGTGGGCCGTTAAGCAGTGTAATGTTGATGTTGTTGCTGCCTACCCAATAACGCCGCAGACGATAATTGTTGAGAAATTCTCGGAGTTTGTAGCTAATGGTGAAGTAGGTACAGAGTTTGTTCCAGTAGAAAGTGAACATTCGGCATTGAGTGCCTGTGTTGGTGCAGCGGCTGCAGGAGCCAGAGCATTTACAGCTACAGCATCGCAAGGGCTAGCCCTTATGTGGGAAATACTATATATAGCCTCAGGACTGAGGCTACCGATAGTAATGGCTATTGTTAATAGAGCGCTCTCAGCACCCATAAATATTCACTGCGATCACAGCGATACAATGGGTGCCAGAGACTCAGGATGGATTCAATTATATGTAGAGGATTCCCAGGAAGCTTACGACACTGTCATACAAGCATTCAGAATAGCAGAACATCCTGATGTCCTACTTCCTGTTATGGTTAATCTGGACGGATTCTTCCTAAGTCACACTCTACAGGATGTGCATATATTGCCCGATGAAGTAGTTAAGAAGTTCGTAGGTATTAGGGAGCCTATTAAGATTAAAGTACCCTACCTTGGCGATAAGGAAGTCCCGCTGGCACTTGATGGTGAAACGCCAATTACATTAGGACCTTTAGATCTACAGGATTACTATTTCGAACACAAAATACCTCAAGTTGAGGCCATGGAAAACGCTAAGAAGGTGATTAAGGAGGTAAACGAAGAATATGCTAAAATAAGTGGTAGAAAGTATGGAAACGGCCTTACGGTGTCTTACGGCCTCGAGGATGCAGAAGTTGCAGTAGTACTGCTGGGTTCGGCAGCTGGTACTGTGAGATATGTAGCGAGAGAGCTGAGGAGAAAAGGCCATAAGGTGGGTGTACTGAGAATTAGAGCTTTCAGGCCGTTCCCGGTAGAGGATGTGGTTGAGAAGTTGAGAAATGTTAAAGTAATATGCGTTATGGATCGAGCAATTTCGTTTGGTGCTTATGGAGGACCGTTATTCATGGAGATAAGATCGGCATTTTACGACATGCCAGAAAAGCCCGTAATACTCAACTACATATACGGTTTGGGTGGAAGAGACTTGCCGCCGTCAACGGCTAAGGACATATTCATGGAGTTGCTCAATACTGCTAGGACAGGTCAAGTTAAGCAGTTGATTAAGTATGTGGGGGTGAGAGAATGAGCTCGGTTATTAATATTAGAGAGTTAGCTAAGAAAGAACCTAAGCTCCTGCCCGGTCATAGACTATGTGCTGGTTGCGCAGCACCCGTAATAGTTAAGTTAGTACTATTAGTTGCCGAGGGGCCAACCATAATAGTTAATGCTACAGGATGCCTAGAAGTAGCAACAACTATATTTCCATATACTTCGTGGAAAGTTCCATGGATTCACAACGCGTTTGAAAATGCGGCATCAACGGCTGCAGGCGTCGATGCAGCTATTAAGGCATTAAGAAGGAGAGGAGTATTTAAGCACGATAAAGTCAATATAGTAGCATTTGCAGGCGACGGAGGCACTTACGACATAGGTCTTCAAGCATTAAGCGGCGCTATCGAGAGAGGACATAACTTCTTGTACATACTATACGATAATGAGGCATACATGAACACAGGTATTCAAAGAAGTGGTGGAACACCAATGGGTGCAGCAACAACAACAAGTCCAGCTGGGAGAGTTATTCCAGGAAAGCCACAGCATAAGAAACCTATTGCTGATATAGTAGTAGCGCATAAAGCACCTTACGTAGCAACAGCCACGCCGGCCCATTGGATGGATTTAATGAGAAAGGTTAAGAAAGCACTAAGTATTGAAGGACCTAAATTCCTGCATGTTCTATCGCCATGTCCGAGAGGTTGGCGTCATGACCCAAGCATAACTATGGAAGTGGCTAAGATAGCTGTTGATACGTGCTACTTCCCACTTTGGGAGTATGAGAATGGTGTGTGGAGGCTGACAGACAGAAGTTTAGCTATAGCTAAGAATCCACAATTAAAGAAACCTGTTGAGGAGTTCCTAAAGATTCAAGGAAGATTCAGGCACTTGCTGCAGCCAGAGAATAGGCATGTAATTGAAAAGCTACAAGAGTATGTAGATGCTGTATGGAGTGACTTGCTTAAGAGAGCAGGTTTTAAGTAAATATTTTTTCTACTTAACCTACTTCACGGTCCGGTCATATGAAAGACGTAAAGTAATTAAATAATTACTTTTAAAGTAATGTAATATTTTACTATAATTGCATTACCTTATTATTTCCTTTAAAATTTTTGAATAGAGCTTTGTCATGGTCTTCTTTTCTATCCTGTCCAATTTAGGTATTTCAATCTCAAATACATTAGGTTCGAAAGAAGAGATTTCATCAGCTATGCTACCGTCTCTTCTAACGATAAATGTCGGCTGGTGTATAGCCTCAGCAACGTAACCACCAATACTAATTACTGGAGTTGAGTTTTCCTTAGCACGAACTGCGGAAATTGCAATAGTGAGATCAGGGGATCTTTCTGTAAGTATCGGCGGCTGTATAGATATGAATGCATCACACCCTTTATAGAGACATAACCTACATATTTCTGGCACTTCTATATCATCTAGTATTAAGATGCATAGGTTTACGCCGTTTATAGTTATTAAATCCAGGTCCGTCCCACCACTGACAACGTCATTAATAGGCTTAAGCTTCCTTCCCTTAATGATAGGTCCCCCAATAGGTGGTAGTATGGCACTCATCATGTAGAGTTTATTGCCAGCTCTCCGTAATATTGGGGATAATATTATGTGTTTTCTTGTTTTGAGAGCTAAATTTCCTAGTCTTGTTAGTAAACTACCTAAATAGTGCCTATAGCTTCCGTACTTCCTCTTACCTATTAAAACATCTCGTATCGGGTTTACAGGCATTGACACTAGAACAGCATCCACCCTCGTTTCACTAAGACTACCTAGTGTTGTTGAGAGTGTCATTAAGTACTCCTTTGTACTAGTACCTAAATCTGTGTGTATTACACCTAAGGATATTGTATTTTGAGCCACTATTCAACACCAGGAATCAAGTTATTCTGACTTAATTCCTTATTTAATTCTCTAATAAGCTCTTTATAATCAACGGAACCCTCTTCTACGGCTTTCATTTTCTTCTCTAGCACCCTTGTACGTTCTTCACTAACTAATTCACTATACCTTTTTGTAAGGTAATCATAAACTTTTCTGCCTAATAACAGCGGAACGATTCCACGCTTAGTCGTTTTCTCAAAGGTGACATAACCTCTCTTAAAGAGCGTATCAATGATTTTTGCGTATGTACTAGGTCTCCCAATCTCACGGTCTTTCATCAACTTAATTAGAGTTGCCTGTGTATGTAGTGGTTTCTCATGCTTTTCTTTTACTTCAAATTCACCTTCTTTAAACAAGTATGTCCCGGGTTTGATTGTTTTTCTGAACATAATGTATGAATAGTACTTCAGGAACCCATCAAATAGGGTCTCTACATAAACCTCAACATTTCTTTCTCCAATATTTAATTCCATCTCATTTCTTAGCTTAATCTTGGCTATTGCTTTAAAAATTAATTTCTTAACCCTAGCTGACTTCGATTGTGATGCTATAAATCTTCTGAAGATTAAGTCATAAACCTTATAGTGCGCCTTAGTTAAAGGTCGTACAGGCTCAATAATACCTTCGCTTATCAAGCTACGTAGGGTGCTGGCATCTATGGGTCTAGTAGGTCTTATTGCTTCGTGAGCCCCCCCAGCCCCCCATGTTCTTGGATTATAGTAATTATTGAATTCATTTCCTAACTGCTCTTTGAGGTATTCTCTTGCTACTGCTATGCCTACATCTGAAACCCTAGTGCTATCAGTTCTGTGGTACGTTATGAAACCTAGTTCGAATAGATCTTGAAGTATTTGCATTGCTTTAGGAGCGGGTATTTTAAGTATTGAGCTTATGTCTGCAAGTGCTGAGTCTGTGGTATAGGGTGGTAGGGGGTTTAAATCAGTAACTTCCTCTTTAATATCAGAGATGGTTACTGTAACCTCGGCTATTGACTTAGGCCCCAGCCTCAACTCTTTACGTAAATTCTCGGGTACTGGCATATCTAAACGAATACCATCAATATCAACAATTACGTAGAGTTTCTTAGACTTGACATGCTCTTCATATGCCTGAATTATCCATCCAAGAACAGGCGTCTGAACCCTGCCAGCACTTAAGTTTCTATATTCTAGCGGGTTTTCTGAACATAGGCTTAGGTACCACCTAATACCTTCCTTATCGCTTGACGATAATGCTATTTCTTTACAGAATTTCTGCCAAAACTCTGTTTGAAGTAAGCGGGAGAGCGAGAACCCTAACCAGCGGTCCTCAATTCTTCTCACTAGCTGGGCTCTCACTAAGTTTAAGTCAACACCTCTTGAATTATTAACTGCATTAATTATTGCTCTTTTTGTTACTTCGTGAAACTCAACCCTCTTTACATTATTATTTACTGGAAGCACTGTATTTACTATATCAAAAGCTATCTTCTCTCCCTCAGTATCAGGATCCGTCCCGACAAGTACCTCATCAACTTCTAAGGCTACATCACGAATTGCATCAACAGTTACCTTAGCATCAAATATACTTGAGGAACCACATATTGGGCACTTAGGTGAGTTTTCATTAATTTCTGAAGTGAATTGGTGACCTTTATCCATGCATCTCTTTAAAGTAGTGTAAATAGGTATGAATGTTACTTCTTTATCCCTAGTTACATAGGCCACACCATATATATTAGGAATATCGAATACGTCTGTTATCAAGTCATAAATGTGGCCGCCACTAGCTGTTATTAGCAGAGTGTAGTTTCCTAAATTGACCTCATATACACGTAGCCTACCGTACTCCCTAACGCTTGGCCTACCGAAGAATCTAGCTATAGTTCTCGCCTTATTAGGTGATTCAACAATTAATAGTGCTGTCTTTAATTCAAGAATCTTACCCTTCTTTATTAAGAGTTCTCTAGGTACTTTCCCTTCCTTAAGTACCCTAATTATGTTACGATCAAAATCTATTTCCTCAAGTACTTTCTTTAAGTCAACACTTTCTAAAGATTTAAAGTTAAAGTCCTCAATAATCCACTTAAGCCTCCTTTCCATGCCTTTCAGCAGCCTATCGTCATCTACTAGAACTATTGAGAGGCCCTTACTAATTCCTCCTAAGTAAAGCCTTGATGTTCTGCCACTTGCTTGAATATATGTTGGCGCATCCGGTATTAAAACATAAAGTTCACCGTTTTCTTCAATAACGGCTACTTCAGGATTCTTTTTAATAGCATTTAATACCTTGTCCTTACTAATAAGGTCTTTCAACAAATTTAATGCTTCAATAAACTCACGCTCAAATGTTGACTCCGGCCCTCTTTCTCCTCTAAGTACTTCATCTATTTTCTGAAGTGCAAAGCCGCCAAGCCTGCGTAAGGTTCGTCGAATTCTAGCTATGTAACTATCTATTTTTCTCTTTAGCTTATCATCATCTACAGCATCTCTGACCAAGGGAAGGAGCCTCAAGATGTCCTGCGGCTTTATTTCCTTAAGTTTAAGGCCTATTTTATGCCTGGGAACACCGATGAAAATAGCATACCTTATTATCTCAGGTAAGTCGATCCCTCTAACGAGAACACCATAGTATGTGGCTACACCGACAAGTACGCTTAATTCTCCCGCCACAAAGGCATCTATTGCCCTAATGTTCTTACTGTGTATGGCTTCAGCGGAAATCCCTGCTTTTCTTAGTTCCTTAGCAACCTCTTCTGCGTATTCTCTGCCAGCATCTATAGGAACATATATAAGGCCTCCACCACCCAATACCTTAACTAGCCTTATTACTTCTTTCAGCTTGCTACCTCTAGGCTTTAAATAGCAATCGATAATGTTTCTTATGAATTCAGGTCTAGCACCTATTTCAAAGCCCATTAGCTCCTTAAAGAGTTTAACTCGAGTACCTCTGGGATTTCCTGTAGCTGATGCTATTACTACTATCTTTCCTAGTTTTCTCCTCTTTCTCTCTAGAGACTCTTCTAGCTTACTTATTTTATTGAGTAGCTCAAGGTCTCCTCCCTTATATGCGAGTTCTCTCTTTAATTTAATTATCTTGAGCCCTTTCTCTATATCACTATCATCGAAACCAGCCATGTACAGTATGTAATTAATGGCTTTTGACCCACGTAAGACAGCATCAACGTCGTCAACAAAAATTAACTTAAAATTATGCTTAATTATCCTGACTGCATTCCTTAGCAAGTAATTAGATGTTGTAACCAGGATGTCAAAACCCTCAGAATTATCTAATTGTGATTCACGGGCTTCTTTTTCTTTCTTCTTTAATCTTGAGTGAATTACTAAAGCCCTAACTATTACTCCAGCCCTAACTGACATTTCTTCTATTCTCTTCTCTAATTGAATAGCGAGGGTGGTAGTCGGCACTATAATGTATGTTTTATGGCCTTTTAATGCTAGGTACAGTGCAACAGCTATACCGAAGGTGGTCTTACCTATACCTGTAGGTGCTATCATAGCGAAGGAGGCTTCTTTCGCTATTCTCTTCAACCATAATTTCTGAATACTCCATGGTTCATTACCTACGCATCTCTTAAAGAAATCAACCATTTCTTCATACTTTTTCCTAATAGAATATAGTGCTCGAAAACCATCCAACTTACCTATTCTCTTTAGTTCACTATAGATGCTGTCTATAGATACATCCTTAGGAAGCGTCCTTAAGCATGATGTACAGGGCACACCCATTTTGAGCCTTGTGTCGCTTATGAAGCCACCGCAATTTGGGCATGCTCTGCCGTATATCAGTAGCTCAGCCTCTCTAACTTCGCCCTTAAGCGGCATACCGAACCTCAAGCATAATGAGTTTATTAGCGATTAAAAATCCTTACTTCATCTAATAAGCTCTACTAATTCCTATATAATATGGCAACATTACTTGTAAATTAATACTTCAGTGCCTATTGCTTGTCCTGGCAGGTTTCTATTGAATACACCTATGACAACGTTATTTCTACCTCTCGCATGAACCCTTATTATTTTGCCATGATATTCATTTCCGTGTGTATCTTTAACTAATAATTTAGCACCGATTAAGTTATCTACCTTCTTTGCTGAGGCACTTATTACTTTAATTAATACCTGTTTGGTGTACTGTATATTACTTCCCCTGCGATAGCCTATCACGATACCAATACCGGCTGGGTTCTTCATTATATCACCCACCTTTGTACTATTTCTAAGATGTTTACACTAGCTTTTTAGCTTTATTACTTATGATACCATATTATAGAGTCCTTAATGGAGGATTTATTTATTAGTTAATTTAAGTCCTCATATACTTGAGTAGTAGACAATGAAGTTTATAGTGGACGCTATGTTAGGCGATGTAGCCAGATGGCTGAGGATGTTAGGTTACGATACGTTGTACTCTAAAAATTACGAGGACTGGGAAATCTTGAAGATAGCTTCTAAGGATGATAGGATAATAGTCACTAGGGACTTAGGGCTTTTCAGACGAGCGCGTAAAAGAGGTCTTAAGGCAGTGTACGTAGAGCCTTCAGACATATCCGATATGTTAGCTAATATAGCTAGAAGGACAGGGATAGAATTAAGTTTTAAGCCAAATAAGACTAGGTGTCCGTACTGTAATACAGAGTTAGAGATAATAACTAAGGCTGAAGCACTATCATTTGTCCCCCCTTCTGTAGGGGCTAGATACGATACATTTTGGAAATGTCCGAAGTGCGGTAGAGTATTTTGGCAGGGTAATCACTGGAGAACAATTAACAATATTTTAGAATTAGCGAAAATGAAGGTAGGTAGGTAATTAAGATGATATTCTCAGGTAATCGAGATTGTATAAGGCCGGAGGAACTAACTCTATCTGATGGTATATTTCTTGTTAAGTTAGCGAGGAAAGCTGTTATAGAATACCTTAGTAGAGGCAACATAATTAAACCTCCAGAAAACACACCTGGTAAGTTATTTAAGCGTGGAATGACATTTACAACCCTACTTAAAGTTAGTAGTATTGGAAGGGAATTACGGGGTTGTATAGGGTATTTAGAACCTATTGAGCCATTAGTAATTAATGTAATAAACTCTGCTATAGCTGCTGCCACACAGGACCCGAGATTTCCTCCCGTAGAGCTTCATGAGTTAAAGCATATAATATTTGAGGTATCTGTGCTATCTTTGTCGGAAATAATAGAAGTTAGTGATCGTTGGAGAATCACTGACTCAATTACCTTAGGGAAGGATGGATTAATAGTTGAGTACGGTATCTATAAAGGATTACTTCTTCCAGAGGTTCCTATAGAGTACTGTTGGGATTCAGAGACATTCCTCTCTGAGACGTGCATTAAGGCAGGAATGCCGCCTGACTGCTGGCTAAGTACTAAGGTCAAAGTCATGAAGTTTACAGCTATGACATTTAAAGAAGTCAATCCAGGTGGCAAAATTATTGTTAGAGATCTAGTTAAAGAGTATAATGAGCGGTGTAAGTCCTTTTAAGAATTTATGTTTTGAGCGTTGTGTAGGGATTCATTGGTTAGGGTTAGGCTCATTTCTTGGTCAAGCGGTCAAGTTGAAGATCCGAGAAGATTGGTGCTTCTGGCAGTAAAGACCTCAGCAGGTAATTTGAGGAAAAAAGGTGTTACTTACTACTTGAAGGAGTATCCTAAAGAAGGCATCGGCAAGTGGCTTGAAGAAGCAACAAAGTTTCCCTCAGTACTTGAGCATATAGTATTTACTTTTCTCATAGAAGGAATCAGTAGAGTTACTTCGCACCAGCTGGTTAGGCATAGGATTGCCTCATATACGCAGGAATCACAAAGGTACTCGGTTGTTAGTAAGGAATATATTGTGCCTAAATCAGTCAGGCTAAAGGGCTATGAAAATAAGTTTCACTCACTCATTGAGGAGTCCTTCAAGCTATACACGGAAATGGTAGAATCGGGTATTCCGCCTGAAGATGCCCGGTACATCTTACCTCAGGCGGTAACAACTAACATGCTAATGACAGTTAATCTTAGGGAATTACTTCATATAGCATGTCTTAGACTAAGTAATAAGGCTCAATGGGAAATAAGAGAACTTGTCGATTCAATGATAAATGAGGTCGGTAGGGTAATACCTGAGATTAGAAATCTAATTAATCTATTTTGTTGTGAGGTGGGTTAAAATGATCTTGTCTGATTTCGATTTAAGAGCGTATTTAAACAATGGTAGGTTAAGGATAGAGCCTTTTTCCGAGGACATAGTAAGAGAAAATGGAGTTGACTTAAGGTTAGGTAGGGAATATTGCAAGCTTATTGAGTCAGATACCATGTTGGATTTAACTAAGTGTAATTTGGGGGAGGATATTAGACAAAGGTATTTCTGCAGAGAGTCAGATACAATAGTGCTGGAGCCGAATAGCAGGTACCTACTACACACGCTTGAATATGTATCATTGCCGCCGGAGCTTATGGGATTTGTTGAGATAAGATCAACGTTCGCAAGGTTAGGCCTACTCATACCTCCGACAATAATTGATGGTGGATTCGAAGGTCAAATAACAATAGAGTTATTGTCTACGTCATTTCCAGTAAAGGTTCCTGCAGGTACGAGATTTCTCCACGTAGTATTCGCTAAGTTAACAACGCCTGTGACTAAGCCGTATAAGGGCAAGTATCAAGGCCAGCGGGGAGTTACACTACCCATACTTACAGAGGCAAGACCAGAGAAGTAACAAGTAGGTCAGGGGGCTCCTAAGTCTTCATCAATCTGAGACCGCCACACACATCATCCCAGAGCTACCGTT
>Ga0190363_1002551_pt1 | contig 10359 bp, 17 predicted proteins | sample 48721867_MG_FD_161272 | JGI IMG/M metagenome (GOLD analysis project Ga0190363, IMG submission 161272) | Hydrothermal vent microbial mat bacterial communities from Southern Trench, Guaymas Basin, Mexico - 4872-18-6-7_MG | ecosystem: Environmental > Aquatic > Marine > Hydrothermal vents >...
GAGTGAAACGTTTTTCCGCAGGATTAGAGAACTCGCAGAGTTTGGGTATTTCCTGTATTATATAGATAGAAAGAGAGGGATTTACTTCATAACTGATTCTGTTATCAACTTGGTTAAGCCTCAGAGACAGAAGCTGTTGGAAAAATGGTATTTGGAGAGGCGTAGACACTACAGGTCTAGGTCTAGGGGTAAGAAGTAACCTCTTCGTACTCGATTCTTATCTTGGGGTCTTTCAGCAGCTTTACGAGTTTCTGCGCTATTTTAAGTTCCATTTCATCTAGCTCAGCTTCTGTGATCTTCAACCTCCCTCTTCTGAACACCACCCTGTACATCTTCCTTTTCAAGGAGTTCACCGAAAAGTATTTGTATTTTGCAGATTTTAAGCTAATTGATGATACAGGGTGAGGTACTTTGGGCAGCGCTCTGGCAAGTGGGTGTTGAACAATGTTGAGGGGAGTGTTTGTCGAGGCCGTGGTCTTCGTTATCCTCTTCATCTTTGTGTTGTTCCTAGTGTATATATTTATAGATACTCTCTGCGGGTCGGTTCCCAATGTATGTACACACCCTGCGGTTAGGAGCGGTATACAGCTTCTGCTAACGATCATGCTGCTGTTTGCTGTTGGTGCCGCGATATACTTCGTCGTCGTTGCTATCATGGGCTGGTGCCGCAGCTAACCTAACATAGCAGCGTTAGGCTTCTGCAAGGAGGTTCAGACCTAATACTCTATCAATACATATTTTTACTCTTGCAGGACATTATTATTTCTGAGGGTGGGTGTATTGAGAAGACCTGTGTTATTCATCGCAGTTGCTGTGTTGCTGGCACTACTCGGATCGCTGTTTATGCCTGTAGCGTATGCGTGGGTGCAGGCGGCTTCATACGCTCTTCCCGCTGCGTATGGGGGGCTAGATATTGATGATCCGTATGTTGCGGTTGCTATGTACAATGTTAGTACGGCTGAGTGCTATCTGGTGATCTTGAGCGCAGATAACTTGAGTAGTGTTTCAGAGCTTACGTTTGCATCATGCGCAGCTATACGAATGGATCTGTATGGTGATATTGTCGCTATAGCTATGCAAAATGCCAGCGTTACACCTGGTGTCACGAATGTGTATATATACAACATTACTAGTGGTGAACTGTTGAGTTTCAGGATTGAGTCTACTGTCGATCCTGCAAATAATGCTACTTGGCCTATAGACGTGGATCTCACAGATAGTTTTGTGGTGGTTACTGTTGAGGATGAGGGTAGCGGGACATATATCATGCACTTTGCAGCTATAAACGGCACGCTTCTTGGTTATTACGATACTGGCAGCACAGAGGTTGAGGTTTCGCATGTGGATAACGGTGGAAACATGATTATGTTTTACTGGTATAGATATGCTGCTGACGTTTATCATGTAGTACTGGCTGAGGTATTGCCCAGCGGTACACTGAACTTCATACATGAATTTGATATAGATTCTATAAACACGGATTTTGATGCTGTTTACGATCCAACGAGTGGTGTGGTGTATTTGTTCTACGATGATTATAGTGTTGGGTATGTAGACGTGTATGACCTTGGCACTGGCACTAGGATAAATCTCGGCACGATCTCTGCCACCTATATATTGGATGCTGACCTGACACCTCTAGGAAACTTCTTAATCTGTACCGAATACGATGGTGTTTTCAGGTATGTGCCTAGTGAGAATAAGCTGTATCAAGAGACTGTGCCAACAGATGGAAACTACTATTACTGTGATATTGGATCCGAAAAAGTTGTGTACAAGTATCAAACTAGTATATATCTCTATAGTAATCTTGGGGGTTCAGTAACTACGGTTACCGAGACGGTTACTGAGACTGTTACCAACACGACTACTCAAACTCAAGTGGTGTACCAGTACGAGACTGAGACGGAAACAACCACCCTGACAACAACGGTTCAGGGGCACTACACTGAGGCTGATCTACTGCTGGTGGGGATCATAGCGTTCTTTCTAGCTGTCGCTACCGTGATCTTGGTTAGACGTTAGACGCAGGTAATGCACAATACATTTATAAAACTATTTTTGATTTTTCAACAATATCTTTCTAGGGTTGGTGCTAAGATGAGTAAAGTACTCTTGTTATTGGTTTTTGTAGTGTTGTTGATTATACCGTGTATCCATGCTTTGTGGGTCTACGAGGTTCATGTGGGGCTGGAAAGGCGTGTAAAAGATATGGTGAGGGCTTACGAGGATTACATAGTTGCTGTTGGGAGGGATACTGCACCAACACCACCTGTGGTATATGCAGCTATCTTCACGTATGAACTTGAGCAGCTAGGCATCTACAAGCTTGTTGAGATGGGGCTTGTTCAAGATTTCGATTATCTGAATGGTATGGTTGCTGTTGTTGGTCACTTAGTTGGGGAAACGGTTGAGGAATCTTTTTACCGTGTTGCACTTCTCGATACTGGTAGCGGTGCTGTTAAGTACACCGATCTGCAGATAACTGTCAGCGATTATACACCGTATGTTGCACTATCTGGGTCATACGTGTATGTTGCTGTTTACGATAAGAATGATGATACGCGGCACCTGTACATAATGGATGCGGATCTGAATGTGCTCAGCGTTGCCGATATTGGCATGGGTTTCGTAAGAAGGGTTTTGGGCAGCATCAACCTTCTCTTGGTGTGCAATACTAGCTCTGGGCAGCTCTACCTTGCTGACGGTAGCGGTGGTTACCTAGATGTCCTCTATGTGCGCACTTCACCTACTGCTGGCATCTACGATGATCTGATTGCATATACTGTGCCTGCTGCTGGCATCTACGATCCTGCCGAGAACGCTGTGTATATACTGCTCAGGTACGACAGTGGAGATGTTTACTTGGTAAAATACGATCTGGGATCGCACAGCGTCAGCTACGAATTCTATGTTGGTAGCTTTGGCAACATTATATTCCTTGCTAAGTACAGTGATATGATCTATATTATCTGCGATGGGGATCCGTCTGGTGGCACGGGTGTCAGGATCAGCATTGTGAATGGTTCACCCAGCAGTGTCAATACAGAGTTTCTGCCTAGATACGCGTTTGGGCATCGTATCATCGGCGGTGTTGAACACATGTATAATCTGGGTTCTGATCGTGAGAGGATAATACGCTTCGTTTGGAGAACGTTTACGCGTACATACACCGAGGAACAAGTTGTTTACCGATACGAGACAGAGACCGTTACTAACACAACGACTGTAACGGTGACGACATCGGAACCCTCGGAACTCGCAGCTCCTGCGCTACTGGCATTCATATTTGCGCTTATGCTGGGTGTTGTGCTGCGCAGGTAGGAAATAATTTAATTCTTTTTCAACTATACTTTTATCGGTGTTGGTAAGTGGGCAGCTCGTACAGATTGAAGAATTCTCCCAGCAAGAGCTTGTTCTGCAGGGTGCTGCTGAGGAACATCGAGGATTTTAAGAGGCTTGGCTACGATACTAGGACGCTGGAAAAGATCTACCAATCTAAGTGTGGGTGACACAATGTTTCTGTTCAAGCTTCTCGCCTATGGTTTTATCTACGGTGTTGCTATATACACGATGTTCTACTACTACCCGCCTGTGGACATCTACGGCTACATGACTGTTGGTGTCTGTGTTGCTGGTGCTGCGCTTCTACTGCTGTTAAGCTTGAACAGGGCAGCGTTCTGGGTAGATGTCAATAATCCATATATCGTTGGTGGCTGGGTGTCGTTAGCTCTGTTCCTGTTCTTGTTGATGTTTGCTGTGGATGCAGGGCAGGAACTCTACACATTCTTCATTCTCGCTGCCGCTGCCTTGGTAGGGCTGTTGAATCTCGATAAGCCCAAGTATATACTGCTGCAGCATGAACCTCGCAGCAGCCTATCGTTTGTCAGGGGTATGCTCTGGGGCGTTGTTGGGTTCATAGCTGCAAACTTCGTGCTGGGGATATTCGTGGGGTCTACGATTATCAGGAACCCTGTTGCCGCTGAGCTTCTAGTAGGACCGATAACATCGCAAATCGAGGACTGGATAGGTATAGGCGTTGAGTTCATATTGATGCTCTTCCTAGTAGCAGTGCCTGAAGAGTTGATGGGCAGGGTCTTCTACATGCGTATGGGCTCAAGCGTAACTGATCCCTTTAGCGCTGGGCTGATCACGCTGGCATCTGGCTACGCTATGCATGCTGTTACTCGCTATGATCTGGAGTGCGGAACACTGGTGTTGCTGGTATTAACGATAGTGTGGCTCATCATAACAATAGCGTACATTAGGCACGGGCTGCTGGCATCTATATCAGCGCATGCAACTTACAACACGCTGATAACCGCATCTATATACGGTTTCGAGTACGTTGTTGTGTCACTAGTTGTTATAATGATCGTTGTGCTGGCTGTACACTGGGCTAAGAAGAAGTCTGTGCTGTTCTAGCTTCTAAAGAGATTTTTTATACTGATAACCCTACAGTATTCTGGGTGCGATTTTGAGTGAGAAAGAGGATTTTGTAGTTGCTGAGAGGCCTCGCATTTCCGCTGCAGCGGTACTCTTGATGATACTGATATTTATGAATGCTGTGAGCATATTTGGAATGATGTCTTACTGGGCTAGGGTTCAGCAGCTTGAGAATGAGATCGGAGCTCTCAGGGCAGAGGTGAAGAGCCTCAGTAAAGAGCTGTCTATACTGAACGAGAACATCAAGCATTACAAGAGGATAGATGAGCTTGTTCAGCTCTACGTTCAGCAGATGGTTATTAAGATGTATAAAGAGCTGTTCCCAGAGCTTTCACCTGAGCAGATCAAGGAGCTGATAGAATCTTCTGGATCCAGCGTTGCTACGCAGAATAGCACCGAGACCGTGATCGTGAGATAGTTTTTAGCTTCTAAAACCAATTCTTTGGTGGGTGCTGTACTTGAAGAAGTGGCTACTGATTATCATCGCTGGTGTTGGTGTTGCCCTAGGAGTGTTCTACCTTGTGAAGAGTGGGGCTCTGGCTACGCTGGCAGTTCCTCGCAGCGTATCTGTTACGGTACCCACTTCAAGAAGCTCAAGCACTTCCTCGGTACAGGTTACGAAGGTTGATGAGTCTACACTTATACAATCTGTGAAACTGTTCATATATTCCGTTAGCAGCTTCGCTAAGAAGTTCATAGAGCTTGTAGCTGATATTGTGAAAGGGGGTTCCACCACCGAGACGCTGATAAATGGGGGGATCCTAACCGCTGTATTCATAGCGCTTGGCTACTTGGCTATGGTGCTGGCAAAGTTCATAAGGTTCCTGTTCTACGCAGCGGCAGCATTTACCGTTGGAATAACCATAATGTGTTTCTTGGGGATGATATGAGGTGAGAAAATGGTTACGATAAGGGAGATCCTAGGCCTCAAAACAGAAACAGATGAGGTCGAAGAGCCTAGACCTGTACCCAGACCCAAGCCTAGGAGCGAGTCCAGAGATCTTGTGGATAAGGCTATAATCATTCTCGGCAAGAACTGTCCTAGTTGCAAGGAACTTCTAGAGTCTTCGGCTTTCAAAGAGTTTTACAAGGCAGCTTATGACAAGTTAGCAATCGTATTTGATGAGGAAGGATATGTATTCGGTGCTGACTACAGCAACCTAGCTAACTTGTTGGAGCGCAGAGCAGGGATCGAGACACCTGCGTTTGCAGTCAGTGATGATGTAGACATGCTGGAGAACAACCCATCGCTACTGCTAAAGATAGCTAGGTTGCTGGGTATCCAGCTAATGGTGAAGAGACGCAGTAGATCCAGCGAATCTAGCAGGTCTAAGAGGAGGAAGGGTACAGGTAAGGTGAACGAGTTTGTTGAGTCTAAGAAGCTCAAAAGGGAAATCAAGAAGGCTCTGAGCGGTTGCTTAGGTGATGTTTGCCGCGAAGTCTAAGGTGTAAAGCCCTATTTTTATAAAGCTTTCTTTAGATAGTTATACTTGGTGGTAAGTGCTTTGGAATCGTTTAAGAGGAAGATAACGAAGTCAGGCACCGTGTTCTGTATAACGATACCTAACCACATAGCCTACAAGATGAAGATAGAGAGGGGCAGCAGCGTCTTCACCGAGATAAAGCTTGATTCAACGCTTCTGTTTCGAGGAACTAAAAAGGTTACTGTAATTGGTAAGATGCTGGCTATCGTGTTGCCCAAATCCAAGGCATTTGGCAAGATATGGAACATGCTGTATCAGCGCGGCGCGCAGCTAGATGTAACGATATTTACAATAGACGAGATTCTGGATAGGATCACATCCTCTTCCTGAGGATTTCAATAAGGGATCTCTGCACAGCTTCTCTTGTTGGCTTGAGCTTTTTGTACGCTGCAACTACATCCCACAGGATCTCTTTTACGCAGCTTGAGATCTTCTCGGTTTCGTATACAACCCTGCAGATCTCTTCAATGCTGTTCCGCAGTTCTTTTGGTGTCCTCACTGTTATGTGTGGCAAGCGTGGACACCCACGTAATATGTGTAGTGTACATGGGTTATCTATCTATGTACCAACGACGTAGTATTGCTAGTGGTATGCCTAGTGACACTATACGTGTATATTATTCATAGTATATCCTGTATATCATGCATACATGTTACCACATGTACTGTATCCGAGCAGAAGGGCCAGCAGGCGGGTAGGGGGGTATCCCCTTCGGATCCTAGCTCTGTTCCTATCTCAGAGGGATCTACGGTACCTCTACCCTAGCGTAGTATCTTGGAGAGTAGATGCCCAGTCTAAAGAAATGCTTTAACCTTTTGGAACCTGTAGATATATGGGGGCACTATGAGCAAGTTCAGGCTAGAGTTGCCAAAGGATATGAGGGCGAAGCCTGAAGAGAGGGCTGCTCTGGCTTTCTTGGTGAAGGCCTCTCTTGGCAAGAAAGTTTACAAGGTTATCAAGGGTGATGAAGATAGTCTAAAGATGTTCTACAGCATAGCTGTGAAGCTGAGCAAGAAGCCTGTATACTTCCTTGATTTTGAGGAGGATTACGTGTTTAAGCCTGAGGAAATAGATGCTGCGGTTGCTAAGATTGTCAGCGGTGCTAAGCTGCTGTATACGCTGCTGCGCACTTGGGTTCCGAGGTTTTCTGAGCTTCTCAAAAAGGCTCTTAGGTGGTTTAGATGAGGTATTACAACTTCTTTGATGCTGACGGTACATCCATAACGATAAGGGAGGTCAGCAGGACTAGGTACGGCATATACGATGAGCTGAGGGCAATAGTAGTCTACTGTGTTCCTATCAATAAGTGCGAGAAGCTGCTAGGAAAAGAGGTGAAGGTTCTCGTTACTGACATCGAGGATTTTGTATTTAACAAGATAGAGATTCCGAGACCCTTCTTTAGGAGAGATGAGGTTTTTGTGGTTTCGGGCACTCTAATACCGCATCAAGGCAACTTGATATTCGTGTATGGACTACCCTATGCTGAATTTATCAGCAGGCTGTCTGCCGAGGCTAAGGAAACTTACTACCGAGATCTATACTTGAAATCGAGACTGCAGCTATTGGAGGCTATCAAATCTCTTAAGGAAGACCTTGAGAAGGATATAGCTACCTTGAGCAGCGTAACGAGCCAGTGTAAGGAAATCATTAAGAAGTATAACGATTATATCATCAAAACATTCGGTTTCCTAGCCAAGGGGCCAGAGGGGCTGCAGGCAGTTGAAGCGGCACTTACGTTAATGGAACAGGCTCTTGCTCAGCAACAGGTTGCAGGTCCTGCACCTGCAGCGGCACCTCCTAGCCTAGGTGCTAGGATCAGATCTGTTCTAGCTAGGATCGGATCAGCTCTTAGAAGAGTTCTTGCAAGGCTGGGTGGTAGGAGATGAGCGAGGAACTTATAGAGGTTGTTAAAGAGGCTCTGGATCATTTGGACGGTTCTATTAGCTGTGTTGAGAAGGCTGAGGATACGCTGACAAACTTGGTGCTTTGGAGTAGGTATCTGCGAGACGTTGTGAACACCGCTCTTGCTGTACACAGGTCTATAATTCTTCAAGGGGTTCTCAACAAGATCCCTGAGCCCTTAAGACCTGCCTTTATGTCCACTCTAATGTCTGTTAGAAAGGATTTGATGGCTTTCACGTATCTGGATGATAGCTGCATGAACAAAATATCGCTGGCTATAATGAGCAGCGTGGGTATAGCGTACAGGCTGTTGAATCTTGTTGGCACTAACAGGTACAGCGTTGGTATAATCAGGATAGCATCTGTGTTATCAAGGGTTAAGACCGATAAGGGAATGTACCTTGACAAAGAGACTGTTATAGCGCTGCTACGTGAATTGATGGATAACGTGATGTCTGCATCTATGATACTCGGCATAGGTGGGTCTAGATGAGCTTGTTTGAGAAGGACCTTCTTGAAATATCCTATAGAGAGCTGCTGGAGATCCTAGTCTCTAGGAAAACTAGGTATAAGCTGAACGAGGTTCTTGCTAATCCTTGCAAGTCTAGGTTTCTAAAGAACATTAGGGCTGTTAAGGTTGAGGATGATAAGTGTGAGTACAGCGTTGAGTTTGGTGTCAGGGTTGCGCTGGCTGGGATTTCGTGGATAGCTATGGTGGCTCCAGAGACGATGCCGCAGCTCAAGCAAATAGCTTCTATACTTCTAGATATTTATTATAAGCATGGGTAGAGGTGTTGTTATCGGTACCTGTGCATATACTGGTGCAGCTCGTTGTCGCTGCAGCGTTGATGTACCTTGTCACCGAGCTGACAAAGGTTGAGGGCAGGGAGGGCTTCACGTATTCGATATATCCTTGGATCACTACGTTGCCAGAGACGGTGACAACGGTTCTGCTGGCTACAGGCGGTTTCTACACCGCTGCCTTGTACAACTCGGTGTTCTCTGCTGTTTTCGATCTCGCTGTTGGGCTGGGCTTGGTGGCTATTGCGTATCGCGTTGTAGAGTTCAGGCTTGTTGATCTGGCCGCGTTGTCCAGCATTGCAGCATTTGCCTTCATAGCTGCGGATCTAGATGGTTTGATAACATTAAATGAGGGTTTGATGCTCTACGCGTTTCTGGCATTCACGATAATGTATTCCATAGCTAAGTACGGGATGTTCAGGGGTAGGATCACAGGCTATGACGCTCTGCGTATCGTTGCAGGGTTGCTGGTGCTGGGAGCTCTAGGCTTTTGGTATTACAAGAATGTTGAGGCTCTGATACCATACGTTGGTGAGAAGCTGGGTGGTATAATATCGGCAGTGCTAACGTCTATACCTGACGTGATAGTTGCTCTTGTATATGGGCTGTCTGAGCCCGAGGCACAGGCAGAGTTGCTGGGTGCTGTTGCCCACGACTTTATCGAGAATGTGCCTACGGCAGCTATAGTTGCTGGCATTGTTGCTAACGGTGGTATCGTGGATTCAAACCCCATGCTGACTGTTACACTGGCTGGGTTCAGTGCCACCGCACTGCTATTCATATCTTCCTACAGGCGTGTGACGCGGTTTGAGGGCTTCATACTGCTGTTGCTATTCGCTATATGCTGTCTCGCAGCGCTGTGAATCTAAAACGTTTATAACCTCTGTTTTTAGACTTATGTATGGTGGGTAAAAATGAGTGAGAAAAGCGAGAAGATACTTGAAGAGATTGAGAAGCGTCTGCCCCGCATAGTTGATGGGGTTGCACCCAAGGTGATCAAGTGGATATTGATCTGGATGCTTATCCGCATGGGGATAGTGCTGACCTTCTTGCTCATAGGCTTCTTGCTGCTGCTCTCGTTGCTGTCTATGATGCCCAAGTTTGCACCGTCTAAAGAAATACCTGTGCCTTCTCCTCCCTAAAAACAAATTTTTTCTTCACGGATCGCGTGCTAGCTGATCGAGTGTAGTGCCCATGCTTTCAAGCCAGTTTAGGATGCCACCAATAGGTGTGTGCTCTTTTATCCATGTAAGATCAACTTCTATGTTTAGGAGCGGTATCGTGAACTTAAATATTGAGTTGGTCTGCCTGACTATCTCTAGGATCGCTGGTGCTAACCAAGATGTTATTGTTTTGAATGCTACCGAGTAGAGCGTCAGTGTGTAGAGCGCTGCTATGTACCTGCTCAGGAACCTTCTCGGTACACCGATCAGCAGTCTAGCTGCAACCACTGTGTTGGCTAGGCACATAACGACTACCACAGCAACTATCAGGGGGTGTAGCCCTAGTCCGCCTATAACGTAGCCTATAAGCGTTGCTATGTTTCCAAATATTGCTGCTTGAGCCTCCCTGTAGGGTCTGCCACCCACTGCCCTCAGCGCTTTTGCTATTCTTGAAGCTAAGCGTGACCCTATGGCAGAACCTGCTGCACCTCCCAGTATCGTTGTCAGCGCATCTGTAACTAGCCTGAGGATGTACAGCAGTGCTGCTAGTATTGCATTCCAG
>Ga0190363_1002553_pt1 | contig 10354 bp, 9 predicted proteins | sample 48721867_MG_FD_161272 | JGI IMG/M metagenome (GOLD analysis project Ga0190363, IMG submission 161272) | Hydrothermal vent microbial mat bacterial communities from Southern Trench, Guaymas Basin, Mexico - 4872-18-6-7_MG | ecosystem: Environmental > Aquatic > Marine > Hydrothermal vents > Microbial...
TCTAAAAGGGGCCCATACCTTTTCTGTAATAAGTGTTGAAAATCCTGATTTTTCTTTCTTGCCAAAAGAGGATCAAAGATGGGATATTTTAATTTTGGGAGAACAACCATTAGGAGGACTTACTGATAGCATAATGATTTTATCTTACAAAAAGGACACTGGAGAAGCGGCTTTAATTTCCATTCCTCGTGATCTTTGGGTTTCCATACCTGGATATGGAAAGCAAAAAATAAATTATGCCTATGTGGTAGGAGAAAGAAAAGATCCTAATGGAGGAGGATTAAAGTTGGCAGAAGAGGTGGTGGAGGAAATTACAGGTCTTGATATTGACTTTGGAATAAAAGGAGATATTTATGCCCTTAAAGAGATAGTAGATATCCTGGGAGGAATTGATGTCTGGGAGAATAGATATTTTTCTACAGATTTTTATGGTAATTATGTAAAAATTCATCCTGGAAAAAATCATCTTTCAGGAACAGAGGTCTTGGCCTATGTAGGATCAAGAAGTATTGATTCTGATTTTGGAAGAATGAGGCGCCAACAGAAGGTTCTTGAGGGTATTAAAAATAAGGTTTTTTCTTTACAACTTTTAACAAGACCTGATAAGATCTGGGGAATTTTTAATAGTTTGAACAGACATATAGAAACAGACCTTCCTCTTTCTCAAATGAAAGAGTTAATACAAATGGCTTCTTCTTTTAAAATCAATAAAATGACCAAGATAGTGTTTGATAAATCAAACTATCTTTATTCAACCTATACCCAAGCCGGGGCTTATATCCTTTTACCTAAGGGAGGAGATTTTTCAGAGATTCAGCAAAGATGCCAAAATATATTTCAATATGCGGAAAGCAATAGTGATTCTCCAAGCGAGACAGTAAAGAGCAAATGATAACCTATTTAGAAAATTAGAAGGTTATGAAATTGGATTTGAAGTTTATTTTTATATTGACCTTAAGTTTGGTAATTGGATTTTGGACAGGATATTTCTTTAATCAGAAACTTAATGTTGAACTTCAAGAAGGAACAGACTTTACTCCCTTTTTTGAAGCCTGGCATGAGATTGAAACCAAGTTTTATAATTTCTCCGAAAAAGATAAAGAGAAAATGCTGTATGGAGCCATCCAGGGCTTGGTAGATAGTTTAGATGACCCTTATTCAGACTTTCTTTCTCCTGAAGAGACCTCCCAATTTAAAGAAGAACTTACAGGAAGTTATGAAGGAATTGGGGCAGAGATTGGTATTCGAGACAATGTGCTTACCATAATCTCTCCGATTAAGGGCACCCCAGCAGAAGCGGCTGGGCTTTTGCCTGGAGATAAGATTTTAGAGGTAAATGGTGAAAGCACAAAAAAAATGAGTTTAACTCAAGCAGTAATGAAAATTAGAGGAAGAAGAGGAACAGTAGTAAATTTAAAGATTAAAAGAGGGGATCAAATTTTTACCAAGAAGATTACAAGAGCCAAAATTGATATTCCTACCCTTAATTTCAGTATTCTCAAAAACGACATTGCTTATGTTCAACTTTACAATTTTTATGAAGATGCACCATCAGAGTTTGAAAAGGTATACCAAAAGATTCTTAATAAAAATATAAAAAAGATCATTCTTGATCTCCGAAATAATCCTGGCGGTTATCTCTCATCTGCGGTTAATATTGGAAATTTTTTTATTGAAAAAGGAAGAGTAATTGTAAAAGAAGATCTTGGTAAGGGAAAAATTAAAGAGATAAAATCAGAGGGTCCAGGAATCCTTTCAAGTCTTAAAATAGTTATTTTGATAAACAAAGGTTCAGCCTCTGCCTCTGAGATTTTAGCCGGAGCCTTAAAAGAAAATTATCCTTCTAATACTAAACTAATCGGTGAAAGGAGTTTTGGGAAGGGCACGGTTCAGGAATTTGTTCCTTTAAAAGGTGGCTCTTCTTTAAAATTAACGGTGGCTCACTGGCTCTTGCCCTCTGGTAAGTGCATTGAGGGCAATGGAATCTCTCCAGACATAGAAGTTTTAGAGAAAAAAGAGGATATAGAAAAGGGAAAAGATCTTCAACTAGAAAGGGCCATAGAAGAATTATCTAAATTTTAATTACCAACCACTTTAGAATTTCAAAGCATTATGTTTCCTCTTTATGATGAGGGGCATTTCTTTCATAAAACCCCAGTTGTTACCATTGGATTGATTTTTTTAAATACAATAATTTTCCTTTTTACATTCCCTCATCTTGAAGAAACAATTAAGACCTTTGGAATGATTCCTGCTAACATTCTGGCTGGCCAGCGAATTGGTACTCTCTTTTCTTCTATGTTCTTGCATGGCGGTTTTTTTCATTTAATTGGCAATATGTGGTTTTTATGGATCTTTGGAGATAACCTGGAACATGCAATGGGCAGAATCCGCTTTTTGGTGTTTTATCTTTTATGTGGCTTGATTGCCAATTTTAGTTATTGTTTTTTAACCTCAAATATAAATATACCTACCATTGGTGCTTCTGGGGCTGTCTCAGGAGTACTTGGAGGTTATCTTGTTCTTTACCCTCGAAATAGAATAAGAACCTTGGTTCCTTTAGGCTTCTTTTTAACTACCGTTAGTATTCCTGTCATAGTATTTCTTTTTATATGGTTTGTTTATCAGTTTTTACTTCCAGATGAGAGAATAGCAACATCTGCTCATATTGTAGGTTTTTTAGTTGGGGTTTTACTTGTCAAATTTTTTCAAAGAAGGTAAAATAAAAATGCCGCTTTCGTCTAGTGGTTTAGGACGCATGGTTCTCAGCCATGTAACAGGGGTTCGACTCCCCTAAGCGGCGCCATAAAGGCGGGATGCTGGAGTGGTTTAACAGGCTTGTTTCGAAAACAAGTGCAGGGTTTGTCCCTGCCGGAGGTTCGAATCCTCCTCCCGCCGCATTATAAAATCTCTCTTTTTGAATTTTAAAAAATCAAAGAACAAAGCCAAAAACTATTTATTAGATTATGATAACAAAGGTTGATATTTGGCATGATTTAATTTTGTCTTTGCCGCTTTTTTTGTGGGTTTTGTTTGTTGTTCAGGTTTTAGCAAAATTTGTTTTTAAATTTGCTTTAAAAAAGGGTTATCCAAAAGATTCAGCAACCTATTTTGCAAGGAAATTCATTCATATTTTTGCTTCAGGAATTGTTGCCCTTTTGATTCCCTTTTTCTTTCGTGAACCAATTGTACCTTTTTTCTCAGCCATTTTATTAGCGATCTATACCTTTTTTCCTCACAAAAAAGGGAAACTTTTTGATTGGTTTCAAGTGAAAGAAAATATTCACGAGGTTGATTTTTGTTTGATGTGGGGAATTGTTATTTTAATTGGCTGGTTTTTTGATAAATCTTTTTGGTTGGGAGTAATTCCTGCTCTTTTTATGTCTTTTGGAGATGGTGTTTCTGGAATCGTCAGGAATTTAAAATACAAAAGGAGAATTAAAGCCTGGGAAGGTTCTTTAGCAATGCTTTTTACTTGTATATTGATCGGTCTTAAAATGGGATGGGCAGGCATAATTGCAGCAATTTTTGCTACAATTTTTGAAAAACTTGAATTCATTGATGATAACATTTCAATTCCCACCGTCTCTTTTTTAATTTTACTTTTCTTTTTCGAATTTTTCCCTAATTGGCTATAGCCTCGATTTAACCTTGGTTTCTTTAGTAAAAGGCGATCTAGACTTTTTGTTTGTCTTATTTGTAATTGCTAACCAATTTGTAACGGTTTGATTGTTATTATCTCCCTCCCCCACCTATATCCTTCCCCTCCCAGAGGGAGGGGGAGGATTAAGGAGGGGGAGGGTCTACTTGCTCAAATAACTTTAGAAAACTATTTTTTCATTTCGTTACCGAATTTGTTGGATATACAACCTTATTATATGACACAAAAGGAAAAAGAGATGGAAAAATTAAAAAAGGAATGCTTGGAATTCTGTTATAAGCATCCCTTATATCAGAAAGGGACCTATCCAGTATTTGGAGAAGGACCCTTAGATGCAAAGATAATGTTGATTGGAGAGGCTCCAGGTTATCATGAGTCAATAGAAGGGCGTCCCTTTTGTGGGGCGGCGGGTAAGATTTTGGATGAGTTGTTAGATTTTGTAGGAATAAAAAGAAAAGATGTTTATATTACCAATCTTGTTAAACTAAGACCCTTTAATAATCGAGATCCAAAACCAGAAGAGATAAAGAGTTTTGCTCCTTATTTGAGTAAACAGATAGAGATTATAAAGCCCAAAATAATTTGCACTTTAGGAAATTATTCTACTGCCTTTATCTTCCAAAAATATGGATTAAAAGATAAGTTGCAGGGCATCAGTAAAATTCATGGAAAGATTTTTGAGGTAGAGAACCTTTTCCAAAAAATAAAAATCATCCCCTTTTATCATCCGGCGGTAGCAACCTATAACCCTAATATGAAAGAGATTCTCAAAAGAGATTTTAAGATCTTAGAAAAATTTAAAAAAGAAATAATTAAAAGTTAAAACCTATTAAGATACTCCTTGTGGACTCAGGGAGATTCGAACTCCCGACCTTCGGTATGCCATACCGACGCTCTAACCAACTGAGCTATGAGCCCTTTAAATAAATATAAATTAAAAAATTTTAAAAATCAATATACTCTACTCGCACCTTTGTCCCATTTTTTTAAACAAAAGATTTTGAAATTATGAAAGAGGGGTTTCTCTTAATAGATAAACCCAAAGGAATAACCTCTCATGATGTGGTGGATAAATTGAGAGAGATTACCAAAATAAGAAAGATTGGTTATTCTGGAACCTTAGATCCTTTAGCTACTGGTCTTTTAATTTTAGGAATTGGGAGAGGGGCTACAAGAAGGCTTTCAGAATTTTTAAAACTGGACAAGGAATATATAGCCAAGTTAAGATTAGGTGCTGTTTCTGATACCTTTGATAAAGAAGGAAAAATTGAATTTAAAAAGATCGAAAAGATACCTTCAAGAGAAAAGATAGAAAAGGTAATAAAGGAGTTTATTGGTCAGATTTCTCAAATTCCTCCTTCTTATTCGGCAAAAAAGATCAAAGGAGAAAAGGCTTACAATTTAGCAAGAAAAGGAAAGAAGGTCCAGTTGAAGCCTCAAAGGGTAAATATTTATGAAATTAAAATTTTAGGATACAAATTTCCCTATTTAGAAATTAAGGTCAATTGCTCATCAGGAACCTATATTAGATCTTTGGCTTCTGATATTGGAAAGAAATTAGGTTGCGGGGCTTTATTGGAAGACCTGAGAAGAACCAGAATTGGAAATTTTTCCCTAAAGCAGGCAAAGAAATTAGAAGAGATAAATTCAAAAAACTGGAAGAGTTTTTTAATACCTCTTTAAGTTTGACTATTTTTAAAAAATGTGTTAAAAAGATGATGGAGGTTTTTCGTTGACAATTAAATTGGATGAGACGGGAAACCTCAAAAATATAAAGGAGGTGAGAAGATGGGAGAAAGAAGAATAATTGTGGCCCTGGATAGGATGTCCGAAGAAAAGGCAATAGAAATCGCTGAGATGCTGAAAGGAGAGGTGTGGGGCTTTAAAGTCAACGATCTCTTGGATACAATGGGACCAAGGCAATGCATCAGAACCTTCAGAAGGTATGGGAATGTAATGGCAGATCCCAAGCTCTGCGATATTCCCGCTACGATGAGAAATAGATCCAGAGCTTATCTTTCCCAAGAGGATACTAATATTTTGACGGTAATGGCTTGTGCTGGGATTGAGGGGATGAGAGCAGTAGTAGAGGAAAAGAAGAGATCTCTTTCTTTTACCAAGATCGCCGCAGTGACCGTTTTGACTTCGATCTCAGAAGAGGAATGCAATCTTATATTTGGAGCTCCAGTCAAGGCAAAAGTGCTACAGTTTGCAAGAAATGCTCTTATTGCAGGATGCGATGCACTCGTTTGTTCTCCCCAAGAACTATTGTTTCTTAATCAGTTTCCAGAACTTCGAAGACTGACAAAGATTACCCCAGGAATCCGGCCTAAGGGAGTCAGTGCCCAAGATCAAAAAAGAATAAGTACACCCTATCAGGCTATTCTTAACGGAGCCGATTTGTTAGTAATAGGCCGAGCAATCACTCAAGCAAAGAATCCATTGGAAACAGTCCAAACAATTGACCAGGAGATAGAAATTGCTGGGGCTGAAATAGAAAAATAGAAAAAACAAAAAAATAAAGGATTTTTTCGGGCTTTTTGCCCGCTTTTTTTTGTAAAAAAAATGAAAAAGGATTAGAATTTAAAATATGCATATTCCTGTCTTACAAAAAGAGGTTTTAGAATATTTGAGTCCAAAGCCAAATGAAAACTTTATTGATGCTACAATAGGTCAAGGAGGCCATACCTTAGGTATTTTGAGAAAGAATAAACCTGAAGGGAAGGTGTTGGGTATTGAGATTGATCCTCAGATGTATCAAAGACTAAAAACCCAAATGAAAAAATTTCTAAAAAGATTAATTTTGGTCAATGATTCTTATGTAAATTTAAAAGAAATAGTTAAAAGATATAGATTCAAGGCCAATGGGATTTTATTTGATCTGGGAATGTCAAGTTGGCATATAGAAGAAAGTGGAAGGGGATTTAGTTTTCAAAGAGATGAGAGATTGGATATGCGCTATGATCCAAAAAACTATTTGACAGCCGAGAAAATTGTTAATAGATACAAAAAAAGAGAGATTGAGAGGATCTTAAGAGAATACGGAGGAGAGAGATTTGCTCGAAGAATTGCTAAAAAGATTTGTGAGAGAAGAAAGATAGAACCTATTAAAACCACCTTTCAATTAAAAGAGGTTATCAAAAGAGCGCTTCCCCGAAAATATAAGTGGGGAAGAATTCACTATGCCACCCGAACCTTTCAGGCCTTAAGAATTGCAGTTAATAATGAATTAGAGAATTTAAAAAAAGCCTTACCTCAGGCATTTGAGGTTTTAGAGCCAAAGGGAAAAATAGTGGTAATTTCTTTTCATTCTGGAGAGGACAAAATTGTTAAAGAGTTTTTAAAAAAGAAAGAAAAAGAGGGAAATCTTCAGATTTTGACCAAAAAACCAGTTCGACCTACCCCTCAAGAGATCAAAACTAATCCTCGCTCTCGCTCCGCCCGACTGCGGGCAGGAATAAAGATTTTTTGAGAAACAATAAGATTTTTATGAACCAAAAAAACTTTTCAAAAATTGTTGGACTTTTCCTCATAATTTTTATTATAACAGTTGGTCTTTTGACTTTTAAAATTTATTATTCTCCATCTAATTCTCAAAACCAGATTGCCAAAAATGAAAATTTAACTCCCAAAGAGAAGTTACCTCTTCCTGAAAAATCAGATTTGCCAGAAGTAAAAAATATAAAAAGAAGTATTTCCATTCCAGAGCCATTGACCTTTCCTGAAATAATAGAAACAGGGGCAAGATCTTTAGAAGAGAAAAAAATAATTTATTTCACAAATTTTTATCGAGAAAAAGAAGGATTGGGAAAATTAAAAGAAAATGAGACTTTAAATAAAGCAGCAGAAGAAAGATTAGAAGATATGTTTAGCAAGCAATATTTTGAACATATATCTCCTGAAGGAATTGGAGCAGAAAAAGTAGTTAGCAATCTGGGTTATCAATATATAATGGTAGGAGAGAATCTGGCTTTGGGAAATTTTAAAAATGAAAAAGAATTGGTTGATGGCTGGATGGGAAGCCCTGGTCATAGAGAAAACATTTTGAATTCAAGGTTTAAGGAAATTGGAGTGGCCGCAAGAAAGGATTGGTTTAAAGGAAAAAAGACCTTTATTGCAGTTCAAATCTTTGCCACTCCCTTATCCGAATGTCCCTTGCCGGATGAAAGTCTACGCCTGGAAATTGAAACAAAAAAGGAAAGTTTTGATAGTCTTCAATCAAAGGCTGAAGATTTAAAGAATGAAATTGAAAATCTTCAAAAACAAACAGAGGCTTTGTATCAACAGGCCCAAGATCTTATCAGTAAGGGAGAAGATCTCATTAATCAGGGAAATGATTTGGTAAAAGAAGGAAATCGTATTTTTGAGCAAGAAGGGAATAAAGAAGAGGCTCAAAAGTACTGGAGCCAAGGACAAGATTTACAAAAGCAAGGAGAGGAGAAGATAAATGCGGCTCTGTCTCTTGAGCGAAAGATTAATGAGAATAATAATATTATTGAAACAAAAATTAACGAATACAATAATTTGGTTTCTCAAGTAAACTCTCTTTCTTACGAACTTGAGAAATTGATTTCTGTTTACAATTCTCAGGTTGAAAGATTTAATCAATGTATCCAATAAAAACTTTAATTATGAGGTTAAAATTGGTCTCAAAATTTAAACCTTCAGGAGATCAGGGAAAGGCAATAAAGGGACTGGTACAGGCTTATTACAAAAAGGGAAAATTCCTTTCTCTTTTAGGAGTGACCGGTTCTGGAAAGACATTTACTATGGCCAATGTAGTTTCTAAAATAAACAAACCGGTTTTGGTAATTTCTCCTAATAAGGTTTTAGCGGCTCAACTCTATCGGGAATATAAAAGTTTTTTTCCGGAAAATAAGGTCTGTTATTTTGTTTCCTATTATGACTATTATCAACCGGAGGCATATATTCCCTCTACTGATACCTACATTTCCAAAGAGGCTGTCATAAATGAGGAGATTGAAAAATTAAGACATGAGGCTACTTCTTCTTTAATTCAAAGAAGAGATGTGATTGTGGTTGCCTCTGTTTCCTGTATTTATAATTTAGGAGTACCCTCCAATTATTTTGAAAGAGCAATTTATTTGGAAAAGGACAAACCTATTACCCGAGGAGATCTAATAAAGCATTTGGTAAGGATTCAATATAAGAGAACAAATTTAGAACTTAAGAGAGGATTTTTTAGGGTAAGAGGGGATGTGATTGAGATCTCTCCTGTCCATCAGGATATAATTTATAGAATTGATCTGGAAAATCAAAAGGTAAATTCCATAGAGGTCTTTGATAATCTAAAAAGAAGAAAAATGCAAGATTTAGATCAATTGGTGATTTTTCCTGCAAAGCATTTTGTGGTATTTGGGAATGAAATAGATGAAGCCATAAAGAATATAAAAGAAGAGTTGAAAGAGAGGGTAAGATTTTTTAAAAAGAACAAAAAGTTTTTAGAGGCAGAAAGATTAGAAAGAAGAACAAAACAAGACCTGATTATGATAAAGACATTAGGATATTGTCATGGAATAGAAAATTATTCAAGACACTTAACAGGAAAACTTCCTGGAGAACCACCAGAGACATTATTGTCTTATTTTCCAAAAGATGAGAATGGAAAACCAGATTTTTTAACCATCATTGATGAATCCCATATCGCTGTTCCCCAACTTCAAGGAATGTATAAAGCAGACCGAAGCAGAAAGGAGGTATTAATAGAATATGGATGGAGGCTACCTTCAGCCTTGGATAATAGACCATTGAAATTTGAAGAATTTTTGGAAAGGACAGATAAAATAATTTTCACCTCAGCCACATTGGGAAGTTTTGAGAAAGAGAATTCATATTTTATTGCGGAGCAGATAATAAGACCTACATTTTTGGTAGATCCTGAAATTGAGATAAGACCAGTTTATGATAAGAAAAGAAAGGTTTCCCAGATTGATGATTTAATGGAAGAGATCAAAAAAAGAATAAAAAGAAATGAGAGGGTTTTGGTTACTACCCTTACCAAAAGAACAGCAGAGGAATTATCTGAGTTTTTCAATTCTAAAGGAATAAAGTCTTGTTTCATGCATGCTGAGACAAAGACACTGGAAAGGGCAAAGATTTTAACTGATTTTAGAAAGGGAAAATTTCATGTCTTGGTGGGGGTGAACTTATTAAGAGAGGGATTAGATTTGCCTGAGGTATCTTTGGTGGGAATTTTAGATGCAGATCGAGAAGGATTTTTGAGAAGCGAAACCTCTTTTATTCAGACTATGGGAAGAGCAGCCAGAAATGTGAGAGGGAAGGTGATTTTGTATGCTGATGTATTGACAAAATCATTAAAGAATGCAGTAAAAGAAGTAGAAAGAAGAAGAAAAATTCAATTGGAATACAATAGAAAAAATAATATAAAACCAGAGACAATTAGAAAAGAGATTAAGGAGTTAATTGAAATAGAGGGATAGAGAAATTTAAGCGCAAAGCGCAAAGCGTAAAGCGTAAAGTTTTTATTAAATCCGAAATCCTAAATCCGAAATCCGAAACGAAATTCTAAATTCCAATGTTTCAAATTCCAAACGTTTGGGATTTGTGATTTAGAATTTTCCACCCCCTCCTTAATCCTCCCCCTCCCTCTGGGAGGGGGAGGATATAGGTGGGGGAGGGCTTCACGCTTCACGCTTCACGCTTTGCGCTTAA
>Ga0190363_1002555_pt1 | contig 10352 bp, 12 predicted proteins | sample 48721867_MG_FD_161272 | JGI IMG/M metagenome (GOLD analysis project Ga0190363, IMG submission 161272) | Hydrothermal vent microbial mat bacterial communities from Southern Trench, Guaymas Basin, Mexico - 4872-18-6-7_MG | ecosystem: Environmental > Aquatic > Marine > Hydrothermal vents >...
AGATGACGTTATAGGCATCTACAATTTTGAGGTAATAGATACATTAATAACGAATGGCAAGAAAGTTGAAGCTATTTTTCACGTGAAGAATCTGGGAACTGTAGCTAAGAGAATTATTAGGGAAGCGAAAAGGTTTTCGGTTTTATGCGACTTATATTTGGAGGACGGTAAACTTAGGGTAGAGTTTTATGGTCCTAGGGAGCTTTTTGGCAGAGCCACACGTTTTGGAAGAGCAATTAGCCACACGTTTTTCAAAACATTAACGTTGTTTGAAAGTTTAGAAGCAAGGCTTTTAGAATTTACTGTAGAAGTTGTTTTACGTGAAAAAACATATATTTTCCATGCAAAGCCACCGCTACCTTTGGTTAAAATCCCCGAAAAATATGAGGCCAAAGAAGCTATGTTTGACAGCTTTGTTGAAAAAAGGTTTTATTGGGCAATAAAGTCAAGTAAGCCGAGAGGTTGGGACATTATCAGAGAGCCAGAACCCATAATTCTCGAAGGGATGATAATTGTTCCAGATTTTGTGCTTGTAAAGAACGGCGAGAAAATTTTTGTTGAAATAGTTGGATATTGGAGGAAAGAATATCTTGAGAAGAAAAAGAAGCAATTTGAAGTTCTTAAGAGACATGGTCAGAAAATAGCGATTTTAGTCGACCATAAATATTTTGACGAACTCAAGGGATGCGGGTTACCAGTTTTCAAGTATAAAAGAAAACAAGAGAAAGTGGACATACCTTTTGGAAAAATATTAAATTTTCTTGACACATTTCACTAAATGTTAAATTATGATAGCTGTGCGCACCGTAGTCATCCACTAAAACAAACACACACCACATTATTAATTGCTGACTACATATCCCTAGCAATAAATTAAAAACTTAGAAATAATGTTGATATGAGGAAGGGAGGTGTAAAGTTGAAGCCGTTCTCTGAGCCCGGTAAAATATCTGACACAATTCTTATGTTAGATGCCTATGGTTGGAAAACAAGTAAGACTACATCCTCATATGTTATTTTAGGTGAAAAAGTTGCTTTAATAGAGCCTGCGCATAGAAGTTCGGCTGAAAAAGTCGTAGAAGGGCTGAAAAACTTCAACGTAAATCTGAATAAGGTGTTTTATATTCTTGTAAGTCATAGGCATTTTGATCATTCAGCAGGAGGCCCATCACTATTAAAATATCTTCCGAACGCTGTAATAGGTGCACATTTATATAGAATGGAATCGCTTGAGAAGATGCTTAACTACGATCTTGAAATTGTTTCTTTTGCTCATTTTGGTGGAGTAATAGGTAAAGATGTTAACGAAGTTATCAGGTTAGCCATTGAGACGTTAGAAGATTGGAAAAGCATTGCAGAGAATGTTTGGGAAACAAGTAAGGACATTAGTGATTTAGCGAAGAAACTTGGTGAGAAATATCAGGAAAAACTTGAAGTGTTTCCAAAGCAGGTAAGAGGTTTTATATTTCAAATATTGGCAACAGGTTTGGCAAACAGTCTTTTCCAAAGAAAATAAAAACGACCTAAAACATAAGTTAATACGGTGGTACAACGGTTATGTAGGTGTGGAAATGAAAAAGATTGAGGAAATCTTCTCAAAGATATTTAAGGAACCAGAGCAAAAGGTAGGTCCACCTCCAGCATATAAACCTCACCACATATTATTAACGCTTTTTATCTTGCACAGAAGCGGAAAACCTGTTGGAAGATATGTTCTCATGGATCGGTTGGGTATTGGGGAAGCATCTGCTAGAACGTTACTTAAATTTTTGACAAATCTTGGACTAATAAAATCTGTTGATCGGAAAGGACATGTGCTAACCGACTTAGGAGAAAAAGTGGTTACAAAAATAATGGAAAAAATAGTGGATATAAAGGAGGTTAAAGGACTTAAGAACATAACTTTGGGTCCTGTGAATGTTGCATGTCACATAAAAAATACTGCACATCTCGTTAAAGATGGCTTAAAACAAAGAGATGCAGCAATAATGGCTGGGGCAAAGGGAGCAACTACTTTAATTGTTCATGCAGGAAAGATAACTTTCCCAAAAGAAAAGGTGAACATAGGTAAAGAAAACGAGAAAATTTTAAATAAGTTGTTTAAATTGGAAGATGGAGATGTGATTGTTATCGGGACAGGAGAAAACTTTAAAGAAGCAGAAAACGGAGCAGTAGCTGCATCATTGACCATGCTTTCTTTTTAGGCATCGTCAAACAATAAAGAATATGTACTTTCAATTTTGAATCAAAATAAACCTAGTTTTATCATTAAAAGAGTTGAGGCTATTTAACTGGCTACCAGAATCCGACAGACCTTACTCCGTTTCTTTTCATCCATCTCTCTGAACTCTTTATGAAATATAAAGCCGCAAGTCCCATTATTAATGCCTCAACCATAGAGATTGCTAGTGCTTCAAAGAATAAAGCTGAAACATTTATGCCCGTTGCAATTTTTGCTAAGTGAACAGGAGCAACATAAGGTATACAAAGATAGGCTATCCTCATCAATCCTGGTAAATTTTGAACGGGTATCATTAATAAACCTATAACGGCAAAATTTAGAATTTCAAGCATATTATACGGTACACTTGTTCTAATCGATATAGCGGCAATTGTAAGCCCATAGGACAATCCTTCCAAAAATAGTATTAAAAAGGAAAAAACAAGCAACGCCGGATTATTTATGTGTAGCACATTAGTTTTAAAGACCCCATTAAGTATAGCTGCCATAAACAATAAGGATCCAACAATAACGGTAAAGCTTGGAATTATTCTGCCAAGTATCATTTTAAATGGTGAAACTCCTCTTACGGTATGTTCTTCTACCATTCCGATAGATATGAAAAAATTCATCCAACCCCCTATGAGCGATGAAAACTGAGAAATTATATTCCAGGCAACAATGATCCAAAAAGCTTCTTTAACAGCAATATCCATATATTTACTAGGAACAAAGAGAAGAGCCCCTAGGATGAAAAGAAAAATCCATGCAGTTTCTGAAAGTATTGTATTTAGAAAAGACCATTTATATCTTCTCAATCTTAATGTGTGTAGCCACAATATTGCTTTAATTCTAGTTATAGCCATTTAAATTGCCCCCTCTTTCATTGCTTTTCTTTCACCAGCACCAACAAAGACGTATGCTAAAGCGTTGTACATGAAAGCCATGCCAGCTAATATTCCTATTAAGGAAGTTATAGCTGCAAATTTTGAAGATCCTATTATAGCGACGGTTCTAGCTAACTCAATGGTATATGTTGAGGGTAGCAGTTGGGATATTAATTTGGCCCAGTAAGGCAACAAATAAACAGGATAAAAAGCGCCTGAAAAAAGAAGTATAATTGGATTTAACCAGCTTAATACATTCGACTCTTCTTTAATGGTTAAAAGGAACGATGCAAAAAGTGCTGAAAAGCCTAGCAAGGGAAGCATACCAACGGTTGCTGCTAAAATAAATACTCCTATGTCAAAAACACCTTGATAAAATCCCTCTAAAATCAAAATTAATGGAGAAAACTCTAATATTTGTATAAAAGTGAAGAGAAGGTATCTTGGAACATATGTAAAAACTAATGTTGAAGACGTCCTATTTGGAGACAGCAATATATATGGTAAAGTCCCAACCCACCTATAGAAAAGTATATTCCCCCCAACACCCCACATAACATCTACTGAAGCCATAGCAATTAAAGTAGAGGCTAGAAAATAAATAATGGGGTTTACTGATAACCCTAAATTTTCTTTGAACGCCTCAGGGTTCCCAAGCATCATCCCCATACCGAGTATAAGTGCCAACATTAAATAAGGCCATAGAAGCATTGAAACAAGCGAACCTCTATTGTTTTTATAAAAATAGAGATCCAACATTATGCCAGATTTTAAAAGAGTCCTTAAACCCATAAAATCACCTTCAAAATCCACTTTTACCAGTTAGCTGTATAAAGACATCTTCAAGGGAAGGTTCCTTAATTTCAACTTTTTTAACACTACATTTATATTCATGAAGTATTTTGAGAACTTTAGACGTTACTTCGTCGCTTTCCTTCGGAGAAACAACCATTTTTATCCTGAATCCTCCGTTTTCAGCAAAAGCATCCGATGCTATTCCAATTTTGCTTTTAATAGTTTCAACTAAAGTTTTGACAGGCACATTAGCTGGAAGGAATGCAAGTACTTCAAGTGAAATATTATGTGCCACACTTCGTTTCAGACCTTCAACGGTATCCAACGCAATTATTTTACCCTCATTTATTATTGCTATTCTATCACACACTATTTCGGCTTCAAACATATTGTGGGTAGTAACAAGTACAGTTTTCCTCTTTTCATGGGCTATTTTTACCAATAGTTCCCTAAGTGTTCTTGCAGAAGGGGGATCCAAACCTAAAGTAGGTTCATCTAAAATTAATACTTCTGGATCCGTGAGTAATGCTCTAGCTATGCTCAATCTTGCCTTCATACCCAGCGAGTATTCTTCATATAACTTGTCAGCTGCACCAAGCTGATTCAATCCCACTAGGTCTAATATTTCTTCAACTCTTCTTTTAAGAAGAGAACCATCCATTCCATATAACATGCCAAAATAAATTAGGTTCTCTCTTCCTGTAAGTTTCCAAAAGAACCCTTTCTCAACAGTTAAGGATACTCCTATTACTTTTCTAACTTTAGTAGCTTCCTTCACAACATCATAACCTAATATTTTTGCTTCGCCACCATCTGGAAGCAGCAAGGTGCTTAATATTTTTACAGTTGTTGTTTTTCCTGCTCCATTGGGTCCAAGTAGTCCAAAAACTTCTCCCTTATTGACAGTAAATGATATACCTTTAAGAGCCTTCACTATTTTCTTTTCACGTTTAAAAAAACCTTTTCTCAAATAAGTTGTATAGTTTTTTACTAGGTCTCTTACGAGTATAGCTGGCTCACTGCTCATGTAAAACCACCTTCATATATTGGAAGAACGGTAAAGACCCAATTTTTTAACATTTTCTGCTATAGACATTTTTACCCTGTTACTTCATGTGTGTGAAGTTTAGAGTTGTAAACCTATATAAATCTTTTTCACGAAAGTAAAAAAGGCAAACCTTTCTTATCAATTTTTCACAGCTACAATTAGAAAGCATTCCCCCTACATTGAAAACCGTCCTCACAATAATGATTCTAAGTTCTAAGTGTTATGAAAGACATTTCTACCTCAACTTTCATCGGTTAACTTTTAAAGTTACTTCTGACATTCTTATTCGTCTTTAAAAGTGTTTGCAGATATTTAAATTTCTCGAATAGGAATCTAACACTATAAAACAAGTTAAATTATAAATAAAAAATAAGAAGATTGTTTTTATTCAGTAGCGCGCTACCTAAAGAAGTTATATTGAAATTGGTGTCATCAACAATTATACATTAGAATTTTAAGTATTTTACAAGAAGCTGGTTATATTTCAATGCAACACTCTTTTGTGTCGAAGTGTTATGTACGGGAGAAATAATGTTTTCCTTTCCTGAAAGCTCCTATCGGAAGTTGATAGTGTGAAATGTTTAAATATAACTTTGTTATAAAACATGGCAGCGCTATAAAAATTCTTTACGAAGAAGGGGCAATTATAGGGAAACTGGGTGTTCAAAGCTCTATGAGAGTATCTTTTTATCTTTATAATGCGGCGGAAGAAGTAAATTTGTTCTGTAACACTTTGGGGAAATAGTTAACTCATTATTTTAATTCCATTACTTAACATTTAATATTTTGATGTTAATATGTGATTCTAGAAGTTTCTGTTTCTTTTTTATTTTTATTCACAAAGTACAGAGCAATAAAGGCACAAATGATTCCCATAAAGTTTGAAAACAAGTCGCTGAAGTCAAAAACTCTCCATGAAGCAAACAATTGTAAACCTTCATGAAACACGGGATAAACTATTAAAAACACCCTGTTTTTAAAACTATACAAAAATAATACACCTAAAACAAGAAAGGCAAGGAAATGTTCAAGCTTATCGCTAAAGCTGGGTGCTCCACTAACTGTCTGAGTGGGAATAACAGCTAAAATTGTTAAAATAACAATGTAAAAAATTGTGACCAATTTTAGCTTGTTTATCATGATTGTAAAAATGGGATAAGCTTTTATTTAAAGCTAATGTTATAGCCTATCTGAGTTTTGAGCATTGATAGCTGGTTTTTAAGCTTAGCTGCTATTATTTCAGCTACTCGTCGCCCTGAAAGGAGCATACCTCCAAAAACTGGTCCCATTCTTGGGAACCTGTACAAGGCTGTTACTGACATTCCAGCTACATATAAGCCTAGACATGCTTCACCTATTTTTCAACCACTAACATTTCGGCTCTGGGCGTCGTCAATCCAAAAATAACATCTAAGCTAAATCTTAAAATACATGTTTTAAACTTTGTTATTTACTGGTTTTATGCTAAGCTACTAATAGACATGCAGCTTTAAGTTTGTTAATTTTACATAGACGCTACGTAAGTACAATTTTAATTAATAATTACAAATCCTAGACTTTCTCAGACTTTCTATAAAAGTATTTTTATATGATTCCTTGAAAAGTTAATTTGGTGGTTTCATGGAAAGGGAATTTACGATAATAATTGAAAAAGACGAAGATGGATATTATGTTGCGAGTGTAGTGGAGCTTCCTGGCTGTCACACTCAAGGAAAAACATTAGATGAATTAATGAAGCGCATTAGAGAAGCAATTGAACTATATTTAGAAGTGGAAAAGGATTTTCCGAAGCTAAATTTTGTAGGGATACAGCGGATCAGTGTAGAGGTATCTAAATGAGGTTTAGACCGCTACCAGCGGAAAAGGTAATAAAGGCACTTATAAAAATTGGTTTTCAAGTGGTTAGGCAAAGAGGGAGTCACGTATTTCTTCGACATCCTGATGGAAGGACTACGGTGGTTCCGGTTCATAAGGGTGAAGTAATTGGGAGAGGGTTGTTATTAAAAATTATAAAGGACGCCAGACTAAGTAAAGACGAGTTTATAAAAATTGTTGAGACTACATAAGAATCTAAAGTATGTTTCTATTTTTCATTTTTAATATTATTCGATCTAGACTGCCTGAGACGTAGCCTTCTAATTCCATTGTCACGTAAAGAAAACCTAGTTTTTTAAGTCTTTTAGAGATCTCGTCTAAAAGTCTTTCATCGAATAGCTTTTTCCTTTCTTCTCTGGCCACTTCTATTCTAGCTATGTCTCCATGGTCTCTAACTCTTACAAGTTTAACATCTGCTAGTTTCTTTATTATAGTTTCTGCTTCTCCAACCCTTTTAACAGCTTCCAATGTAATTTTTCTCCCGTATGGAAATCTTGAAGCTAAACATGCCACAGGAGATTTATTAGCCGTAGGTAAACCTAACATTCTAGATATAGCTCTAACCTCGTCCTTTTTGAGACCTACCTCGGCTAAGGGACTTCTGATGCCCAATTCTTTTAAGGCTTTGATGCCTGGCCTATATGATTGCATATCGTCAGCATTTGTTCCATCAACAACTACTTCAAGTCCTTCTTCTGAGGCAATTTTTAGGAGTTTTCCCATGAGTTCTTTTTTGCAGTAGTAACACCGATTTGGAGGATTTTCAACTAAATGTTCATTTTCAAGCTCATTTACCTCTATGACCTTATGTCTGATACCTATGAGCTTAGCCAATTTTTCTGCTTCTTCAAGTTCTCCAGGCGGCAGGAGAGGAGAGTTAGCAGTGACGGCCAAAGCTTTATCGCCTAAAACTGTTTTGGCAGCATAGGCCACAAGTGTGCTGTCTACTCCCCCGGAAAATGCTACTAGGATCCCTTTTTTATCCTTAAACCAATCTAAGAGTCTCTGGTATTTTTCCTCCAAAAACCTCACCGTCCAAGCTAGACACGTATAACCCTGTTATAAAACTTTCTTTATGATTTTATCATTCTCATGGCTCTATTAAGCTTTAATCGTTGTATCTAAACGTGGCAAATTTAGGGTTTTTGCATCCCAAGCATGCATATCATGAACACTATCTATAGTTTCAACGATTTTTGAATTTTGAATAACCTTATATAACCTTATAGATCTTTTTAGTATTGATAAGGTTCTATGAGGTGCATATATTAATGCCTGGATACCTGCCACTAAGAGTTCCCGAGGAGGATTTGAAATATCTTGAGGAGAGAGCGAGGAAAGAAAAGGTTCCAAAGGCTGTTTTAGCTAGAAAAATGTTGCATGAAAAAATATTGGAGGAAAGATTTAATGAAGCAGTGCAAAGATATTTGAAGGGAGAGATTTCGCTTGGCAAAGCAGCTGAAAACGCAGGCTTGTCGATTAGAGAGTTTATTGCTCGTTTAGCTTCTCTCGGTGTCGTAATTCGTTACTCAAAGGAAATGTTAGAAGCTGATTTAGAGGCTGCAAGAAAATGGGCAAGGAAAATAGAAAGAAAATAATTCTTAATGCAACGCCCGTAATATATTTGGGTAAAACTAACGTTTTAAAGAAAGTTCTAGAGGTTTTTGATGAAATTTATATAACTGAGGCTGTTTACTACGAAGTTGTCGAAAGAGGAAAGGAAATAGGGGCCGAAGAAGTATATATTGTGGAAAAATACATTAAGAATGGAGCAATTAAAGTTATTGAAAATCCCTCTGTAACTGTTGATTTTTCGGAAACCTATCAATTAGGAAAAGGAGAAAGCTCTACGATACTGGCCGCAATGGAGAAAAAATGTATTGCCATTGTAGATGATGAGAGAGCCAGAAAAATAGGAGAAAAATATAACGTAGAAATTCATGGCACGTTATTTCTCTTAAAACTTCTACTTCTCCTCAAAAAATTGAACAGAACAGAAATAGAAAGTGTTGTAAAGGAAATGACAAATAAGGGTTTTAGGTTAGACGCACATATTATCTTAATCTTCATAGAGGATATAAAGATCGAAAGTTCAGAAAAACAGTAAAAGTTGTAAAATAATAGATATATTAACAGTAAGAGCGAATAAAACTAGGGGAAGAGTGTTACAAGAGGAATGAAGACTTCTAGGAAGAAAATTTACTAATAAATATGTACAAGGCAAAATTACGGTAAAAGTTTCTCGGAGATTTCTCTTAAACTTTTAAGACTTTCTTTTAAGAGGTTTTTAAGATCTATTTCTGATTCATATTTGGTTACGAGTTCTTCTTTTGCATGTGTTACTGGTTTTGAAGGTCTAGCCCAGCATCCTTTGATCGGGGCGCAACCGGTGGTAACTTTCATACATGATGCTTCATATGTCCCTATTTTCTTAGCTAAAGCTATGCTTTCCTCTTTATCAAAACCTATGAGAGGTCGAAGAACTGGTAGTTCTGAGGCTTTATCAATGACGCTGAGATTTTGAAGTGTTTGAGAAGCCACTTGAGCCAAGTTTTCTCCTGTAACTATGGCTTTTGCTCCAAGTTTTTTAGCTAGTTCGTTGGCCACTCTATACATCATTCTTTTACATAGAATACAGGTATATCTTGGGGCTGTTTTTCTAAAAGCTGCTAAGTTTTGATCGTGTCTAAATATGTACACAGGCATTTCCTCGCCTATGTGCCATTTGCGAAGCGTTTTAATTACTTCTATGAAGCGTTTTAGATCGGATTTGTCTCCATCTCTCGGGAAATATGCGAATAGAGGTATTATGGAGCAACCTCTTTTCATCATAAGCCAAGCTGCTACAGGTGAATCTATACCGCCTGATATTAAACATACAACTTTACCTGCTGTTCCTAGAGGTAGTCCACCGGGACCTGGAATTTTCTCAGTATATAAGTAACAATTACTATTTCTAACTTCTACAAAAACTGTTTTTTCGGGGTTTGTTAAAGAAACTTTCAAACCCGTTTTTTCTTTTATTATGGATCCAAGCTTTCTTTCAAGATCCAAGCTTGTAAATGAATGTTTCCCGGTTCTCCTAACCCTAACAGCAAAACTCTTTGCATCTCCTAAGATTTCCTCGGTGTTTTCAGATATGAATTTTTCAAGCTCATTTAAGGTAACGTACTTGTAGGGGCTCATGTAAACTATACCAAAAATCTTCTTTAAAACGTTTATAGCTTTATCTATTTCAGTTGTCTTTACAAATATTCTAGACCACTTATGGCTTATTTTCGCCCTTATACCCTCTTCTTTTAAACCACATCTTATGTTAGAAATAAGTTTTTGTGTAAATATCCTTCTAACAGGTATTGATTTTAATGCAATTTCTCCGTAAGCGACTAACACGCCGTCTATAATCAAGATAAAATCCTCCGACGTAGCATAAAAACCTTTTAGACTTACCTTATTTATGTTCACATTTTAATGGCTTGGTCAAGGGTGAGAATCTTTAGTTTGTTTTTCTTTGCATAATTAATTA
>Ga0190363_1002557_pt1 | contig 10351 bp, 9 predicted proteins | sample 48721867_MG_FD_161272 | JGI IMG/M metagenome (GOLD analysis project Ga0190363, IMG submission 161272) | Hydrothermal vent microbial mat bacterial communities from Southern Trench, Guaymas Basin, Mexico - 4872-18-6-7_MG | ecosystem: Environmental > Aquatic > Marine > Hydrothermal vents > Microbial...
ACAGCATCTAAATCTAGATATGGATACTCAAGATATAGATATCTATATTTGCCATCTATATACGGAGTATTCTTAGCGATATATTCACTTAACTCTTTAATACTCCTCTTAAGAGAGGATAGCTCTCTATTCATATTATCTAATACCTTATTAATCTTATCATAATCTACATTGAATTTCCTCAATATCTCGATGAACCTCCCAATATATTTAACCGCATTATGTATTGCCTGAGATCCAGCGTAGTACTCGACTTCATATAGTCTACCCTTGACTTTAGTTAGATTAACTGGGAGAAACATGATACACTCCCTTGTATTAGATACGTGGGGCATCTTGCATGCAGATATATCATAACCGTTGATCACGACTACTCTAACCTCACCGGATATTCTAGCCTCATATGCCCTTATACCGGGATATTTTCTTTTAGCTTCTTCGATTGAATCGTAGTATTCGATATATACATCCCTACCTTCCTGAATAACTTCGTTAGTCTTTATAGATGCTTTAACTACGTCATTCCACTCGATTAAATCACTCTCCAAAATTATTTTATTGATATCCTCCTCATGAACAACTTTAACTACCCTAGTATTCTCAAGCATATCGACTAGAGTCTTCATGAAAATATGCTCGGCAGTATGTCTTCTCGCTATTTCATACTCATCTAGAGTCATAGACTAAGGATAATAGCATTATAAATTACTTATAAATCTTTTCCTTATTGCATATGCTAGCAAACTAGTTTAGAATGATACGCCGTAAATAAAGATCAGTCTTAAGACTTACATATTTAAATATCATATTATTATTGATATGCCGATATATACTAGGATGGGTGATAAGGGATATACTAGTATATTACATGGAGTTAGATTATCGAAAGATCATCTACTACTTGAGGTCATCGGATCAATTGATGAATTAAATTCATATATAGGTGTAGTAAGGAGTAAATTAGAGTATCGTGATATAAATGAGATTTTAAAATATGTCCAAAATAAGCTTACCGATTTGAATGTCGAGATTCAAGCTAGGTATGTGGGTGAATTGGATAGATACCATGAGTATATTCTTAAAAAGACTGATGTGACTAAGCTTGAAGAATATATTGATATGTACTCGAGGGAATTACCTGAATTAAATAGGCTTATCTTATTCTCAGGATCTATACTCGGGACTGAAATGTTTTACGCCAGGGCAATATGTAGGAGGGTAGAGAGAAATATTGTTAAGTTATTTAAAAAAGTAGATAAATTTAAAGGCTCAGATATAATTCCATTTATCAATAGATTAAGCGACCTCTTCTTTATATTTGGTAGATATCTAAATTATAAAGAGGGGGCTAAGGAAGAGACATGGAGAGAGTAGAAGATGTTAAAATAGGCTTAGAAGTACATATACCAATTACCTCCGTGGAGACAAAATTATTTTGTAGCTGTAGAAACACTAGTAGATATAAACCATCGAAACCTAACCAATATGTCTGTCCAGTATGCCTAGGGTTACCGGGTGCATTACCTAGACCAAATGAAAAGGCTGTATATATGGCTTTAAAGACCGCTAAAGCATTGAGATGCAGATTGACGCATATTCTACAGTTCTATAGAAAACATTATTTCTATCCCGACCTGCCTAAAGGCTATCAGATCACACAATTTAAAGCCGGTGGATATGCACCATTAGGCGAAGACGGAGTATTAATGTTACAAGGTGGTAAGACTATTAGAATAAGGAGGGTACAGATTGAGGAGGATCCTGCAAAGTTGATCCATCCAGGTGGACTAGGGGAGTCGGATAGAGTTTTAATTGATTATAATAGGTCTGGGAACCCCCTTATCGAGATCGTGACTGAACCAGATTTAAGTAGCCCAAGAGAAGCACGTGAGTTCCTGGATAAATTGATTAGAATCCTCACAGACATAGGTGTATTAGATAAGAAGATAGATGTGGTTATAAGAGCCGATGCAAACATCTCTATAGGAGGATCGGCTAGAATCGAGATTAAGAATATCGGGTCTCCCAAGGATGTTGAAAAGGCTTTAGAATTCGAGAAGCTTAGGTTGGAGAGGTATGTTAAAGAAGGTATCAAGACTGTTCAAGAGACTAGACACTGGGATGATAGGAGGAGGGTCACCGTTAGTATAAGGGAGAAGGAGGTGGAGGAGGAGTATAGGTATTTCCCAGACCCGAATATACCTCCTATAAATATAAAATATCTGATTGAGGAGATTAAGAGAGAAGAGATTTTATTAGAAGATGATATGTATCTATATCTTATTGAATTAGGTGTAAGAAGTAACTACGCTGAAGTTATATCAAGAGATAAGGAGCTTTATGATACCTTTAATAGAGTTATAAAACGCCTAGGAATATCTGGGGATAAAGGATTCATCGATAAATCTGCAGGGCTATTTGTTAATGAGGGTAAGAGATTAATTAAAGAATCTGGGTTGTCATATGAAAAACTAGGTGAGTTGATATATTCAATTTTGTTAATGGTTAAAGAGGGGTTACTTACATTCGAGGAGGCGAGAGAAAAACTTCTTCAGAAGAGGGTGCATAAGCCCATTATAGGAGATAGAGATCTTGAAGCCATAATTAATGAAGTTATCACGAGAACGGAGATTCTCGGCGGTGAAGCTAAAAACTACATTATAGGGGAGGTGCTTAGGAAAGTAGGTGAAAAGGGATTTCGTGCAGATCCTAAGAAAGTAGCTGAGGTAGTTGATAGTAGAATTGGAGAGATTGTAAAGACTAAAGAGGTAGTTGAGGTTAAGGAAGAGGTATATATGCCTGTTGAATATAGAGAGAGTATCGCGAGGAGGAAGATCAGTATTTCAGACGCCTTCCTACTTAGAGAAGGAGAATGTATTTTAACTGGATGGATAGAGAGTAAAATGGATTTAGGTAGAAAGCTATTTATAATCTTGAGAGACTGGTCTGGAAGAATACAGTTGGTCGTCAATAGACAGAATGAGAATTATGAGTTTATTAGGAAACTGCCTAGAGAAGCCTTCATTAAAGTCGAGGGTTCTCTACATGAGGATAGGAGAGCACCAGATGGAGTTGAAGTCCATGTAAATAACATTCAGTTATTAAGTGAGATACATAGTCCACCGCTTTCTCTACTAGATCTGGCTAGGTCGAGTATTCCAATTAGGCTTAAATATAGATATCTAGATATTAGAAGAAGATATATGAGAAGCATACTGAGTTTCAGATCTAAATTACTCCAGGCAATTAGAGAATACTTAATTAAGGATGGTTTCGTCGAGATAAATACACCTAAGATCATAACTACTGCTACTGAGGGGGGAGCTGAATTATTCCCATTTATATATTATGGTAGAGAAGCGTTTCTTGCTCAAAGCCCACAGTTATATAAGCAGATGGCTATAAACGCATTCGAAAAAGTTTTCGAGATAGATAGCTACTACAGGGCACAGAAATATGATACTCCAAGGCATTTAGCTGAATTTTGGTCAATCGATATTGAAGTAGCATTATATACGTTAGATGATCTATTAAAACTCATCGAGGATCTAATAATAAATGTTTCGAGGAGGGTTAGGGTTCTAGCTAAGGAAGAACTTAAAGTATTAGATAAGAAGATCCCTAGATTATCTAAGCCGTTTAAGAGAATTACATATTCCAAAGCTGTAGAGATTATCAGAGATAGGGGCGTTAAAATCAGGTTTGGAGAAGATTTTGGTGCAGATCATCTCAAGGTATTAGGAAAAAAGTTTAGGAAACCTTTCTTCATCATATACTGGCCTAGTAATATAAGGGCTTTCTACTATAAGCGGTTACCCGAAAACCCCAAATTAACCTTAAGCTTCGATTTAATATATCCATTAAAATCAAGTTATCCCTTAGAGCTGTCAAGTGGCGGGGAGAGAATCAATACAGTTGAAGAACTTAGAAGAAGCATTAGGGAGAAGGGGTTGAGGGAGGAGAGCTATACATGGTATTTAGAGATGTTTAAGTATGGTATGCCTCCACATGCAGGATTCGGACTAGGTTTAGATAGACTTGTAATGGCGCTACTCCAGCTAGATACTATATTAGACACTGTATTATCTCCAAGGACCCCGAGGTATAGCAGGCCTTAGGTGATCAGTATGGAACTTAAGCCTATTATCGAGTTGATTAAGGAGAATGACCCGATCGAGATAGCATCTAAATTATATGAAACTTATAAAGATGTAGATTATAAGTTCAATGCATTTATTACACTAAGGCCGTGGGAGGATATAGGAGAGGATATAAAGAAGGCTAGAGGGGAATTGAGAGGGATTATAATACCGGTTAAGGACAATATATCTACTAAAGGAATATTAACTACTTGTGGAAGCAGGATTTTAAAGAATTATATCCCACCATACGACGCTACGGTAATTAGACATCTAAAGAAATATGGTATTGTAGTGGCTGGAAAGACTAATATGGATGAGTTCGCTATGGGGAATACAAATGAGAATAGTTTCTATGGTCCAGTATATAACCCATGGAATAAAGACCATGTTCCAGGAGGGAGCAGTGGAGGAAGTGCGGTAGCTGTAGCATATAATGGATTTATCGCATTAGGGAGTGATACTGGAGGTAGCATTAGACAGCCTGCAGCATATAACTATGTACTTGGGCTAAAGCCTACATATGGCTTAGTCAGTAGACACGGATTAATCTCATACGGAGAGAGTCTAGAGCAGATCGGTCCTATCGCAAGATTCACGAAAGATCTTGCTTATATAACATATATAATTAGCGAGTATGATGAAAACGATATCACAATGCCTGAGGATCATAGGAGGGTAAAGATGAGGGAAAATTTAATAAGGTTTATAGAGAAAGGAGTGAGTATCGAGCCGAAGACATATAGAATAGCATATTCAAGTAAATTTATCGACTACGCAGATCCCATGGTTTCAACTAAGATACATAATGTTATAGATAAACTTGATAGCGAGGGGTTTAAACTTGAGGATATAGATTTAGGTTATCTAGAAATGGGATTACCTGTATATTATATCATTGCAATGGCTGAGGCATCATCAAATCTAGCGAGATACGACGGAACAAATTATGGACTGAGGATAAAGGCTATCGACTATTGGATCGCTGCAGGCAGATCTAGGGCAGACGGATTTGGAGCCGAGGTTAAACGTAGAATTATACTAGGAAGCCTAATTACAATGAAAGGATATGAGAATAAATATTATATCAAGGCGCTTAGATTAAGAAGAGCTATTAGAGATAAATTAATTCAAGTCTTAACTAAATTCGATTTTATATTGACTCCGACTGCTCCAACTCCACCTCCTAAATTCGGTGAAGCACTAGGTCCTGAGGGATATATTCTAGACTTGTATACCGTAATACCTAACCTAGCAGGTTTACCAGCGTTGAATATACCAGCAGGATTTGTAAATGGGTTGCCGATCGGTATACAACTTATTGGAAACTACTTTAGCGAAGATGAATTGATACTTATATCAAGCTATCTCGAGGATAAGATTTATAATCCTCGTATGACACCAGGTGGAGATTGATGAAGGATATAATTAAAATTATAAAGAAGGTAATGAAACTCGTCATGATCCAGGAAGACCCCTCTAAATATGTCGAGGATGCTGAAAAGATCCTCAAATTATTTGATGAGATCGATAGGTATTCAGAGTATATAGAGGATTTAGAGCCGCTGTATCACCCGATAGGACATGAGGTAAGGCTTAGGAAGGATGAAGCTAAGGAGATGAGGATAGATATGAAGAAAATTACATATACTGAAGACGGCTATGTAGTAGCACCGCCTTTAAGAGGTAAAAAGAAGATATCATAGCCTTCTATAAGTTAGATAGAATATTACTGATTAGGCCCGTCCTCTCATTCTCAGATATAATATTTAAAATTAATTTGGTATGAGTCCTTTCTACATATTCGATCCTTTGAAGCTTCTTAACGAAATCATCCAACTCATGTCTCGTTCTAAACCAGCCGATTACCGTAATATCATACTCCCCAGTAATGTCATATACAGACGTTATATTAGGTTCTCGAGATACAATCTCTTCAACCTCTCTAAGCATCCCTCCCTTAACCTTAATATCTATTAAAACGGGATAAATATAGCCAAGATTCTCAATATCTATATCAACAGTGTACCGTCTTATAACACCTAAGTCTTCAAGCCTCTTTATCCTAGCTTGTATAGTCCCTACAGAAACGTTTAGACGGCGTGCAATCTCCCTCGATGAAAGTCTCGAATTCTCAATTAGAGTAGAGATAATCTTGAGATCAAGTTTATCTAGATCCAGATCCCTCTTCATATTTAATATATTACTCTAGGTTATTTATAGACATTTGTCGATTTAAAATTTAATTTAATATACAAATATTTAATTTGATACAGTTTCTTAGATATCCTGATAGACAAATGTCGAATTCATCTTTATTTTACACGAGTAAATTTATCTAAGTATATTTGGTTAAACGGTGTATAACCATGGATATATTCAGCAGGTTAGATGAAGACGGTATTAGGTGGATTACACTGCAGTTTATGGATATCAAGGGATATATTAAGGAGGTTACAGTTAAACGTGGTAAGATTGATGAAGATTCATTTGCGAGAGGCGTACCTAAGCTTGATGGTAGTAGTATCGAGGGGTTTACAAGTATCGAAGAAAGTGATTTAACCCTTAAACCAGTTATAAATACATATGTTAAGATTCCATGGAGAAGCGGATTAGCTAGATTTATATCTGAGGTGGTTGAGAAGGATGGTAAACCCTATGAGAAGGATGGGAGGATAATTTTGAGAAGAGCATTAACCGCATATGACGCAGAGGGCTTTACACCATATATAGGTATTGAGATGGAGTTCTTCGTATTCAATAGAGTAGAGATAGATATGACTACTCCATACACTGGAATGAGCTATAGAATTTATAGCGATGAATCCCCCCATAATACAACCGGATATCCTAGGATGTATAAGAAAGGATACTATCCAGCCACTCCATTAGATACCCTATTTAACTACAGGATGAAAATAAGTGATCTTTTAGCAGAGTATTTCAACTGTGAAGTTGACGCACATCATCATGAGGTAGCTACTTCTGGACAAGTGGAGCTTGATATAAGATATTCTACACCATTATCTACTGCAGATAATGTATTAAATGTCAAATATGTTGCAAGGAATATTGCAGATGAGATGGGTTATGTAGTTACATTCATGCCTAAACCATTATATGGAGATAATGGATCTGGGATGCATACACACATTTCTATATGGAGAGAAAATATAAATCTATTCTATGATCCAGACGACGAATACGCTGAGTTAAGTCAATTAGGTAGATATTTTATAGGCGGATTAATCGAGCATGGCAGAAGCTTAGCCGCCTTAGTAGCACCTACGGTAAATAGTTATAAAAGATTGATTCCTGGGTATGAAGCGCCTGTATATCTGGTGTGGTCTAAAGCTAATAGAAGCGCTGCTATACGGGTGCCGATGTATCTTAAGAGGGATTATAATAAGAGAATTGAGTTTAGGCCGCCTGATCCATCTGCCAATCCATATATAGCTTTAGCGGCGATACTCCTAGCTGGTTTAGATGGAATTAAGAAGAAGATAGACCCGGGTGACCCGATAGACAGAAATATTTATGAGATGAGTATTGATGAATTGAGGAGGTATAATATTAAGATGCTTCCTAGAGACCTGTATGAAGCGCTTAATGAATTGAAGAGTGATGATACATATTTAAAACCCTATTTCTCCTCAGAATTCCTAGATACATATTATGATATAAAGCTTAAGGAATACAAGTCGATATCAGAATACCCGACTACACCAGAGCTATACTATTACTTTTCCCTATAGTAGTTTTGAAGAGTCACAATGCATTTTAGAGGATGAAAACTATATATAATTTTATATTAGAGTTAATGGATTAAGAGTGTAAATAATGGGGTTGTGAGGATGGCAAATATATTTATATTTGATACCCTCATGTCAAGCTATATCCATCCATGGAGAAGTAGCATTGAAGAGGGTAAATTAAAGATTCTCCTTGATAACTACGAGAGGAGGGTAGGTATTCTATATGAATATATAATTGTTTGGAAGAGGGAGGCGAGTCACCCTTATCTAGTTAGGGAGCCTAAGGGTGTTGTAGTAGGAGAAGTTATTTTAGATGTACCTCCTGATGTAGTTATGGTTATCGATCAATATGAGTTTGCGCCTAGGAAGAATTATAGGGTTGAGGAGAAGATTAGGCTTGAAAATGGAAATATAGTGGATGCATTTGTATATGTATGGAGGGGAGACAATGTACATGAATCTGAAGAAGAGTTTAAGACACTTCTTCCACAGGATAAAATACCAAAGTGGGCTTCAAAAGAACTTGAGGAGTCCGAATAGATAGTTAACTAACCAAGACGATGAAAATTAAGAGAGTTTTTACACTATTTGGTCCACCTATAATAGGGCTTTTTATACTTGTAGTAATTGGAACAATATTATTTTCAATATTCGAGAACATCAGTCTATTCGACGCATTCTACTGAACGATCACAGTTTTATCGACTGTAGGATTTGGGGGACATCACACCGACGACAATCAGAGGTAAGATCTTATTTATCTTCCTAATCGTCTTTGGATTAGCATTATTCGGATATTTCATTAGTCAAGTATCTAGTCTATGGTCTAAGGAGAAGGCTGCTAAAATATCCATAGACATGATTAGTGAGGGTAAACTTGATATTATAGAGTATAGAGTTGGTAAGAGATTATTAAGAGGTATATTGTATCAATTTATAGGAGAGACGGTACTCAGATCACAACGCCGAGTGACAACATAGTCTTGAGAGAGAATAGGCCTGTTCTAATAGGATTATCTGAAGATTTTGATAAAGTCGGATGTTTTATAGAAGAGTGAGTATGGCAGACTTTCTAAGGAGGCGTAAATAAGTTTGATATAATACTCTGGATCATATACATTTCTTTCAGACCATCTCTCAACTGGAATAGGTCCGTAGACTGACATAATATATCTAACTAAATTTACTTTGGAAGTGCCGAGGGCCTTGATAACTTTACTTATGACCCCGCCATATCTTATTTTACGTATCGATTTGGTGACAATAAGCTTAGTTGGATCGACCCTGAAATTCCTTATCAGAGACTTATATTTATCTAGTATTTTAATAGATTCACCTGTTAGGAACTTAAATTCACTGTAATCCTTAGCATCTGCAAGCTTATCGATAACCTCCATCTGAAAATCTTTAACTATATCCGGGGCATCTTTCCTAATCAATTCAATGCCCTTAACCTTAAGTCTATTGTCGTAACTAACTCCGAAATATCTGTTGATAGATCCGACATACTTTAAGGATCTATTAACTGGGATATACAACCATTTGTAGTGGAAATCTATCTCCATTCTAAAGCCAGTCTTCTCTGAAATCTCCTTGCATAATAGCAGGTAGTCAGATAGCGACGCATCTTCCCTAGTGACAAATATGCTATCGACAAGCGCATGCACTACCCTGAATCCCCGTGCTTCAGCTATGTTAATAGCCTTAAGAAGAATATCTCTAGCATATGAGGTAACAGCTTCATACGCCTCTATCTTCCCGAATCTAGCGTTTCTATATCCTAGATACCCGAAACTCGCGACTAAAATCCATTTTAAGGCTCTTTGCCTAGCATCTAGAATCGGGTCGCCCCTATCCCTAGATAAATCCTTTAAGAGTATCCTTCTATTGACGAGCAACTCCATAGCCCTTGATACTATAGACCTCCTATCTAGGCAGATCCGATGCTCGGATTCCGGAGCTATAATATATCTTTTACATCCAATATAGTTTACGGATTCATTACCGATATTATACTTCGCTATTATAGACGGATATAAACTTGTGAAGTCGCATTGAGCTACATTCCAGTATAGACCTGGGGATGGAGTATATACATAGCCGCCTCTATCAATCTTAGTAAGTCTATCCACATCCTTAAAATTCTCGATGTCAACCCTTACATCAGGTATTAAATACTTTAGTTTAAGTGCTTCAATAGATTCTATCGTTGTTAAAATCTTACCTATGCTATATCTAGAGACTTCATCTAAACCTACTCTAGATAGTCTTGATAACTCTATAAAACCCGGGAATTCAGACGGCTTCAACACACTTCTTGAGTAATCTATTTTAATATAATTCCTTAAATCAATCGACTTAGATAGATATTTAAATACTTCAGTATATCCAGCCTCAATGACATGCGGCCTAAAATTATTTATAGATTCTATTAGTTCACCTAAACTATTATAATAT
>Ga0190363_1002558_pt1 | contig 10350 bp, 6 predicted proteins | sample 48721867_MG_FD_161272 | JGI IMG/M metagenome (GOLD analysis project Ga0190363, IMG submission 161272) | Hydrothermal vent microbial mat bacterial communities from Southern Trench, Guaymas Basin, Mexico - 4872-18-6-7_MG | ecosystem: Environmental > Aquatic > Marine > Hydrothermal vents > Microbial...
CAAAGCCCCCACTCGTCTACTATCTACACCAGTACGAGGTGCTAGCTAGAATATCGTTGAGAAAACCGGTAAGAATTCTCCTGGGAGACGAGATAGGCCTAGGAAAAACGATCACGGCTATAGCAATTGCCAAATACCTCGAAAAAATGGGCAGAGTATCACGAATATTAATAATCCTTCCCAGAGTGCTCATTGGACAATGGAAAAAAGAGCTAGAAAGAATGGGCATACCAAGACTAAAGATAAGGCACATTGAACGAGATACCCTAGGCTTCCTTGAAAAACAAGGCTTCCCGGAGGGATACTATCTTGCGTCTATGGATTTACTGAAAAGGGAAGAAAGAATAACCAAAGTGGCGGACGTACCATGGGATCTCATAATAATTGACGAGGTACATAAGTTTGGATACAAAACAAAAAGATTCTGGGAGTTAGGCAAGAAACTTATTGAAGCTAAACCGGACAGAAACGCGATCTTTCTTTCAGCCACACCCCACAGAGGCGACCCAAGAGACTATATATCAAGACTACAACTTTTAGACCCTTATCTTCTTGAAGGCTGGAAGACCTTAGACATACGGAAATTCTATGAATTAACTCATGGTTCGATACTTTTCAGGAGGACAAAGGAGGACGTTAATAAAGTCTACGAATGCACAGAAGTGTTTAAGCCTGCCAGATTCTACGCGTGTGTCATACAGGCAAGGAAAGACGAATCAAAGTTTGTAGAAAGACTAGTAACCTTTCTTAGAAGCAAGCTCATAGAATTTGCCTATGAGAGGGACCTCATCAGTGCTAAGGCTATACCCCTATTGACCGTCTTGATCTTTAAGAGAGCTTCTTCAAGCCCCTACGCAGCGATGACGACATTAGAAAGAATGCTGGCTAAGAGAGCGGTTCCTCCAGAGCTGACAGACGAACTCATAGACGAGGTGTCAAGCTTTTTGAAAGTTGGCTACGACGACTATGAATACCTGGAAAAAGACCCAGAAGAGGTCTTTAATCGCTTCCTTGATGCTACATCATCATTACTCAAACCAAGAGACATAGAGGAGATCAGAGCACTTAGGAACATGGCTAAGTCATTGATAGAGCGAGGCGACAACAAACTCAACGCCCTCATCTCCCTACTCGAGGATATAATGGCAGAGGCGGATTCCAAGGTCATCATCTTCACAGAATACAAAGACACATTAAACTACATAGTTAAAGCCATACAGAAAAGGCATCCTGAGTGGTCCAGAAATATCCTAAAACTCAGCTCTGAAGAAACCAGAAATGAGAAGATCTTCCGAAAGATTAAAAGAGCCTTCGAGGAAAACCCGAGAAGTAGAATTTTAATAGCCACAGACGTGGTAGCCGAAGGCGTCAACTTACAAGTGGCACATATCATCGTCAACTATGAGATACCATGGAGTCTCGTTAAACTCGAGCAGAGACTAGGCAGGGTCTGGAGATTAGGTCAGAGGAAGGAGGTGGAAGCTTACACACTATTTATGAGTAACGTAGCAGATCAAGCAGCGCTTAACTCCATGTATTATAAGCTCCTAAATCTCAAGAGAGCCAAACTTTCCCCGAGACCAATAACTGGACAAGAAATACTATTCTATGCAGACACGCAAGACCTCTCACGTATCCCGCCTGCCATAGCTTTGGAAGTTAGAAAGGGCTCAAAAAAATTTGTGAGAGTTACCGAAGAAAAGGCGATACTCACTTATATCAGGGAGGGTAGGGCAGGTTTGGAGAGATTGATATTGTCTATAATAGCGGCAAGACAGGAAATGGAAAAGGAACTTAGGTCTAAAGCCGTTCTGTACAAGCCTAAAAACAGGTTAGATGTCGAGAAAACAATCGGTCTTCTCGGATTTAGAAGCCCAGATACACTACTCGAGTCTGTGAAGAAACTTCTAAAATCGGCTTCAGAACCCCTAGGATTTAAAGTTCTCTCTGAGAAGCCTGAACTGAAAATCGTCAAGGGTTTTGAGATGCCAATAACCATTAAAACACTCGATGACGTTTACGGCATCCTCACGAAGGGTAAAAGCGATGTTGCACTAACTCTTGTGGCGAGAGGCTCTAACCGCGACATAGCGCTGATACCCGTTTTAGTAAAAGAGGGGGAAAGCGGCAAAACTGTATACAAGGAGCTAATAGGTGTTGACCTTAAAAATGGAGAAATCCTGAGAGGAGACCAGCTACTAGAATTTCTTGCTGCAGCTATATCAAACTGCCTAGGCGTTACCGAGCTAAGACAAGAAGAGTTGAGTGTACCTATTTCAGTACTCTCCAAAATTTTAGAAACGGTTAAGAGAGTGGTTAGAGAAATACTCAAACCCGTAATCCTGTACAGGAATACACTCATACGTCTGAACCTTAGGAACCCCGATAAAGTTTGGATAATGCCCGAAAAACTAAAGATCCTCCCATCAAAACCTATAGCCTTCATACGCTTCATAAAAGTTTCTAAAGCCCCAAAAGCAATACCAGAAGATGTCAAAAGAGAAGCGGAAAGAATGGCCATTAGAGTCGTCATGGACATTGAGAGAAGAGAGGGGAGAATTCCGGTTGAAGTGCCGGAGAGCGAACATTACGACATAAGAAGCACGGATCCATCCACCGGGGAGGTTAGGTTAATAGAAGTGAAAGGTCACATGGGGCCAGAAATATACGGCGAATTGACTAATGCTGAGGCTAAGCTAGCGGAAAAAGAAGGAAAGAGATACTGGTTGTACATAGTGTATGACATCAAGAGCGGGCAACCGAAATGGCTTAGATTCCGAGACCCCCTCAAAACTATGAACTGGAAAATTTTCGAACGTGTTGAAAGGAGGATCATCCTTTGGCCCAAGGGCTAAGGAGGCTGAAAGAATGGTTAGGATAAAAATTCTTTCGGGATACAACAGCATAGGTGGGAACTTCATCAGAATAGAAGATGATGACCGAACGCTAATCTTTGATCAGGGCATCAGGTTTGACGCAATGGCACGCTACTACTCCTGGCTGATATCCCCTATAGGGTTGGCTGAACTGAGAGAACTTGGCGTCCTACCTAAAGCTGAATGGTATAGGGACGCAGACGCCGTATACATTACGCATATGCATTTAGACCATTTGGGAGCGCTTTCAAACATCCCCTCAGAAATAAGCGTCCATCTTCCGAGCCTAACCTCTTACATGGATATAGAAGAAAAATGGAAGAATTCTCCAACTTGGTTGTCACTTATACCCAGAAGATACTACATAGAGCTAAAGGAACTCAAACCCCTGAAAACGGATGAAAATGAGGTCACAGCCATCCCAGTCTCTCACAGCGCCCACCCGTCCTACGCGCTCCTGTATTATGGAAGTGACCAGACAATCCTTTACACGGGCGATTTCAGAGTCGAAAGTTTTCTAAACAAGGAAGAATTCGAAAAACTCAGAGAAGGTGAGGACCTGCTGACGTATATAGGCGAAAATCCAGACATAAAGGTAGACACATTAATAATAGAGGGCACAAACATCGGTGCGGATAGAACCCCGCTTCTTCCCAGGGATGCACTCGAAATAATCAAAAGGATTGTCTTCACATACCGGCCGATTATAGCAACTCTCCACATGCTAGACCTGGAATACGCCTACGCCCTTCTAAAACTCGCTGAGGAACTGGGTCTCGAATGCCTGCTGATCTCGCCTTGGATGGTCAAAATGATCGAAAAAATTCCTAAACCAGAAACAGAGTTGAAAGTAATAGAGGAATACATAGATTTCCCCACGCTTCTGGAAAAGACAAGCATTGAAGATATTGAAAAAGAATCTATTATCCTGACACCACACAGGGGAGCCGTAGATTTTCTAAGAGACTTAAAACGGAGGGGGGTCATCGAAGAAAACCCTGTGGCAATCCTGAGCGAGCCCGAGTTGGAGAGGGAGGAGCCCATGGAATATGACATAGTGGCAAATTGGTTTTCGAGACTCGGAGTGCAACACTACAGAATTAGAGTCTCCGGCCACTACTACCCGTACCAACTCAAAGAAATAATCCAAACCATAAAACCAAAGAAAATCGAACCAATACACACATTAAAGCCAGAACTCATGTACATTATATCAAAAACTATCTAAAAAATACTGTATCGAATTCTTAGCTAATCCAAAGGCGACCTACGCAAATGGTATGAAATGTATTGATGACTTAACTCCATCCTCTACTTTTTTGTTTAGTATAAATCAGTTTACCATTTATTTCTATAATTTCGCCCCGTCTTTTAAGATATTCGATTATTGATTTTATATCATTCTCATCATATACTGAACCACGGTGTATTCGTCCGTAATTTTGAACGGCTTCAATAACGGTGTGCATGTCGTATTTTCCTTGATGTTCGGCTATAACTGTTTTTATATCATCTTCTAAACCATAATAAGAAATAGCATATATTCCTATCGAAAACGCGTATTCGGCAAGCTTACTATCGTTAGTGAATAATATTGCGTCGTTTTCGATGGCTGTTGATAAAACGATGCTGTCTATAAGATCCTCTAGTCGTTGTCGTTTCGCTATTATTTTTAACTCGGGTATTGTGCCTTTTTGTACAACATCCCTGATGAACCCCCAGCTTTTCATATGATTAAGCCTGCTAAGTGCCTTAATTACTCTTTCTCGGTCCTTTGTTTCGCATCTAGTTTTTGTTTCATAAAGAACGGCTGAAGGTATTATTACTATGCGGCCTTTAAGAAACGTTTCAAAAAAGGAGCTAAATATGCTGAAAGGAAATCTGGCTACATCTAAAGCACTCGTATCGAGAACGACGGGTTTCTTTCTATTAAAAAGAGGAAAGTCAAAAAATTGGATAGTTATCTTCGTACTCCTTGAAATTCTTGGCACACCGAGCTCGCCACTAGGAAGTGGACCAAAGGGGGTTATGTCGACAAATGGTATTATCTCATCTTCTTTCAATTTCTCTTCTATCACTATTGAAGGACACGAAATAGGAAACAATAAATCGCACGCCGAGACAAAGGGTTTTTCCTTTAGTAACTCCTCGTAAAGGTAATCGTGTATTTTATTTGCATTAGCCCCTGCTGGCCACAATTCTTCAGAGGCTAAGTAGGTTTTAACTGCAATTTTATCAATTGAAACATATGGTATCCTATGAACATCACGAATTTCAAAGTTGTAGTAATTCCAGGATATTTTCTTTTTCTTCAAGTAAGCTAAATCATTAATTAGCCAATAAAAAACATAAGGATTGACCGATATAGGCTTTTCATAACCTATTTTACTTTCGTGTGAAAGCTCTATTTCACTTATTCCAAATGCCACTTCTACATTTCTCAACGCTAAACTGAGATATGTACCAGCCCCTATAACGCAGTTAGCATTTTCATAAAGATCTTCTAACAATTCCGCTAGCCAATCTATTAATGCATCAATTGTTTGTGCAACACGCTCCGGTAATTTCATGCCAGCAGGTATCCCATCCAATTCTATAAGAGCATCTTCAAGCTTCCGATAGATGAAGGTAAAGAAGGAGTCCCTCCTAACCGCTAATTCTGGATAAATTCCTGCGGGATCAAAAGCAAACGGAAGCATCGCCTTAAAAGGCAGACGTTTAGTAATTTCATATGTACCTAGAAATGAGTAATGATTGCTGAAAATGTCTTCAAAAGCGGCGAAAATAGCTTTAGCTTCATCCCTTGGATTAATATCGGACAAACTTCTACAAATTTCAAATGTGACAAGACCGTGCCAACTAACTGAAACGGGATCCCCTCTATAGATATTCAGTTCTGCCATTAACTCGTCATCAAGAAAGACACCATGCTCGTGATGAATGCTAATAGTTCCGTTTGTTTTAACCCATTCTTGAGACACGATCCCGCTTTTCCTGTTCTGCTGCATCGTTCATTATTAATAAGGCTAGACCCGGCCTTAAAATTTTAATATAATGGATCCGGTTGAGGAGATTGTGAGTTATAGCTACAGTAAAAGGCCTTTTTCATAATAATGTATAAACTGCCTATCCGGCTATAAAACAACAAAATAAATTAACTTCAGTTCAACACTAAGCTCTTTGTACTGTTTTAGTTTTTCCGTTGAAATAAATTTCTAATTCTGGTGAATCAGGAATTATATGCCATTCAATCCTTCTAGAGACCTTTACCGTTCCTTTAGTATCTATATATCTTCTTTCATGATTCCAATGTGGTAAACCTTTATGATGGCCTTTTTTGGGATTCTTATCATAATAAAAGATATCCTGAATAGATGCGATTTTATTGTCTTTTGTGTATAACCAAACACCTATACTTCCGCTACAAGGGTGTGTTTCGGAAGCCACTCCTGGTTCGGTATATAATCTACCAGGGACATCAAAGAAGGTTTCAATTTTTTCTATATCCTCGAACTTAACACCTACCTTTTTTAGATTCTTATAATTTAAAAGATTCCATCTGCCTTCAATACGATTTGTTTTGATTCTAACTTCCATTTTAATTTCCACAGTAATATTCTTTCCGAAAGAACTTAAAAAACCTTGTCTTAATGGACGGGTTTGTGTATCGTACAAGACTAACGATATAGTCGCTTAACTCTTCACGACCAAATTGCATGCCTCTGACATTCAACCAGCCGAGAACTAAGCTTTAAATAAATGAAAGGCTTATTTCTAGCTCGGAGAGTAATATCGGCGGCAGATCTAGTGGCCTGTCCTCGCTGCGGCGGGCTGGGCTGTGAACGCATCTACAAGATCAAGGGCCACCTATACAGGTTTGTGTATCACGAAGGCAGTAGATGTCATCTAGGGCCGTCAAGCCAATCTACCGCACTTCAACCCCCCTCGGGCCTGAGAGCCACAAAGACGATGTTGGAAGAGCAGTCGTACCTGTAAAGCGTGTAGTACACGTCCTTACAACACGGATATCTGTTCTTCCCCCAGAAAAGCCACTGCGGAGGTAGCATCGGACGCGGATAGTGTATGTTCTGAAACTCCTTCCAATCTTCCCTGTACTCACACCTGTAGTTTGGGCAACCGTAAATCCCTTTCCATGAGGTCAGCCAACCTATCCTCAATCACACCTCTTTAAACTAAGAAACGACAGCGATATAAGCGTCGCAACGGAAATGGAAGCTTGGAAAGAGGATGATAAGGAGGCTTGAGCTGAGGAACTTCAAGGGGGTTGAACGCGGTGGGGTAGAGCTGTCGCTGCTTACCATACTCGTAGGCCCAAACAACTCGGGTAAGACGACGATCTTAGAGGCGCTCTTCCTGGCACCGAACCCTTTTAGAACGGTCCCCTATGTAAGAGAGGGAAGAACCGAGCCTGTTATGGCGGCCGAGTTGATTCATTTGTTGCATAAGACGTTAGAAAGTGAGGGGTACGTCTTTTTGCTGAGAAACTACACGGCGGATGAAGCCGAAATAAACTGGGACGAAATCTCCCTAACTTTCGTGAAACAGAATGAAAGGATTGCAGTGAAATTTTCGAAATACATTGAGCAGGCAATGCAAGAGGGTGTGTGGGAAATAGGTTACCTGCCGACGAGGTCAAGCAAAATAGACTTCTCCGAGGTCAAGTTTAGACGTGATCTCCTTTCCGAGGACGCCTTGCTCTTTAGCTCGGCCATTCTGTCTAGGTTTGGATTCGAGTACTTGAGGCAGAATTGGACTCCGATAGTGAACTCGGGAGTGTGTAGAAGGGTAGCTGAAGACGTCTCCGAACTTGTTCAGGAAGAGTACATGGACTTAACTATGGAGCCGTTTCTGGGAGCATTATCCATAAATGTTTACTTGAGAGATGGGAGGAGGATTAGGCTCGGAGACCTGGGAGAAGGCGTCCAAAACTACATAGTGGCGAGAATCCTCTACGAGTCAGGAAACTACCGAGTTCTCCTATGGGACGACATCGAAGCCCACATGAACCCCACCATGCTCATGGCCGTAGCCGAATGGTTTTCAGACCTCGTTGAGAAGGGCGACCAGGTAATCCTGACCACACACAGCCTGGAGGCCGCGAGGGTCATAGCCTCGATGGCTGGAGACAAATGTACCATATGCCTAACATCCCTGGAAAACGGCGTACTGAACTCCAGAAAACTCTCCCTATCGGAGGTCGAGAAGCTCATAGAGGCCGGAGTGGACGTCAGGTCGACCGCAGGGTTATTGATATGAGGCTCTACCCACTGGAGCCCACGGGCAGGCTAGCCGTAGATACTGACAGAGCATCTAAAAATTCACTTAGAAGCTTCTCTTAAACAACTTAGCGAAGATGAGAGGAGAAGCTTGAGGTCGATAATACTCGTTACCGACGGAACGCCGGATAACGTAGTCGCCGCAATCCTCACATCTAGACGGCAAGACCATCGCGGCCATAACCAAAACCTGCAGAACTATAGTAGAAGCTCTCAGCCTAGTTCTCGCATACCTAACGCAGATAAGGAGATGGGAGCTGACGTTATAATCTTCAGGGAAGGATGGAGGAATGGAGCTAGAGCCCATCATGATGCGAGGCAGTTCTAATTAGAATTAAATCATATTCTGTACCTCAACCTCAAAATAAATACTTAAATAGTTATTAACTTAAACTTACAAGTTAATGTTTAGCTCTCTAGCCGCCTGTGATACGACCTTAAAGTAGTCTGAGGAGATAGGTCCTTCTGCATCATTCATTCTTTCTTCATAGATGAAAACATACGCTTTCACTTTCCTATCACCGCTTACGACCTCAAGCCTCTTTTTCGTGTAAGGTAGTTCGTATTGGCTTAACCTTAGGATATCTTCGTGGCGTAATCCACATATCAGGGCTCCCTCGGTTTCGGCTTCTTTATCTTTACGAAGATTGTACACATATCCACCCCATCCGTCCGAGTATACATTGCTTACCCTTCTCCATCCCTTTAGGACAGCTTTTCTGAAGTTTAATCTCCTCTCAATCTCGTCAACTTTCAAGTTAAGTCGTTCAGCTAATACTTCCTTACTCATTAACGCACCATAAGCGAACAAACACAAACTCTGTTGTCTTCTTTTGCCTCTCGCTGAGGCTTCAGCGATTTTGAATAATGATAATATATGATCTTCATAGTGAACACCTAATTTACTTTGCTCATACTTCTGAAATCTTTGGCTTATATAATCAATTATATTTCCGAAATGCATGATCTCTACATTCTCTACAAAACCGCTTGAACAAAACACCATTTTTCTAATTCTAACCCCACTGTGGACGTATTCTCCACAATCCTTTAATTTTTCAGCTATCTCACGATTTACCTTTTGATCAAAAATTCCAACTCTGTTAAGCGCATACTCTAATATGACAGGATCGTTCAAGTTTCTTATATCATTTTGCCTAACAGCCCCCTCTTTCACTTCTCCTATGATAATATCAATATAGTTTTTGGTAGGTACAAGTAGGTTATGATGCTTAAACTCCTGGAGAGAATTAATAGGTTTCTCAAAAGACTTAGGAAACCGTATGGCTAGAATATCCACATCTGTACGCGGCTCTCTTCTTCTAACATCGTGCACATGAAAATTTATGAGAACGAAATACCCATTAAGCTCTAAGTATTTTTGGACTAGTAGAATAGGGAAGTTTAAACTCATACGGGCCCTCCATCATCTATTTTTATTTTCGTAATAATATCTTTGTTTGGGTCGTCAATTTAAATCTTTTGGCTCTTAACTAAGAATGTTGTGACTACTTCCTCGGAGTCTCGTCCCCCTTAACAATCCCTTAATTCCGGTTGTAAACCGAGGGATAATGTAGGTTTGCTCCATCAGACTTAAGGGTTCTCTGCGCAAAAAGGCGGTCACAAAAATCAATATAAGAGCCAATCCTTTATACGGTTCTATTACTTCAAAGACTGCTTCACCCCTGCAACAGGGACAAAGCCATAGGCAGAATCCGCAAAGAAACTGCCGATGAGCCGATACCGAAACTAATAGACGAATACAACTGGCTCCACTACACAAAACAGCTAATATAACACCATTTTTCCAAAAACAACGAAACTTCTAACCTTTAAATAGCTGTTTTGCCTACTTTAGCTCGGAGAGCGATGTCTGCGGCGGAGCTTGTGGTCTGTCCCCGCTGCGGCGAGCTGGGCATTGAACGAGTCTATGAGATTCGTGGACACAAATACAGCTTCGTCTACCACGGTGGCGGTCGTAGATGCTACTTAGGGCCTGTCAGCCCCATCTACCGTGTCAAAGTTTGTCAAAATTTGACAAATTTTGACGGAGCCGTTTTCGAGCTTCTTTCAGCGAACGGAGAGCCCCGGGCGGGATTTGAACCCGCGATCTCCGCCTTACCAAGGCGGCGCCTTAACCAGACTAGGCGACCGGGGCGCTCAAGGTTTTATGGGCT
>Ga0190363_1002559_pt1 | contig 10348 bp, 6 predicted proteins | sample 48721867_MG_FD_161272 | JGI IMG/M metagenome (GOLD analysis project Ga0190363, IMG submission 161272) | Hydrothermal vent microbial mat bacterial communities from Southern Trench, Guaymas Basin, Mexico - 4872-18-6-7_MG | ecosystem: Environmental > Aquatic > Marine > Hydrothermal vents > Microbial...
TGCTTTTTTAGCTTTCTCTTTAGCCGTTTTTCTCAGTTTTTTAATTTCCTTTATATTCTCTCCTTTTTCTTCTGCCTTTTTGACTGCTTCAAGAGCCTCTTTAGCTTCTTTCTCAGCCATTACTGCCATACCAATGAGCAATAAACGCCAAACCCATTCATATCCAGAAAGCTTATTAGCAACATTTTTGAGTCTTTCTAATGAAGCAAACGCTGTTTCAATCATCCAGGTTGTGTGGCTAAGTTGGATTGCTTTAGCGTAGGCTTCGATACTCTTATAAGGCTTGTTCAATAAAAGATAGAACTTACCCATCATATAAAATGCCCATGGCAGATTAACTCCAACATCAGCCTGGTCATTACATCTCTTGATAGCTGAAGTAATCAAAGGACTCAACAGAGAAACCATCGAAGTATCCTTGGCTGAAGAAATTTCTATATCCAGATAATTCTCTAATGGATAGGGGTCTGAAGGGTCCAGTTGAAAAGCATGATGGTAGAGTTTTCTAACCTTTTTTTCATCGATTCCCTTCCAGGTGCCAGCTAAGGATGCCAGAGCATCCACATCTTCATTGGGTGGCTCACAAGCCTTCTCCAGAAAGCTTTGTCCTTTCTTATATTGGGGACTGTTTGGTCTATTTTTATTCTTTTTGCAAAGAGCAATACCCAGGTCCCTCAGAATCGATGTCTCTCCTGAATCAGAATATCTGGTGAGAACATCAATAGCCTTTGACCAGTCTCCAAGAGTTATAGCTAATTTTCCGATGCGACTAACCAGCTCTATGTTTTCTGGGTCATATTCCAGAATTATCTCCAGCAATTTTATTTCATCCCTCATCTGCTCCTCGGTCATATAAGCGCCATAACTGGCAGTATAAGCTCTTAATCCCTCTTTTATTCTTGAGAAAGTCTTGTCAGCTTCCTCCAGCATAGCTGCTACACCCGCAAATTCCCTCTGCCATTTAGCGGGTATCTGAAAGGAGCTTTTGTAGGCTAAATCATGGGTCATATCTGCCCAGGCATGTTCAAGAATAGTTCTTACCTGGACCTCTGCCCGCCTGTTTGGAAATTTCTTATCATCAAGCAGTAAAGAAGGCACTTCTACGCTTACATCTCTATTTGGAAAGACCCTTGGTTTAAATCTTATAATATAATGCACTGAACGGTAGCCAAACTCAGTTGGTTTTAACCGCTGGCTCACATCAATGGTGTTTTCTTCATCAATTTCAAAATGCTGTTCGATGAAATTTGATACTGCTTTAACTTCTTCTGCTGTATGAACAATAATTCTGCCACCGCACAAATCCGTAAACTGGTTGACTGGGTCATTGTATCTGGCTTTTTTGCGTCTACACTTCTCAGCAAAGGAGGCAATGGACTTGGGTCTTGTTTGCACAATAGCCAGAGGGGCATATTTTTTAGCTGTTTGTTTGAGAACCCTCTCAAGGACTTTAGCATAAAGTTTGTAATTTTTGTAGCGGTTTTTATATTCTTCAATTTGCCCGCGAAACCATTCTTCACTGTTAGTGTGCATTTTAGCCATTTTATAACCTCCACATAAAACTAAAATCCGAAATCCTAATATCTAAATTCCTGCCTGTCGCCTGCCTATCGGCAGACAGGGCAGACAGGCGAAACAAATCCGAAATTCTAATTTTCCAATTCTCCAAACAGTTTGAAATTTGGAATTTGAGTCATTGGAATTTCGTTTAGTATTTAGGATTTCGTTTTTAGAATTTAATTTAATAATATCATTTAAGGTCATTTGAAGACTTCTTTCTTTTGGTCAAAAATAGAATCAAATCCGTAAAGGTTTAAGATGTAGATTGTCCCTATGGAGTCGCCACAGCAAACACTTCTACTTAATGGGCTGAATACAGAACAATTCACTTCACCTAATGCTGGAAAATTAAAGAGGCACTCTCCAGTTTCTGTATCCCAGAGCTTAAGCGTTTTGTCCTCGCTTGCAGAGATAATACGCTTTCCATCAGGAGAAAAGGCAACTGATTTGACCTCGTCTGTGTGTCCTGTGAGGGTCATCAAAATTGCTTCTGATTCCCTTGGTCTTATTATATTATGTGCCCAAGGTCTTAAAGGATTAGTCTTCCTTCTTCTGAACTCTGGCTCTATGATTTCATTTATAGCTCCGCACTCTTTTTCTTTATCTATCCATTGTAGTCTGTTGAACATCTGTTGCCAGAGAAGTTCAGGTTGTTCCTTCAAGTTATGAAGCTCCTGAAGTAAAGTTTTCCTAAAAGCCTTCAAAACCTTTTTTTGCTCAAAATGGTTCACTATAAAATTACTCTCCCTAAGATCAAAAGTGGTAAATAATTGCTTTATCTCCAAGCTGAGCCTTTTGGACATTGGGGTCTTCACATACAGCAATATCTACCCTCTTATTAGGATAATTTGCCTTGCGGTATTGTTCTGCTGGCAGAATTTGATTTTCATGCCAAACTAACATAACCACATCAGCATCTCCTTCATACTTTTGATTCTTTCTCAGATAATAGACCTTATTGAATCCGTATTTTTCCATCCCATCCTCCTACTAATATATTTAAATTCGAAATTCTAAACTCTAAATTCTAAACAAATCCGAAATACCAATAACCAAAATCCTAAACTGTTTGGAATTTTGGAAATTCGAATTTTGAACACTTGAGTTTCCATAAAAGCTATTTTTTTGTTTATTTTCAGAATAATTATTTTGTATCATTTTTTTTAGTTTTACGATAAATTTGAAAGCCTGCCTGAGCAAGAAATGAAGGAAGACCCCGGACCATGTTGCGGTCATACTCCTTTATCTCCTCGGAAAGTTCCTCCCATGGAACAAGATATGGTGTAGTCTTTTTTTTGATATTCTTAGGTCCTGGAGCATAGGACCAGCCTTGTTGGCGTCTTTCTTCACACCATCGTCTATGCTCCATCTCTGCTAACTGCTCGACCTCCTCTGGCAAGAATTCAAAAGATGCGGATTCCCAATCAGTCAAGGGCTGAATACCGCAATTGATTGCTTTAAGTTTCATCTCAATGTGACCAGCTTGATGACGGTTCGATTCCTTTAAATCTTCGGGTAAGGAATCCCAATCAACCATGGAAGGATTTGTTTCAGGAGTCTCGCCCAGTTCCCTCTGATGTCGCACATAGTCATCATGGATAGCCCGTGCAAGGATTTCATGTGTTCCTCCGAGTATAGCCTCCATGCTACAGGTCTCATCCAGTAAACCAAATACTTTAATCTGGCTAAGGTCAAGAGCGGATTGACCTTCCTTTATTAAAGTAGCTAATCCTGCATTCTGGCTCATGCGCACCACAATCGGTACTTTATGCTCTTTGGTTTTCCTATGAAGTGTTAATGCGCTAACCAGAACATGCACATCATCATCAAAACAGATATAGATGATATCCACATCGCACCTACCTTGCGAATCAAAAAGAAAGTCAGCTCGTTCAAACTCAGGAGAATTCTTTTCCATCTCCCATATATCAAACTCACACACTTTATCAAGCTGGGGATATTGCAATTGCAGGAGTTCCACCTTAGTTTTAGCGGATTTATCAATCACTGCTATACGCAACCGTTTTTGGCTCTTTCCATGCTTTATCCAGTAGTTTTTTCCTGCCTCCACAACCAGACTCCTTCCCATCTTTCCTAACCCAACAATTAGTATCCTTGGCGCTCTATCCTCTTCTTCAGTTTCCTCTTTCAAGGCAAAATATTCCCTTAGCATGAGCCGGGCCCCTCTCTCAAGCACATTGAAAAACTCTAATCGGAATGAGTCGGATTCAGAAATAAGCTCCCATCCTCTAAGCAAATTGCACAGTTCAAGGTCAACAATATGAACAAATACAGTAAGTGGTTTGCGTCTGCTGGAATGGACTATGTCTCGAGCCTTAAGAGCTATTTCTGCATTGGTTCCATCCTCCGCACACACAGTGACAAGGTATTTTGCTCTGTGAACCCCTGCCTTGCGAAGCAGGTTTCTATCTGTTGCATCTCCTGTTAACAAAATTGCTCCAAGCTCCCTGCACTGGTCAAGCAAAGGATTTTCCTCATCCTTTTCAATTACTACTACTTGATATCCATGGTTTGAGAACTCTTGCACAAGACGCAAGCCTCTCTCGCCCAATCCAGCTACAACTACATGATTTTTGAAAAAACGAAGCCTCAATAACTGCCACTGATTGCTGAAAATAGCTAAAAGTGCCTGAATCGCTGCATAAGCAGCAACAGCAGGCAACAGGAACCTGGCTACTTCCAACTGCCAGGGAACAACCCCTCCTACATCGCCAGATTCGAATATCATGAGTTGCACAGTTCGGTATATAAGGTCAAATATTGTGCTATCTTCTCCAATGCTCAGAGAGTATTTGTGAAAGCCGATATATCCTAAAACTATGGCAAAAACCCAGATTCCTCCTATTAATGGCCACTCAATTTCCTGCCAGATTGGATGAAGCTTTTTTCTTATAAAAGCACGGAAACGGTTATGTAAGTTATTTTTGGTTTTGCGTTCTTTTTTTGTCATTATTCCTCTTCACTTTTTGGAAATTCATTTAATGCCATGTTATAGTCCTCTGTTAGGGAAAATACGCCTGTATAAGAGATTACCTTATTTCCCTTAGTATCTATACTTTCCATTACTCCAACTCTTGATGCTTTTTCTTCCAAGAAACGAAAATCAACCAGTATCTCAAAAAGCTCATCCCACCTTTTCGCACGGGTAAGATGATAAGGAAGTTCACTTAGTGCACGGGGAGTGCCCTGCCATGTTTTTTTTCTTTCCCTTTTGTGAGGCTCAACTTCTGGGTCTGCCTGGCTTAGAAAGTAATCAGCCATCACTTGCTGGAACTTCACCTCATTTTGAGCAAGATATTCACTCCTCGCAACCTCTCCCAACTCGCGATGGAAAAAGGTAAAAAGAGTGGCGCCTTCATGACTTCTCCCAGAGAGATAGGGCTCTAAGTCAAAATAAAGACGAGCCCACACAGCCACTGGTAATTTTGGCTCAGGTGGAGGGTGCTTTGACCTTTTTTTAAAATCTTCGAAAAACTCGCTATCAGAAGATAGAATTCCAAGTAATTCATCTTCAGCCAAACCATTCATTTTTCTGGTGCCTGCTATGTATCCAAGAGCTCTTGAAACCAACATCTTGCCATGGTCAGCCTCAAGTCGCATGAAGAGATTATCTTTAATAATTCCCTCTTTGCCCTTACTGAGCCTTATCTCTTTGGTATAGGATTTCCACAAACGAGCCTCTTCAAAAGCAAGTTTAAGATAAAGGGGCAATCCACAATCAGAGAATTTGTCAAGAACTTCTTTCCTCTGGAAACTCTGGAGAGTCCGACCAGCATCTTCCAGCCAACGATCAAGCAAAGTGCTTCCTTCTTCTAGGCTCAGTGGTCCAAGTTCAAATATATTATCCTCAGGAAGTTTGTTCCTAAGAGCAACCAAATATTCACCGGGTCGGGTTGTTACTATCAGGCGAACATTTTCCGGTAATTTCTCTGGTAACCAGTTAAGGCTTCGGGCATTATAAGCCTCAGAAAGTTGGTCCAGTGAATCTAAAAATATAATAAGAGGTTTATCCGCTTTAGCCAGAGCCAAACTTTCAGCGAATTCTTTTACAAGGTCTTCATAGGATGTTGGGAGAGTCTTGTCTTCACCATAGGCGCTGGATATTTGGCGGCAGAGGTCTTCAAGCAGAAATCTGCCATCAGATGAATTAGGAGTAGCTCCGATGAAGCGGAAAACAATCTCAGTATGTGAGTGGTCCTTTCGGGTTTGCTCCAAGGCATACGCTATGAGGGCTGACTTGCCTGAACCTCCTTCACCATATATAGCCAGTGGATAAGGGCTTTCTCCCGCAATATACCTGTTAATTGTTTTTAAAATAGAATCACGACCAACAAAAATTTTTGCACGCGCTCTACCAAAGTTTTGATGGAACTCGATTTCTTTTTCCAAAGACGGTTTGGTTATAATACTTTCTATTTCACTCAAGATAATCTTCTCAAGTGAGTTATAAACATCCTGGCAAAGTTTTTTAATATGGTCAGTGGTTATACCAGAGCCAGTCCACTTGACTTTGTATTTATAGATATTAGCTGGAAGGTTTTCCTCAAGGCGTTTCTTTAATTTTTTTAAAAGGTCTTCTGCTTCTTTGTCTGGTTCACCACTTTCTTTCAGGTCAATATAGCCTTCTGCATTTTTATCTCTGGGAAGATTTTCTATTTCCCTGAAAAAACAAAACACATGTTCATGAGCATCATCAACTTTTAAAGCTCCGTTTATGATTTCCTGTTCCGTAGCTGAAGTTATATATTTAGCAAGTGCATCAGGGTTGAGGTTCATATCGCCAATAGCTTTAAGAAGGATTAAACGAAGCCTCCTTTCAACCGGCTCCCAGATAGAACTATCAACAAATTCGCCTGTTCGAGGTTGAAGATTATAAACTGAAGGAAGAGCATTATCATCTCGTTCATACCATGTGTAAAGCAAGTTCTTCTCTTCAGTGTCTTTGGTTCGCTTGTCTATTTCTTTGAACTCATCCTCTGGTATCTCTTCTGGTAAGGGACGCCAGCCATAACGGTCACCTAAAAGCAAAATGAAATTTGGTCTTGGAGAAGTTGTCTGGCACCTCCTTAGCTCTTCAAGACATATTTTCATTGTCCGCTGGTCAAGACTTGCTTCTTCACTTACTCCCCAGCGCAAGTCAATTGCTTGGAACTGGCAACCATGCTTTTCGCACAGTCTTTTAAGGGCAGGAAAAACTTCTCTTTGAAGAGCATTTCGCTCCTCTTTAAGGTCTATAAAAGTAGAGCTTACAAAGATGCGGAATGTTCTGCCCAATTGTGCCATTTTTATTCTCTTTTTTATTTCTTCAAATCCTTGAGCAGTTCTATATATGATTTAATTTGCTCTTCCATTGTGGTGCTCAAGGGATATTCTTTGTATTTTGTTGGCTCTACCCAAACATATGAAACATGCTCAGAACTTAACTGAACATCGCCACTTAAATAATCGCAGAGAAAAGTAATGCCAGTTACCCAGAACCTCCCTTTTATGAAATGCCAGGTCTTAAAAGGACGACCCACCTTAATATCCACCCCAACTTCTTCCTTAACTTCTCTTTTTAGTGCATCCACCAAATTCTCGCCATAGTCTATTTTTCCGCCCGGCAACTCCCAGAGACCTGGGTCATGACCGCTTTCATGAGAGCGTTGGAGAAGAAGAATCTTATTGTTTTTTCTAATAATTGCTTTTCCAGCTACACCTAATTGTTTATTCATTTAAAGCTCCCTTCCGCATTTTTCACACCACCTTTTATCTTGTGAATTCTTATGTCCACATTTACAGGTGATGGTTTGTTTTTCCATTGAAATCTTTTTTTGTTTAACTTCTTTGGTTTTTATTAGTTTCCCAAATTTTATCTTGTATAATGCTCTTTTTGCCCAATCTTTAACTTCTTTATCCTTAGTTAAATCAGTAACCGCATTTGCAAGTGCTAGCCAGGCTCTAAGACCTTCTATTTCGCCGAGCGCCCAAGCAGCATAACCACCTACTTCCGGATCTTCATCATTAAGATGCTCTATCAAGACCTGAAGTGCTCTTGGGTCTTTAATGTAACCAAGAGCCCAAAGGATTGTGCTTCTTATGTTGGGAAATGGTTCAATTCTTAAAGCTTTAATGAGAATGGGAACCGCTCTTTTGTCCCGGAGAAAACCAAATAGGCGGGCTATTTCAAATCTTACTTCAGGATTTTGGTGGGAAAAGACATGAAAATAGATGTTAAATGCATCAGCACCTTTAATTTTAAAAATTGCCCACATACAAGCGTTTCTTATGGTATAGGAATCAGAGACAAGCCCTGTTTTTAAACACTCGCTCAGGATATCAAGATCCTTTGATTTAAACTTGAAAAGGGATTTTTTAGCTTCTGAAAAAAGGATTACCCCAGCTTTAAGTCTATTGAAGTCTTCTGGGTTTCTACTGAGTATCTCAAAAAGAAAACTTACAGCAGTTGGTTTTGTATTTGTCCCCATTATAAGTTCGCTGATGTAATTGGGCTTAATCTCATTTAATCTGCCCTCAGTTATTTTTTTTTCAAGGAAAAGGAAAAAGGTCATTTCTTCTTCATTTGCAATTTTCTTTAATTGAAATAGAATGTCTTCTATTGAGTCTTTTCTGAGGTGAGCTCGAGTTAATTTAAGCTCTTTAAGGAATTCCTTATCCTCCGGAATTTCTTCTTTTTTTTGGTCAAAGATGGAATCAAACCCGTAAAGCTCTAATATGTAGATTGTTCCACCAGAGTCGCCACAGCAAACACTGCTACTTAATGGGCTGAATGCAGAACAATTCACAAAACCTAATGCTGGAAAATCAAAGAGACATTCTCCAGTCTCTGCGTTCCAGAGCTTTAAAGTTCTGTCCAAGCTTGCAGAGACAATTGTTTTTCCATCTGGAGAAAAGGCAACTGAGCAGACCTCGTGAGTATGTCCTATGAGAGTTTTAATTTCCTTTCCTTTATCTGCGTTCCAGAGTTTTATGGTTTTATCCCAGCTTGCAGAGACAATTGTTTTTCCATCTGGAGAAAAGGCAACTGAGCAGACCCGGTCTGTGTGACCTTTGAGGGTTTTAGGTTCATCTTCTGTCCCTTTGTACCAGAGTTTTATGGTTCTATCCGCACTTCCTGAGACAATTATTTTTCCATCTGGAGAAAAGGCAACTGATTTGACCGAGTTTTTGTGTCCTTTGAAGCTTCTAATTTTCCCACCAGTCTCTACATTCCATAGCTTTAAATTTTTATCATAACTTCCTGAGACAATTGTTTTTCCATCTGGAGAAAAGGCAACTGAGTAGACCTCGTGTGTGTGAGCTGTGAAGATTTTAGGCTCATCTCTTTTCTCTATATCCCAGAGCTTTATGGTCTTATCCCGGCTTCCTGAAACTATTTTTTTTCCATCAGGAGAAAAAGCAACTGATTCGACCCAGTGTGTATGTTTTTTAAGAGTTTTAATTTCCTCTCCAGTCTCTGCGTTCCAGAGCTTTATGGTTTTATCTCTGCTTGCAGAGGCGATTTTTTTCCCGTCTGAGGAAAAGGCAATTGATTTCACCTCATGAGTGTGTCCTGTAGGGATTTCAAGCTCCTTTCCTTTTTCTTCGTCCCAGAGTTTTACAGTTTTATCTGAGCTTGCTGAGATGATTTTTTTTCCATCTGGAGAGAAAGTAACCGAGTTGACCTCGTGAGTGTGTCCTGTTAGGGTTTTAGGCTCATCTTTTATCTGTGCGTTCCAGAGCTTTATAGTTTCATCCCTGCTTGCAGAGGCGATTGTTTTCCCATCTGGAGAAAAGGTAACCGAATTTACCCGTCGTGTGTGACCTTTGAGGGTTTTAGGCTCCTCTCCAGTCTCTGCGTTCCAGAGCTTTATGGTTTTATCTGAACTTGCAGAGACGATTGTTTTTCCATCTGGAGAAAAGGTAACTGAATTTACCCAGTCTGTATGTCCTGTGAGAGTTTTAAGCCCCTCTCCTGTTTCTGCGTTCCAGAGCTTTATGGTTCTATCCGCACTTCCTGAGACGATTTTTTTTCCATCTGGAGAAAAGTTAACTGATAGGATCAAGTTTTTGTGACCTTTGAGGGTTTTAATTTCCTCTCCTGTTTCTGCGTTCCAGAGTTTTATGGTTCTATCCACGCTTGCTGAGACGATTTTTTTTCCATCTGGAGAAAAGTTAACTGATTCAACAGAGCTTGTGTGTCCTATGAAAGTCATTAAAATTGCTTCTGATTCTCTTGTTCTGATTATATTATGTGCCCAGGGTTTTAAGGAATTAGTCTTCCTTTTTCTGAACTCTGGCTCTATGATTTTTTTTATAGCTCCACCCTCTTTTTCTTTATCTACCCATTGCAGTCTGTTGAATATCTGTTGCCAGAGAAGTTCGGGATGTTCCTTCAGGTTATGAAGCTCCTGGAGTAAAGTTTTCCTGAAAGCCTTTAAAACTTTTTCTTGCTCAAAACGATTCATCAAAGACTCCGCTAAACTTTTATCAATGCTTCTTTCCTGATCTACGCCATACCTTCGCTCGTTCTTCCTCATCATAGGCTTCTTCTAAAGCTACCTGAGGAAAGATAATTACTGCTATAAGTCGGGCAAAAAATATTCCTACAATATAACCAATCAAAGCAGAGAGCCACCACATCCTCCACAAATGGTATGTTAGGTAGAGCAAGGCGACTCCAACAGCAGGATGGAGAGCAAAGAAAATAAAACGCTTTATTTTGTTAGGGTCTGTAATCAAATCAGGAATAGCCCGCGCCACAATAAACTGGGTCCAGAGAAAAACA
>Ga0190363_1002560_pt1 | contig 10347 bp, 17 predicted proteins | sample 48721867_MG_FD_161272 | JGI IMG/M metagenome (GOLD analysis project Ga0190363, IMG submission 161272) | Hydrothermal vent microbial mat bacterial communities from Southern Trench, Guaymas Basin, Mexico - 4872-18-6-7_MG | ecosystem: Environmental > Aquatic > Marine > Hydrothermal vents >...
ACATCATAGGATTTCTCACCAATTCTGATTCTACCCTTACCTTCAAGTATGAATATCTCATGCTCCCAGGGATGCTTATGAGCTTTAATATGACCTCCAGGCCTAACTTCAAACATCCTCATAGCGAAAAGTAGAGCACCATCCTCTTTATGTATAAGCCATCTTATGGTAGTATTTGTAGCCATATCCTCTTCGACAGGTTCAGCAGGAATTTCACTATAATGACCTATTTTCTCGCCACTAGAGCCCTTAATGACCATACAAGTATACACCCCATGAAAAATTACATTATCTCTACGCTATAGATTTTATAGCAACTACCATATAATATTTACACCTAGACTTCTAGCAACATACGTTAGGTCTTTATCACCTGAAACTATGGGTATTCTGAATCTTAGCGCTAATGCAATGGTAATTGTATCTGCTACTGAAAGTCTTCTTCTCCTCAATTCTTTAATGGGTGCTTGACTTAATAGTCTATCTCCTAACACCTTTATGTATGAAGCTTCCTTTATGATATTGGTATCTATGTCTATGAGCTTGAAATATGTCTCAACAAATTCTAATAGTTCTGAATCGTTATGGAAGGGTAATCTTCCCTTCCTCCAATGGTAGAAAAGTTCATAGACTATGAGGTTATGTAGGAGTCCTTCTATTTGCCCTAATCTAATAGATTCTATAACTTCTAATGCTTTAGCTGATATACTGCCTAGTATATCGGACATAATAGCATATGTGTCGACAATTACTCTTTGAGTCTTTTTAGCCACTGAGCATCCGCCTCGTCGAGTTCTCGTTCAGCTTCATCCACGTTTACCGTAAGTGCTCTTCCACGTCTCCGTAACTCGCTCCATAGATCCTTAATTCTCAATACTAGTTTATCGTCTTCAACTTCTAAGTCAAGAATCATACCTTCCCTAATATTCAATCTCTCCCTAACATCCTTAGGTATGACTATAGTTCCTCTTTTCCCAACTCTAACTTTCACAGCGTTATCCCACACAAAGTATACGTTTTCTATCAGAGATAAAAATATATCTGTCAGATTCAGATTATATTTATGCCGACTCCATAGTAAAATCTTATATTAATAATATTAAGCATGTTTCCTTGGATACCTGCTGAGCAGGTGATAGCTCTAATGAAGGTTGAAGTCCCCGAAATAAAGGTTATTGATAAAATAGAGTTGCCTTCTAAGGAAACAGCTGTAATAGTTGTTGATATGCAGAATGATTTTGTTAAACCTGGAGGTAAACTTGTTGTACCTACGGCTATGGAAACTGTTCCTAAGATAAAGAAATTACTTGATAAGGCTAGGGAGAAGAATGTTAAGATAATCTACACTAAGGATACACATTATCCAGGTGACCCAGAATTCAGTATATGGGGTGAACACGTAGTTAAAGGTACATGGGGTTGGGAAATAATAGATGAACTTAAGCCTAAGGAGAACGATATAGTTGTAGAGAAGACACGTTATGATGGATTCTATGGTACCCCATTAGATGACTTACTAAGAGTCTATGGAATAAAGTATACGGTAATAACTGGTACTGTTGCAAACATATGCGTACTTCATACAGCTGGTAGTGCAGCATTAAGATGGTACAAGGTAGTAGTACCCATAGATGCTATTAGTGCACTTAACGAGTTCGACTACTATGCTGCACTAAGGCAAATAGAATTCCTATACAAAGGGATATTAGTTAAATCAGTTGACGGCATAGTCTTCAAGTAAAAACCCTATAGGTGCTCTCAAAAAACTATGTATTTAAGCGTAAGCATTACTATCCAGTGGTTATTAAGCAGTTGCAAGGAATACTACATTAAACAAGTTAGAACTTTTCACTTATATCTTTGGAAAGATTATAGTGGTCAGAAAACATAGAAGTAGCATAAAGAAGACATGTATTATGGCTACTTACTTCTTCTGGATTTAGTGATACATAGAAAGACTAAGCTAAGTTACTTGAACCTAACTTATTCAGCTACTTTATCATTTAGCTTTAAGAGAAATCATGATGTAACCTAGCTAGGCTATAGGCTCTGTCATTTTTGTACCACAATTATTTAAGAAGCACGAATCACATTGTAAATTGTTAGGAGGCTAGGTTTATGTCTGTAGAATACGTTGAAAGATGGATTAAAGAGCATGGTGTTAAATGGAGGCTTATTAAAGCTTCAGGAAGAACTACTACGGTAGATGATGCAGCAAGGTTTTTAGGTGTAGACAGATCCAGAATAGTCAAGACTCTCATAGTAATTGCTTGTAATGAAGTATATGCAGTCATTATCCCAGGAGATAAGAGGCTAAACATGAATAAGCTTGCAAACATTATTGGCTGCAAGCCCAGACTAGCTAAGCCAAGCGAAGTAGTTGAAAGAACCGGTTATCGTGTAGGCGGGGTACCTCCTATAGCTCTTCCCAGTCATGTTAAGCTAGTTATTGATGAGTCCTTGCTTAACCTTGATAGAGTTTATGGGGGAGGAGGCAAGGATGGAGTATTACTAGAGTTCAATCCTAAGGAACTTGTAGAACTAGTGAAACCCCTAGTTGCAAAGCTTACAACATAATTACAGATAAGTGTACGTTTTGTAGTGCTTTCTATGGTCTAGTCTAATGTAGCTCTTCAATGTTTAATTCAGTTTAATAGTGTTTAAGATACTATGGTAAAGGATTAAACAATAGAAAGAGGCTAAATTTCCTAGCGTTAAAATATAACACAGTTAGGATATCATTGACGTGGTAATATAACGTAAAGAAACTCGTAGTGATTCGGTATTTTTATCTAGTCCTATATTTTGATGAGAGATAGAATGTTAATATTAATGATACTATACTTATTGGTAGTAATGCTATTGGGAGTGCTAGTACATCATAACCTGCTATATTCATTTTAATACCTAATACATCGTACATGTACCCTACGTATGCGAAGCCAATAGCCATTCCTATATTTGATGAAGCGTTAAGATATCCTACAGCACGTCCAGGATCACTTGATGAAACTGTTACTACTCTTCGAGATAATGGAGTGAACACCCTTGAAACAACGGTCAACAATGAGAATCCTATAATAACCAACCATAATCTACCAAAGCATATTAACAGTAAAGCTAATGGCACTAATGCCACAACAAATTCCAACAACGGCTTATCCGGATAACGATCAGCTATATGTGATGCAATTAAGCTTAATCCTAGTCCTATAAACCCGGTTACAGCTAAAACCAATGCAGTATCCTGACGTGTTAACCCCAAGGTCTCACGAACATATACATATGGTATATCACCATAGTATATTGATAAAGTGAAGCTAACCATGAACCCAGCTAAAAACACTGGTAAAAACCTTCTAAGCTCCATTCCCTCCTTGGTCTTCGCTGTACTTCTATTAGGCTTAGTTATAGTGGTCTTAGGTAGTGGGATACTATAAACCAATGCAGCTGATACTAAGTATAGTACAGATGATAATGCTAGTATTGCTAAAGCACCATAAGCCTCCATTAAAGCGTAGACCACATTAGCTATTTGAGCACCAATAGCACCTACAAGAAAGTAGAATGCATAAGCTCTACCTCTCCATGATTCACGTGAATAAACCGATACAGCATACTGTAATGGTATCCACATAAGCCCTGCTAAGAACCCTTGCATAAGACGGAGGACTATGACAATTATCCAGTTATAACTATAGATATAAGCTAGTACAACTAAAGCAGACACGAGGAAACCCACAAGAGATAGACGGCGATAATCACGTAATCTTGCAATAACTTCACCACTTATGCTAGCCGAGAAAGCCCTCATAATAAAGTAAGCTGTAGTAGTAAGGCCAACAATAAATGCTGAGGCAGCAAGTTCCTCACGAACATGATAAGCTACAACAGGAATAGATAGACGGAAAGCAAGACTACCACTAAATGATATCAATAATACCATCAAGTAACTCTTAAACTGGCTCAAAGCGCCAGCCCAATACAAGCTCTATTAGACACGTACATAGACACTGCGGTATTAAATTATAAAACTATGCAAGATAATATACGGGACCTAAAACACTATACCGCGAAGACGTTAAGTCCTAATGGTGTTTATGTTGACTAATGGATGGAGTTTACATAAGACCCTACTTGTCACAATACTATTAGTAGTACCATTAATCGTTATATCATTATTGATCCATGCACTTATAATTGAACCCTACGTACTCATAATAACATCTCATGTGGAGATACAGTCTCCTAAAATACCTAATTGTCTCAATGATTTCCGTATAGGGTTCATAGCTGACCTACACTTTGATGGTAATTGGTGGAATCCTTTCTATCGTCTACGTTATAGTATAGTTCTCTGGAAACTTGCCTCCATGGAACCTGAAATAATAGTTGTTGGCGGAGACCTTATATCTAATGTTAAAGGTGTTGAAGAGTCTCTTCTCTTTATTGATACCCTCAGATATATTGCGCCAATCATAATTGTTCCTGATAACTGGGAGTATTAGTCAGGAGTAAATGTTGACGAGTATTTATCTAGGCTAGAATCCATGGATAATGTTACTGTATTAAGAAATGATTTCACCATAATAAGTAGAGGCAATTGTTCAATAGTATTTGCTGGAGTAGATGACCCATACGCTGGTAGGGATGACTTATATAAAGCACTATATGGCGTACCAAGAAACTACTTCATAGTACTTATTGCACATTCACCTCAAATAATAGATAAAGCTAAAGGTAAGGTAAACATCATTTTATCTGGTCATACACATGGAGGGCAAATAGTTATACCATTTTATGGCCCAGTTATGGTACCTTTACCCAGAGGAGTATAGAAGGTATATTTCAGGACTATATGTTGCTGGTGATACCTACATGTATGTTACCAGGGATATCGGCACAAGTATTTATCCCATAAGAATGTTTTGTCCACCCGAAATTACATTAATAAAACTCCATAGCAGTAGGCCCTAGCTGTTCTTAAGCTTGCCTCATAACTTATAGAGCACTTTCTCTAACTACGTCTTTAGGATCACTTCTATGCCTCCATAAACCTTGTCCAAAGCTTATAACTATTATCCCAAGAGCATCAATTAAGTGATCACTTATAAGTGGTTCGTCTAGGTAAGGATTTATTACAAGTCTAACCTTAACATTCTCGACATAGTGGTTATTCAATACTAAGCTAACTCTAGCATCTTCATTAACCACGTAAACAGAAGCCATTCCACCAGCAGTATATGCTTCCTCTAATGCGAACTCTTGAGGAGGCCAGAGCCCAAGCTCTTCAGCAGTCTTCTGTGGGATAGCTAGTTCTGGTTCACTACTCTCATAACCAGAGTTTACAAGAGCTCTCAGTACTATGCATCGATCTCTGACACATAATCTAATCTTTACTCTAACAGCCATTTCTAATCAACCTTCCTATAAACACCAAGTTTTCTTACCCTACGGAATACGCCCATCCGTCTCCTAATTTTCCTCTTAGCTAATAATGATTTCTTCATGTAGCTTTTCCTCACATAAATTAAACTCTAACACGTATTTAGTTTTATTAACATCTATACCTGAATATCTAATAGTTTTCACCTCCTAACTTAGTAGTCATGGAATACAATGCACACCGATACCATGCTCTCATAATTCATAATGGAGTTTATATTGTACCAAAACCATGCTTTTTCTAGGAAGAAAGCTTACGATAGAGTAAATGTATTTGTACAAAGGTGTGGCTTCATGGAAAGGCAAAACACATCGTCGATTAATAGGCTATTAGGTCTACTTGGTATTATTGCAGTAATCCTTGCATGGCTATCTATCTTGCTAGCCATCATAGTGTCTGGATGCTTTAACATAGTATCCATGGCTTTAAGTGATCTAGGAGACTGGGTTTCAGCGTGTAATGGCGACCCCCTATGTATTAGTATGTGTAACAGGCTTAGCGAGCCTATATTCAATTACGGCTTAATAATTTCAGGAACACTTCTTGCTATTACTACTATGGGCCTTTACAAGTTCTCTAAGAGCTATCCTATCTTTATAACAGTAGCTGGAATAACACTTGCTCTTATTGGGTTCTTACCAGAGCGTTTCGGCATATGCCATTTTATGTCAGCCTTAGCCTTCTTCCTAACATTACTTATAGCTATGATAGTTTATTCCGTAATTAATCGTCGTAAAGGACTATTATCTAAGATGACTCTAATCTTAGCATTCGTATCGTTCATAGGGCTAGTATTATTCATAGCTATAGAGCTAGGTTTCATAGACTTAGGCTACGCTATACCCGAGATAATAGGTGCATTACCAGCTAGTATCTGGATTAGCCTATTATTCTATAACTACTTAATTAAAAGGAGCTAGTAGTCATAGTAACTAATTCAATAGATTAAACAACTAAGGTTTTACAGTATAGTATAGTCTCTTCCTCTTTTTACCCTTGTTTTCTGCCTTCAAGAATACTATTTCCCCTATCTCCTTGGTATTTCTTACATGTGGTCCTCCATCGGCTTGTATGTCTATTCCAGGTATCTCTACTATTCTTAAATACTCTATTTCTGGAGGCATACGTGAAGCTAGTTTAACTACACCAGGTATTTTCAATGCTTCTTCTCTTCTTAGCCAGTATATCTTAACATCTATGCCTTGTTTTACTATCTCGTTAGCTTTACGAACAGCTTCACGGAATATCTCTGGATTAAATTCAGGTAAACTATAATCATCATAAGCCTTGTCGAGACTTATGTGTCCACCAGTGATTAGTGCATTATAGTCACGGTACATTATTGCTGATAATATATGTGCAGCTGTATGCATTCTCATTATCCTGTATCTTCTATCCCAATCTATTATTCCTCTAACCCGGTCTCCTACTTTTATGTCGTGTTCGCTTGTATCAAGATAATGTACTACTTCTCCGGTCTCCTTATCAAATAACACCTTCACAACGTGGTACTCTTTGTCTCCCTTCAGCAAGATGCCAGTATCATGGTCTAATCCACCACTACGTGGGTGGAACGCGGTCTTGTCAAGAACTATTTTTTCGCCATCGACTCTCTTTACAGCAGCATCAAATTCTCTTAGGTAACTATCCTTCTGATACAATAATTCAGTAGCCATAGGTATACGCCTACAATAACTACAATACCATCAAGGGATTATATAAGGATAAGGTTCATAGCTCTAAAACACTAACTACCCAAAAACTAGTTATTCTATTCTTCAATCATTGATTTAAGCTTAGCCAGCATTTTGCCTATAGGTAGACCTTCTAACGGTGCTTCTATTCGTATATTATAACCTTGGAAGGCTTTACGTACTATCTCTACATATCGTTTGCTAGCTAAAACTATTACTCTACTATACCTGTAAAGTTTCTTCTCCTTTACTTGTTTACGTAAAATCTCCAATGAAATAGGCTTAGTCTTGGGATTATTGAACGTGACATTATAATTTCCTGGTATTGTATAGTCTGGTTCTATGAACCCATACTTAGCTGACAATATTATCCAATCATATCCTTTTCTTTCAGCATATTTTCTTGCTAGTTTAAATAAAGGTCCAATGTATGCTTCTTTAGCGATAGTTGGTCCACGCCAAGGTTCTTTATCCCATATCTTCTTAGCGCTACAAGATATAATTACTAATACATTGTTTATGATTATTACACCTCCACCTAAATATCATGAAAAGACCTTATGCTAACTAACGTAGTTCATAGTACACTAGTGCTTTGGAAATAAATAGGGTTTGAACTCTATTTATTAATTGCTTTTCCTACTTCCTTTCTTATTTTCTCTATCTTCTCCCTTGGTAATGTTAGTGCTGGTTTCTCCAGTATTATTCCTTGTGGCCTGAATAGAGCTATTAGTACTATTGCTAGTCCTACGAGTATATATTCTAGCCAGCTTGGGCTTGTTGGTATAATTGTTGATAGTGCTCCCTCATATGAGTACGTCAATGTTCTTACAGTTAAGAACACTAAGGCACCTACTAATACACCTAAGTTACTACCTGTTCCTCCAAGCATCACGTATACCCATGGCCAGAAGGTCCATACAAGTCTATTGTATGTTACTGCCTTCATGCTAACTACGTAGAATGCCCATAAAGCACCCCTGATAGCGGCTATTGCAGAACCTGTTATCAAGGCTTGAACTCTTAGCTTAGGCATATCCTTACCATAGACTCTGGCCGCCATTTCTGCATCTCTCATAGCCTTTAAGATTCTACCGAATGGTGATTTGCCTAGTCTTTCAACATAGAGGAATACCAGTATGGCTATGCCTAGTATTATGAATGTTGCGCTAACGAATCTCCAGCACCTATTCATCTAAATGGGCCCAGTGCTAGTACACCTTGTGTTGCTCCAATAAGTGGCTCATAATTCTATACAATAATTTGTAGTGCATCACTGAATGCTAGTAATGTTATACCTAGACATGCTTCTCTAAGCCTTATTGCTGAATATGCTGTTATGTAGCCAGCTAATGCTCCAAATACTGCGACAACTATCAATGTGAAAACTAGTATACCTACAGAGAGCAATGGATCAGTAGCTAATACATTATTTATCCATGCCACCAACCTATAATTGACTAAATGGTAAGCATATTCAGCACCGTATGGTTGCCCCCATCATAGCAGCTGATTATGGGATAAGTATAGCAACAGCATCAGCAAGAGAGGTAACAGTAACGGTAATCCGAACAGCAACCTCGGGAACAGCTACTGGAACAGTTGAATGAACTAAATGGTAGACTGAAGGATAACTTAGAACACAATAAACAATCCAGTTTTATTCATATGACACAACAATAGCTGTTTTAATCATTACATACATAGTAGTTTAGTTGTAGGTGAAGTTTATGGAGAGAAAAGCTGATAACCACATACTTATGACAGAGAACCTAGTCAAGAGATTCGGTGGCCTGGTAGCAGCTAATAGAGTAAACATTAAGGTTTAAAAGACATTAACATTATTAATAGGTCCTAATGGTGCAAGGAAACAATATTAATGAATAGTATCTGTGGTTTAGCAACCATACATGGAGGCAAGGTGATATTCGAAGGAAAAGAAATAACAGGTATGCCTCCACATAAAATAGCTAAGCTAGGTATAGCATACCTACCACAACTAGGTAACGTGTTTGCTGAGCTAACTGTTGAGGAGAATCTAAGAATAGCTGGATACTTACTTGATGAGAGAGAAGTAAAGGATAGAATAGATGAGGTACTTGACATATTCCCCAAGTTAAAGGGCTTCCTGAAGAGAAAAGCTGGTACACTAAGCGGTGGTGAAAGAAGAATGCTAGCCATAGCTATGGCGTTGATGAGGAGGCCAAAGATATTATTACTTGATGAGATGACCACAGACCTAGCACCAATACTTGTCAAGAGAGTACTTGAAAAAGTAGTTGAGCTAAGAGATAGATTAGGATTAACAATAGTTCTTGTAGAACAGCGTGCTAAGAGAGCATTAGAAATAGGTGACTGGGCATACCTACTAGTTAGCGGTACAATAAGATTCGAAGGAAAACCCGAAGGCCTACTTGAGCATTCACAATTCGCTAAAACTATACTTAGGTATCACAAAATAATTCTCTTTTAACACCATCCTAGATACTATTCATTTGTTCAAGATAGTGGCAGGAACTTATTGTAAAGAAGTTAAGAGGATCAAGTAATTCTTTCGGCTATCCATTTAAGTATTGTAATCCTGGCGTAATCCTCTAATGCCTCTATAGCATCTAATGCATGATATATTGTTTCGCCATAAGCTACTACTCCATGCTTTCTTAGTATTACGATCCTACACTTTTCGGCTTCCTCTCCAACTCTCTTAGCTAGCTCCTCGGTCCCTGGCTCAATTTCCTCTACCATCCTTACACATTCACCTACAGCATAACATGTTTCAACAAACTCCTTTGGGTTAAGTTCTACCCCAAGTTCTACAGCTAGTATAGTGTAAGGATTATGTGCATGGAGTACTGCTCTAGCTTCTCTTACTCTACGATAGATTTCTAAGTGCATTCTATACTCAATTGTTGGCTTATACCTACCATGCCACGAGCCATCTAATAATTTAACTATTACTAGATCCTCGGGCTTCAATAGATGCTTAGGTAAACCACTTGGAGTCATTAGTATTTCGTTTTCAGTTATCTTTATGCTACCATTCCCCCCTCTAACATTAATTAATCCTCTAGAATGGAGTATTCTCATAGCATCTACTAGCTGTTTTGCCTCATCCAAGTATTTTTCAATTAATTCGATGCAGCTCACTTTATCATACCTAATACTGGTTTAACTATTACCTCCTCTACTGTTTTACTAAACTCAGTA
>Ga0190363_1002561_pt1 | contig 10346 bp, 8 predicted proteins | sample 48721867_MG_FD_161272 | JGI IMG/M metagenome (GOLD analysis project Ga0190363, IMG submission 161272) | Hydrothermal vent microbial mat bacterial communities from Southern Trench, Guaymas Basin, Mexico - 4872-18-6-7_MG | ecosystem: Environmental > Aquatic > Marine > Hydrothermal vents > Microbial...
ATCAGGGACGGAGAATGTTCCCGGGATAGTGGGTTTCGCCAAGGCAGCCGAATTATCCTTAAAGAGAATGAATAAGGAATCCAATAGGTTGATAAGACTCAGGGATAAATTGATCGATGGGGTCTTGAAGATAGAGGATTCCAGGTTGAATGGGCATCCAAGGAAAAGGTTGCCAAATAATGCAAATTTCTCATTTGCTGGGATCAAAGGCAACCTTATCCAGGATCTGGATGTAAAGGGGATTTTGGCTTCGAGTGGATCTGCGTGTTCCTCTCATTCCTCAGAACCATCTCACGTTTTAACTGCCATCGGACTATCTGAAGAGGAGGCAAATGCCTCCTTAAGGCTTACTCTCGGTAAGGATAACACCGAAGAGGATATTGAATATGTATTAAGGATACTACCAGGTGTCATTCGGGAATTGAGGAGATGAAGGTGAACCCACGAGTACAAAAGACGTATGAGGCTTTATTCTTATTGGAGGACCTGAGGGAGATCCTCAGAGAAACGTCGCCGGAGCATAAACTCAACAGAGAACAGGAAGAGAGATTTAAAAAAATCCTATCTGAGCTAAAGAAGAATTTGGAGGAGATCGAGAATAATGAAGGGGACGCAAGGATCAGATACATAACTGACAGGATTGAATTAAGATCTAAAGAGGAGGAATTCATAAATATAAATCCAATTCAGGCCGGCGGAAGATTAACCAGGGAGGGAAGAAAGGCCCTAATAGCCTATGGCGATGGTTATTCTATATGTGACTATTGCTTTAAACCTTTCAGGTTGGATTTCATCAAAAGGCCGCCCGTTCACGATTTCTATCAGGAATTGGCAGAATTTGTCGGGATGGATCAGGCGAGAGTTGTCAGGGGGGCAAGGAGAGGTTTCCAGATCGTTGCCAGTTCCCTACTCAAGAAGGGGGATATCGTATTGATCTCATCCCTGGGGCATTACAGTCTGGCCTTAGCCATTGAATCCGTCGGTGCGATCTGGAAGGAGATTCCATTAAATGAGAAGAACATTATAACCGCCGAAAATACACAAAAAAAGATAGAATCTGTGAAGGAGGAGACGGGTAAATTTCCAAGCTTGATAGCGATTTCCCATATCGATTACATGTTTGGGAATGAACACGATGTTTCTGGAATTGCAAAAATTGCACACGAGTATGAAATTCCATTTCTGTACAATGGGGCATATACCGTCGGGGTGATGCCGGTTAACGGAAAAAAGATAGGGGCGGACTTCGTCATAGGCTCGGGTCATAAGAGCATGGCCTCTCCGGCCCCGACCGGGGTTCTGGCGGTAACCGATGAATTCTCAAAAAAGGTCTTCAAAACCACTGAGTTATCCGGGGATGTCACCGGTAGAGAATTTGGAATCAAGGAGGTATATCTCCTGGGGTGTACCGTCATGGGTGCTCCATTAATAGCGATGATGGCTTCCTTCCCGATGGTCAAGGAAAGGGTAAAGCACTGGGACGAAGAACTAAAGAAGTCAAACTATTTCATCAGGGAGTTCCTGAAGATCAGGGGGAACAGGGTAGTATCAGAGATGCCAAGAAAACACACCCTGTCGAGGGTAGATTCAACGGCTTCCTTTGACAAGATCGCAAAAAAGCATAAGAGAAGGGGCTACTTCCTCTACGATGAGCTGGCAAAGAGAAAGATCACGGGCATTTTCCCAGGAGCTACAAAGCAGTTCAAGCTGAATACCTATGGTCTGACGTGGGATCAGATAAAATACCTTGGAAACGCCTTCAGGGAGATAGCTGAAGAGTATGGAATTTAGAGGACTTCCCGTTTACGGTTGAATTGAGTTTTAGCTGAGGTCCCTTCTATGGGATTCGACTGCACACGGCCGAGGGCCGAGGCCGGGATTTGAAGAAAATTCATAGGAAAGACTGATATAAATATTGATGTGAATAGGTGAAATGGTGCAAAAATCGGGGAAATTGAGGATTTTCGAGTGGTTTAGTGGGGAGTTTTGGTTCTCGTGAGAGTTAGGGTTTCATAATGAGTTATCTTCTAGATGTTCTTTATCAATAGGTAAAACTAATAAAAAATCAATCATAATATTCAATTTTATTATTATATCCCCCTTTAATTATTTCTACAGAATCATGACTTGAGGATAATCTCACCACATTATTTGAACCACCCAACGTTAATTTAATTAAATTTGTTTTCTTTGAAATCGTAACTATGTTACTATCGCCACCCACTAGTAGAGTTAAATCCCCCACATAATTAATCGTTTCTCTATTATTAAATCCCCCCACCATTCCTCTACCGTTTTTTATTATAACCCCGCCAGAGCTTGGAAGTTCATTAAATTCGGTATCTGCAATATCCTGTTCCACTCTATTTTGCATCTCACTAACTTCATCTTTATCGCAAATTCCATTACCATTTTGATCAAGACAGCAGGAGTTACCGACCTTTATGTAGGGGGGATTACAAGTTACAGTTTCTTGTGGAGGTTGATTTTGACTAATGCATCCGACAGACAGAATCAATCCTACTAATAGTCCGAAAGTTATTAGTTTCTTCATATTTAATCATCCCGCTGTTAACGATTCATTTTATATGGTCCTATGCTCCTCCACAATATCTAAATTCTCATCCAATATCAATGTTATCCCACAAGGAATCCCTGAGTCTGGTTTTGAACAATCCAAGAGCACTTCCTTAATGGCTTTGTCCTTAAAATACGAGTCTTCTATATGAACTATTCTTGCACTTATATTATTCTCTTTGAGATACCCATCAATAACCTTCTCAACATCAGATCTATCAGCCTCTACGGATTTAACACATTTACCAGTGTATTTGTTACATACCTCTCCTGCATTACAACCACAATCCTGGCAACAACTCACCTTTTCCTTCTCACCACACCTTCCATCCCCACAGACATTCTTTCTACATATCCCATTCTCTGAGCAATATTCATCTGTTTCACAACCACAGTCATCAGGACAGGTATTGCAGTCTTCATCAACTCCACAGGTTCCATCACCGCATTTGGACAATACTATGGTTTCAACCCCAGGTTCTCTACTACTTATTAGGTACAGGGATATGGCCAACAACGCTACTATGACAGTAAACACGATTATTATCTTCTTCATCCTAATCACCTAACTTTTAATGTTGGATCCCCATATAATTGGATCTCGTATATAACGGCATTATTCCAGTCACTATAGGAATTCTTAAGCCTTGATTTTTTCATATTTAGGAATGCCTCACCTATTGTCTTACCCGATTGTGTTCCTTCATAGATATCACCCAAAAGCCTTACTGTGATAGTCCCATATCCAAATCTTGTGTTCCCGATGAATACTACAGCATTCTTATCTATAGATGCCATTGCAGTACTTGAGGCCTGTGTAAGAGGTATCCTAAGTATCCCTTTCTCGGTTGGTAATAATGCAGCTATCGAATCATCAATAGAGCCTCCAAAGCAAGCACACGTCATCAAAACTTTATTTGAAAAATCTAAGTCATTATTTATCTGCACGCCTGACAATATCTTACTCCCGGTTAGCATATTTTCATCCACTGCTGCTAGTAACCTTCCATCTCCATGAGCAACTATTATAATAAATCCGGCAGAATCTATAGAATTCATCATCTCGTTTCTCCTACTACAAGGTATGGGAAATATGGGTAGAGTGCCTCTTCCGGTACAATATGGTGGAGAAAACAAACAGTCCTTTTCTTGTTCACAATCTCTACCAAAAACAAATCTGGATGTATAGTCTACATCTGCCCTTAGGAAACAATTACTACCCCCACACGCATCTCCTATTATAAGCTTTTTTGTATTCAGAGTACTTCCATGAAGGCTAGACACAATCGTGAGATAATCTGCAATGTCATCTGGATTCCTAAGAGGGACCCTACCAATAATTATATCCGGCACCCCATCTAAGTCTATATCTGCATACCTGTCATCAGAATTTGGAATGAATGGTATTTTGGAGTTGGTCTGTGCAGGTGGCATTGGAAATATATTCAAACCTCCTAATATAAGTACATATTTTGGCTTAATCTTATAGATTATCTTATCTAGAACGTCTTTTGTTTCTTCCCAAGAATCGGTGTCCTTGACCCTCACATTAAATATCTTCTCTGTCTCTTCAGAGTCAAGTTCTATATATTTCACAATCAGATTGTCATTTTTTAAAGCATTTATATAGCTATTTACAGCAGATTCTAATTTCTTAGAATCCTTGATCTTATACTTCATAGTGGCAATTACAACATCTACTTTCCCCCGAATAACACTCGTTGAGGAATAACCAATATTTCCGAATTCGTCAGTGCATCTAAACATCACTACCTGGTCCCCCATTAATGATTCACAGGTATAGATTGCATTTTCCACTACTGAACTGAAATTTCCATCTGCAGGGGACATAGATACCCATCCACCATAGTTTATATTTATCTCGCATTCTTTGATTATGGAGTTGCCTGTATCTGTATCGTCAGCAATTATCGTGAAAAATGTTTTATTAGCGTCTGTTTCCTCTTCTATGTCTCTAATCTCGGGACCGATAAGATCCCCTTTACATCCGCCAATAATGAAGCATCCAACCTCCTCTATTAGATTTCTTTCCGGTTTTTTCCCTGGCTCAAGAGTTACTTTCCCCTCCTTAATCTCTATCGGCTTGTATTCTATCTCACCATACTCTTCAGGATTTGTCACGATAAACTTAATCGATTTATAGTCTTTAAGAGCTGCAGTTTCCCCCTTCCCTGCATATGCTTTCACCTCAAATGTGTAAGTGCCTATAGCTTCTAATTTGTACTCTTCGCTTATCTTTTGTTCTCCCTCCTCTAACTCTTCTTTTTCGGATTTCTCGCCTAGTATGCCATATTCCACGAATCCGTCATCAGTTGAAGAATTGACATAAATTTTTATCGTGAATTCTTCGTTTACTTCGATATCTGAGGGTATTTCCACAGAGGTTATAACAATATCATAAGTCTTCATTCTTATCGGTTTTGATGGGAGAACCCTTATCTGTTGGTACTGGCTTTTGGTTCTATCAGTGACTCCTAAAAAGTCATGTTCTAAACATATTTCTAATCTATATGTCCCTGCATCGAATTTGCCTAGATCTATACTCTTGCTTACGGTTTCCCCGGCAGGTATTTTTCCCAGAGATATGGAGTAATTTTTTCCCTCAGTTTTAACTATCAACTTTGGTTTGCTCGGGCTCAATGATAACTCATAATTCGTAATGTTTACATTCAATGTGACACTTTCATTATCATAGAATGTTGCTTTACTTGTCCAAACATCCAAACCAATATTAAGAGCATAAACTAAAGAAACCAAAGTTAGCAAAATCGACAAAGACAATATTGCTTTTTTCATGGCTTCCACCTCTCTATCGTTAAGTTGAAATCAAATTCTGGATAATATGAGAAATTACTTTTATTAGAAGATTCTGTAGAAGTACATTTGTAATACAATTCGGAGTATCTGGAACTACATGCTGATAGAGCATTATATATTGAAACCTTGTTCTGGTATTCGATATTATTCAGGTATATGAAAACGATTAGCAGAGCTATTATAGACATGTGGAGAACTATAATTGAAGTTGAGCCTAATTTAGCGTCAATATATATCTTCATTCCAGCTAAAACAACAAACGAGTACAAGAGGATAATGCCCAGTAGAATAGAGAACGCCATCTCTTCGTTTAGCAGAGAAACTTGCCAGAGTAGATAAGTGAATATCAATATCTCCGCTACCTTAAACAGATGCAAAAATCGACCTCTGATGCCTATAACAAATCTAAGTAACGGGTTTACCTCTACCTTTTCTCCAAGCAGTTTCGTTACCTTAGATGTGAAAAACAAATCTGCAATCCATAAAACCAAAAATACTGCAAATGTTAAGATTATTAATGGAAACATTGACATTTTAGCTACTTCCTATGGTTACGGTTTTTGTTGCCGTGTAATATCCATCCTTAGTGACAACAATTCTGTAGAGACCTACTTGGGTGGGTATGAACTTAAACAAACCAGTTCCCCATTCTGTTTCGCCCTGGATTGACATACCACTCCAAGAAACCTTGACTTTAGCGTTTGATATTGGCTCACCTGTTACTCTATCTTTGACAGTAACAGAAATAGGCTCATCTTTGACATTACCTGTTACGTCCAAGTCCATATACTGTTTAGATGCTTCCCAGACGTAGATAACTACATCCTTTCCATCGCTGGAACAGCCCACTCTTAAATTTAGATTGTCGACTAATCCGTCACTATTTTCTGTTATCTGAACTTGAATTACTGTTCCATCAGGTTTTTCTACATCCAAAAGGATTCCCTCTATGTGATATTCATCTGAATAAACCAGGTGATCAATCTTAAATTTATAGCCTTTAAACTCGGAGGAATAATCCTCACTACTAAGATCTCTTAGTAGGTATGCCCCACCAGGCACAGGCAAGGGACTAATAGCATCCTTGCACCATACACAAGGATCACAAGGTCCGCCGCAATCTACATCTTCCTCGCCTTGGTTTTGGATTCCATCACTACAGGAGGCTTTAATTGTTGTAGTTGTTGATGTCGATGTTGTAGTAGTTGTCGTGGTCGTTGTCGATGTTGTAGTAGTTATCATTGTACTTGTTGTAGTAGATGTTGTAATAGCTGTCTCTTCATTGCTTGGTTGATTCAAAATTGCAAAGGCTCCAATACAGATTATGCAAATAGCTATTATTCCACCGACTAGCATTCTTTTATCTTGGGGTAGTTTAATTCTTTTTTCTTCTTTGGCAACAGAGGCTCTTCTCTCAGTTCCACATTTAGGACAAAACTTTGCTGTTTCTTTTACTTCCGCTCCGCAGTTTTTACAATATGGCATTTTTATCACTCCCTCAATTTAGCTCCGCAATTCTCACAGAACTTATCCGATGGATTCACTTCTTTTCCACAGACAGGGCAAATGTTTTCTATTTTCTCCTCAATTGTTTTCTTTTCAAGAGCTGAACCGCATTCTTCACAGAATTTTGAAGTAGGATCCTCAACCTCTTTTTTACATTTTGGACAGAACAATATCTCCTTTGTCTTGACAGGTTTAGGTGCTACTTCATCAATGGATACTCCTTTCTTAACAGGTTTTTCTTTTTTAGGTGTTTCTTTTGCCAATTTTGTTTTTTCAGGTTTTGTCACACCCTTCTTTTTCCTTCTTCTCCAGAACATGAAACCTGCTCCGCCAGCACCTACAGCTGCCAATGTAGCTCCTCCAACTGTTGCATAACCCCAATTTATCGCATTCTGCGCATGGTTTTGTGCCTCAATTGACATAGAAGCCGCATAATTTAATTTTTCAAAAGAATTCGCAGCCGCTGTTGGGAATTCATTAAAGTCAGTTATTTCTTTCGTATTCGAGATCATTGACTCTGCTTCTTTAAGTGCTATATCTGCTTTCTGAATAAATTCTTGTGCAGAGGATATCTCATCTCCATTGGATGCGTACGTGTTTGACGCCTCCGTTATTTTATCCTTTGCCATTTGGATTTTAGATTTTATTTCAGAATATCTCCTATCTAATGTATCCTCCACAGTCACTCGAAGATTTTCAACTACTCTATCCAATCTATTGTGAGCTTCTGCAGCAGTATCCCTGGCCTTGATAGCAACATTGACCGAATCTTCATAGTATCCTGCACTGAACTTATTCTGTGCCTGAGAATAGTAGTCTTCCGCTTCATCTACTGTTGATTTGCATTCATTGATTGTTGCCTCAACCGAGGATAGATCCGACTGTTCTTTAGCTGATCTGACTACTTCAGACATTGCACTATATATCCTGTTAGTCGTTTGTATTTCCCTTTGGGCGTCGCACATCTCAGTGTAGGCGACATTGGCTCTTTGGACTGTCGCGTATAAAGAATTGTATGCTTTATCTGCTATACTCTTTGCTGAAAGCGCATTATCCACTGCTGAATCGCAATTATCTTTCACTAGATTATAATTCCCTCCATTAAACGCCGAATTAGCCATAGAAATATATTGTTCAGCATTATCTAACTCGGCTTTAGCAGATTCAACATCTGCTTCGGCTTGAACAGCATCCATGCCCAGTGTGGTTGACCTCTCCCATTTGCCTTCCCCGTAGACTGTAGTTAATATGGTTGTTGCATTGTTTATTATTGAGTTTGCTCTATCTATGCTCGCCTGCGCTTCACTTATTTTGCTCTGGGCAGAACTGATCCTATTAGAGGCCTCTATTTTTTCCCTCTCCAATTCAGTTAATGCTTCATTTGCTGCATTGTAAGCACTTGTTGCGTAACTTTTTGCTTGTTGAGCAGCAGATTTAGCACTCCGCGCTTGGGAAAGAGCCTGATCACAAGAGGTTGATTGGTATGACGAAACTGCTGTGTTGTAATCTGTATTTGCTGAGGATATATAACTCTTCGCTTGACTTAGATAGGAATATGCAGATGTGGTATCAGCACCTATATTACTTGCCCTGCTTATCTCACCTTCGGCCCTCGATATCTCCTCATTCGCATCATTGATCATGTTCCTTGCTTCTTCAATAGCTGCATCGGCTGGGTGCGGTTGGTAGCTTATTGTAACTGATGTCGTAGCAGTTCCACTAGCGTAAGCATCATAACATCTTATGGTTATTGGATATGTGTTCATGCTCCTTGCGACATCTGCTGTTATTTTTATTGATGATGCTTGTGCACTTCCGTCAGGGTAGATCCCTCCAAGAACCTGCCAACTGGAATCGTATGTTCTATATTCACAATTAATGGAATTTTCCCCATTGTTTCTAACAGTCAATACAACTGTTGTTGATTGCATGCACGAATCTAACGAAACAGAAGTTGGGGTTGTGAAGGCACTAATGTCAATACCAGTTGGTTCATAAGTGACAGAATCCGATTTAAATTCATCCATGCTTTCATCACATGGCCATGATCTGGCAGAATCCCAGCAAAACAATTCAAGTTTGTAGTCCATTTTCCCAACGGTGTTGGGGGCAGAAAGGTCAATGTACTTTGTCTGCTCTCGTCCTTCCCTTAATTTGCTAAAAGATTCAATAGAGCCTATACTCCATAATTCGCCGTTAAGTGTCTTATATATCCTATAACTACATTCAATATCACAAATGGTATTCTCATTTTTAACCCAAAGTTTTGCTCTGACAGTATCTGTTGGTTTCGCAGAGGTTTCATCTATGTCAAAATCCCATTGGACAGACATAGCAGTACAATAGCCAACTAGAACAAACATAACAAAAATAAACACAAAAAAATTCAGTTTATTTTTCATATTATCCCTCCCTTTTTTTTAATTACATACCTAACAAGTTCAGTATAATCTTGTTTAAATATTTTCTCCGACGGTATAAAAAATGCATTTATCTTGTCTATATAATTTCTGTATTTTCCTCTGAATTGCTCCAGATAGGAATGATAACCCGATAAATCGGAAAAACCAAGCATCATAGCATGAGTTAAACCATTTGAGCTGTCGCCGGCGGCGAGGTAGACAACATGCGGATCCTCTCTTAGATCGGTGAGCATTTTTTCGGTCAGCTTTTTATCATCGAATTTATTCCATTGAAACATTACTATTGCGAAGAAGTTTATGTCCATCTTGTCCAGATTGACGATAGGAATGTAATCCACTAAGATATCTTCTTCCTCTAGTTTCTTTCTGGTTCTATATGATGTTGCCTTACTTACATTAATTTCTCTGGCGATCTGTGCATCCGTTTTACTACCATCCTCAAGAAGAGATAAAAGAAACTTTCTTTCGGTTTGTGAGAGTTTTAAGATACTTTTTTTCATTTTTCATGTTATATATGCAAATAAGTATATAAATACTTTTCGTTTTTAAGATTATAAATATCTTTGATTATAACCCTAAATAGGGTTCTACTAAGCAATTTCTCAGCAACCAACTTTCTTTTTTCTCTTTTTCACATGAAGAAAATTTTTCTGTGACTGAAATGATAAGACGTATGGACACTGAGATGGGCATTATCACCTAGGACGGTGTCTCTGAGAATAATTCCTCATTCCTTCGCGAGCTTGGGCTGAATAACGTGGACCCCATAAGAGGGTCTATAAGCACCTTCCTCAGAAAAATAGCAGACGAACGGGAAGCAATAGTAACCACAGGCAGGATGAATAAAACACTAAACACGACAGGAAAAAGAGAATGAAATACAGAAACAGGATAGGCTGGAATGGGAACAATACCTGCGGGAAATCGGGGAATGAATTCCGGTTCTATTTATATACTTATGTTTTATATTATATTGTTATATAATTTATATAATTATGTTTT
>Ga0190363_1002562_pt1 | contig 10342 bp, 11 predicted proteins | sample 48721867_MG_FD_161272 | JGI IMG/M metagenome (GOLD analysis project Ga0190363, IMG submission 161272) | Hydrothermal vent microbial mat bacterial communities from Southern Trench, Guaymas Basin, Mexico - 4872-18-6-7_MG | ecosystem: Environmental > Aquatic > Marine > Hydrothermal vents >...
GCCGAGCTGAGGAGGCTTTATGAGGTGTGGGCTGCCTCTTCAGAATATGCTGTATAGTGGGTTACTTCCCGAACTTCTCTAGGTCCTTAAATGAAGTAAATGGTGCTTTAAGAGGGTTCCTCTTGTGTTCGGACTTCCTATGGAGTTCCAGGACCTTCTCGACTACTTGCTTAGGAACTCCTGAGACCTCAGGAACTTTTTCTGGTGAAATGCCCTCATCAAATACTCTGTAGAGTACCTCATCAATTAAGTCGTAGGTTATTCCCAGCTCGCTTTCTGCTGTGTGCCCTGGCCACAGGTCAGGTGTTGGAGGCCTGCTAATTACCTCTGATGGAAGTCCTAAGTACTTAGCGAATTCCCTGACTTGAGTTTTATATAAGCCAATTATTGGGTATGCGTCAGCTGCTCCGTCACCCCACTTAGTGAAGTACCCTATAAGCCACTCGGACCTGTCGCTTGTCCCGAGGACGAGTCTATTTTCCAGGTTAGCTATAAGGTAGAGCAGCGTCATCCTTGTTCTAACCTTTACATTGCCCTTAGCTATTTTAGGAGCGCTAATGTAGTCTAGGCCTACCTTATCTAGATAACAGTTGACTATGTCAGTGATTTCTAAGGTCTTGAGGGATAAACCCAGCCTGTCAGCTACCTTATGCGCTATTAATTCGGACAGCTTGTCAGACTCCACGTCAGGCATGAAGACCACCCTAACCTTTGAAGCACTAAGTGCTTTAGCTGCTAAGGCTGCAGCAACTGCTGAGTCGCCGCCACCGCTCAGTCCAATAACTACTCCATCAGCACCAGCTAAATCGACTACCTCCTTAATGAACTCTGAAATGACCTTCTCAGCTAACTTGAAGTCAACTCTCAAATGCGGAGGGAGCACCTACACCACCTCCTCACTACCTACTATAATGAAGTACGCTGGCTGAGAATATTACCTTTCACGTTTCATACTCCTTCTTTTAACTAACGCTCTAGCTATAGACTCTATGTCCTTAGCGTTAACCCACTGAGTGAGGAGTCTGAACGCAGCAACAACCATTACTATAGGGTCTCCAGCTCCTAGAGGAATGAGACCTACCTCAGGAATTACTGCACTTAAACTCCTGAAGAAGCTGTAGACTGCCTCTACCAAGAATAGGGCTGCTATCAACCTACAGTACCTCGGCAGCAAGGCATCTCTAATTCTTACGTAGGTAACAGCCATGACACACCCTATTAGAAGAGCTGAGGCTGCAGCCACCACATACGCTAGTCTGACGTAAGGAAGCGAGTACAGTACTTCCACACCTGCATTAACAGCTCTGCTAAGCTCATCCAAGGTAGTCACATATGCAGTAACCTCACGAACAGCTGCAGTAACTTCTCCTGCCGCCTGACTTAGGTTAGCACCTATAGTAGCAGCAGCTCCAGCAGTTATTGATGCAGTACATATAAGAGATGCAATTATCAATGTACCTATCCTACGTAGTGATAATTCACCTAGGTACCTAGCACCTATGTCTAAGTTCTTGATAACGAGGTACATCGGTACTCCTGTAGCTAAGGCTTGAACACATATGAGGAGTAGCTGCCTAACCTCTAGGACTAAGGTACTCTCAATAATCCACTCAGCTACCTCCTCAGCACTGACCTTCACGGTTTCATTCCTCAGAAGTCCTTCAGCACCTGGGGGGATAGGAGGTGTAGGGTAGAGGGCAGCTACAGTTACTGCGACAGCAGCTACTACTACAAAGGCAATTACGTATATCTTGATGTACTTAGCGCCATCTAGGAGGTACTTTGCAGCAGCAAGCAAGTCATTAAACACCTTACAAGAGACACTTTTCGCGCTCACCTATAAATCACTTTATTAACAATGAAGTAGAGACGGGATTGGAGTTTGGGGATGGTGACGATAGAGATCGTAGGTAGGAGGGATTCATACTGGGTGTACACAGTTAAGCAGTGGCTCTACGAGATTAAAGACATAATTGAGCGCGAGATTGGTGAGGAGGTCTACGTAACCGAGGCTACTGGAGATAATGAGTACCCAATGCTGAGAGTAGATGGTGAGATAGTAGGATATGGGGTTCCAGGGGAGGAGGGGTACCTCATAGAGATAATTAAGCACAGCGTTGAGGAGCTGAGGAAAAGGAGGAAGATGCTAAGGAAGTTAATGGAGGACGTTAGTGAGGGAAGGTAGCAGGCAGCATCGATATTAAGACTAGGCGCAGCTCAGGCGAGGGAGCTGAAAAGTTACTAATTAGAGATATCTAAAGTTCATAAAGTTTATGTATGTTCAACTATACCACTGTTTGTAAGGGCTATTTATGATTAGTGAGGATGTTAGAGTAGGAAGTGACTACGTTTTATTCAATTTAAGCATTGATGATGTTCATCCGGAGACAAGCAAGTACTTGGGTGACTGCGGAGGTGATAAGGAGAACGGCAAGCTCGGGTATGTAGTGGACTTACTTGGCGATTACCCCAACCTCAAGGTCACGCTATTTGTGACACCAAACTGGATAGATAGACCTAATGATGCTGGATTTAAAAGGCTAGTTAAGAAGTGTCTTAAGTTATCAATAAGAAATACCTGGAGCGGCAGTCCATTCAGGTTAGATAAGCATGTGGAGTGGTGTAACTGGCTAAATGAATACGTTGATAGAGGGGTATTCGAGGTTGGTGTACATGGCTTCACTCACCACTACTCAGGAATTGATGTGAGAGTAAACCACTCCTCAGAATTTAGTGACTTAAGCTACGGTGAGTGCGTAAGTAAGTTGATGTCTAGTGAGGCAGTATTTAAGCGAGCTGGCTTAAGGTTCAGTAAGGTATTCAGGCCTCCTGGGTGGGGAGTGAGTTATGAGCTTCTTGAAGCTCTTAAGAAGCTGGGCTACTTTATGTCTTGCAGGAGCTTAAACTTAGTTCCTGAGGTAGTACACGAAGTAATTAACATTCCGCCAAATTGGAATATCGGCAGCGACAGTATCGAGAAAGGAATTAAGCTTGCGAGAAGGTATGGGGTAGTCACAGCCTACGGCCACATCACGGACTCTTACGGCAGTGAGTACTTAGAGGACGGCCTAAACGAAGTTAATATACTGAGGTTAAGGTCTTTCCTCAAGGAACTAACCAGTAGGTTCAGAGTACTATACGTTACTTTAAGTGAGTTAGCTCAAATTGCGCTAGGGAGGATTGACTACATTGAGTAAAGTAGGAACTAGCAAGCCTAGGGCGTCAGTAATAATCGTAACGTGCAACGATGGTGACAATCTATTTAACTGCATAGAATCGATTCTTGAAGCAAGTAATGACGACTTAGAGCTAATCATAGTTGATCAAGGATCGACAGACAAGATTACAAAGATAGCTCTGAGGTTTGCCCTTATCTACAATAAGGACACCAAAGTAATTACGCTTCCGCATAATGTCGGTGTAGCTTTAGGAAGGAACTTAGGAGCAGCGATGGCGTCAAGTGAAGTACTCTACTTCATTGACTCCGACGCTGAAGTACGTGAAGGGTGGCTGGACCCTATTCTCTGTGCCTTAGCTGACAGTAAGGTTGGTATGTGCCAGAGCGCTGTACACGACGGTGTAATGGGAGAGGGGCCTGCAGTTATTTACGTTATCGACGTATACGGCGGCGTGCTAGAACTTAATGGAGTTAACTGTCGCGAGAAGTTCTGCAGAATACCCTACGCAACAGGCGGAGGTATGGCTGTTAAAAGGGAGGTATTCATGAAAGTAGGGATGTTCGACCCATACTACTTCTTTGGTTACGAAGAAGCTGACCTTGCTTTCAGAGTTTGGAAGGCTGGCTACTCTGTAGTGCTGGCGCCTGAGAGTAAGGTAGTCCACGCTAGGAGGGAATTAAGACGGAGGTGTTTGCAGGAACATTCAAGATACTTCTACATGGTTAGAGGTAGGCTGACCTTCATGCTTAAGAACTACAAGTTGACTAATCTCATTAAGTACTTCCTTCCTCTTGTGGTGTTTCTTTTTGCAACATTCCTGCGTGACCTAGTAGTTGGCAGGGTAGGGACTGGGTCGGCTAAATTACTAGCTGTGTGTGACTTGTTTAAGAATTTAAGATACATTATCCGTCAGCGCGCAGTAACTAAGCGTGTTAGTGTCGTTGAGGGGGATGTAATTGACTTAGGGTTAGTAGTTAACCATTGCTCACTTCTGCATAGGCTGGCAAAGCACGTTCGAGGAATTGCTGGGGGTTGAAATATTGGTGGTGCTTTCATTAATAACGAGGAATTCATGCAGCAAGCTGAAGCATACCCCAATCACGCTTGTTGATGTACTCAACTCGGTCCTTCAGATACCTTTTAAGTCACTAATTCTCGTTGACGATTCCATAGATGAGACACCTGAAGTAATAGCTAACTGGTGCTCAGCAAATAATAAGGAGGTATTGATCTATAAGGGAGCAGGAAATAGAGCAATAGCGAGGCAGTTATCCATAAGTAAATTCGTGAGTAACTTCAGTGAAGAGTGGCTAATGTTTGTTGATGATGATGTGATCGTGAATCCTGGCTGGTGGGAGGAAGCTAGTTCCTACGTCAAGGAAAGTGACGTAGGGCTCATCTGGGGGCTGAACTACGACGGCTACAAGGAGAGGATCATGTGGCTTAAACTCCTAGGTGTTAACTACGTAAATTACCTAATTAGAGAGTTCTACAGGCGTGGGGGCACCCACGACACCATGATTAGAAGGTACGTGCTTAAGAACCTGCAGATACCGCAGGACCTACACGTATTTGAAGATTGGTACATACTTAATCATGTTTTGAAGAGGGGATTCAAGGTTAAGATAGTTAAAGCAGGCGTAACACACTACAACCCGTGGCTGCTACCAGCCATGGGTGACATTAGGTTAATGGCCCACCTAGCTAGGAAGTACGGGGTTGAAGGTCCTAGTGCTGTTAGGTTAGCTAAGAGCTTAGCCGGATTACCTCTAAACCTGTACGTTGGTGTAAAAGGCTTCGGAATTAAGAACGGGCTCAGCAGAGGGGTCAGGCGCTGGCTAACTAAAGTAGCGTACAGAGTACTGCTATATCAGAGCTAGATGTAGCTAGAGGCGGCTGCTCTTACCTATACTTTTCATTTGCGGTCTTCTTATGTGGGCACAGTACTGAGAATGGGCAGTAAGAGCACTCCCAGGAATACCTCGGATACGTTGTTGATGTTAGCCTCTCAATAATCTCCTCCTCACTCACTTTATCGCTAACCTCATACTGCGTCACTCTGTCAGGGGTTACATAGAATAGTATGCTGTACTTGAGGTTAAAGAGCCAGTTATATATCCTTACTTGATCTATGTGGTGAGGCTGAGGTATCCCTACGTCAGCTCTAGCTGTCTTAACCTCCACACCTACCTTGACCCCCTCCCCAAGGTCTATTATGGCGTCTGCCCTACCCTTAATTGTGACTTTCTGGCTATTCGGGAGCACGACTTCTCTAGAACCCTCAACCTCAATCGATGCCGCATCAAGAAAGAACTCCTTAATAAGTGACTCGATACCTCTGTGAGCGAGGTCGCCCATTATGAACGAAGGCGAGAACACATCCTTAGCAACCAGCTCAGGGTACTTCAGCTCATACACCCTCTTAAGCGGACACCTAGTCAGATCCGTCACCCAGTAGACTCCCTCAGCCCGCTGATGCTGTTCTTTCTCCTCCTTCCTGAACTTATAAACTAAGTCAATGAGATCTATATTCCCCAAGTTACATCACCACTAAGTGAGAATCTGGCAATAAAACTTTTAATTGTCTCCATATTCCCTCTAACCTTAGGCATTTAGCAAGCTCGTACTAAATATATACTTGTCTTGCATTACGTCAATCATAACTGTCTATACGCGCTAAATATTGGAGTGAAATTAGCTGCAAGCTGACTACAGCTGAAGCTCAGCAGAACCTCCTTAAATATTCAAGGATGAGATTGGAAGTCAGCCACGCAGTACATGCATCTAGATTTTGATATCTGTTTAGAATGAGTATAAAAAGAATTAGCCTGCACCAGCATCAAGCGCGTTAGTAATGGTTCGGAGTCATTTTTAAATATTGGGTAAGAAGTAGTTTAATACGGAATGAAGAGCTGCAAATGCAACACCTATAAGTACTCGCGCGGGATGCAATGTGATTAAGCAAGGAGATAAAGATGAATTAAGGAACAAATTGAGAAACATATTCAAAGAAGAAAAGTCTCCATTAACTGAGTTACTTAATAACATGAGACTCATAGATAGCAATTACGACAGCTGTGTCATTATGACTGAACTGGACAGCTTAATCTGTGAGAGCTTGAGCCGTGTATTAGGTGTCCATAAAGCTTACGAAATAACTGAAGCCATCAAAAGACTAACAGGCATGAGTCCTGCGGAAATACTAATTAATAATCCAAGAGACTTTGTGACAGCATTTGAGCGTGTTTTATCTTCACCTACGGAGAGGATTCTGCATGAAGTATTTAAGGTCTTGTCATACATGACTGGAATTAATGAGGAACCCCCTGATATAATCGATTCGGATGAATTGACAAAATTCATTAAGAAAGTAATTAGCGTAATAATTAGCACTAAAGCAAAGTACTTTACTCGAATAACAAATAACGTTAGTACTAAGAAGTAGGACTTAAAAAAATACTTTAATGGGGGTTTCGAGGAAAGGATATATAGTTGAGTCAATCAGTCACTGAACGCTATTAACATGTCATTATAGATAATTTTAGCGTTAGTGAAAGAATATTAATAATAAGGAGGCTTTGATTTTATTTTAGGGAGGAGCGGATGAGCATAGAGATGTGCCCGACAGGCATTGATGAGCTTGATGAGCTCCTGAATGGCGGATTTCCACGTGGCGATATAATACTGGTTGCAGGACATCCAGGTGCTGGAAAAACAACGCTATCAGCTAAATTCATATATGAGGGAGCTAGGAGATTTGGCGAACCTGGAGTATATCTGAGCTTCTTAGAACCAAAAAATGATTTCTACAGATTTATGCGTGCCTTAGGTATGGACTTTGAGGAATTAGAGAGGAGAGGATTAGTGTATTATATAGAGGGAATACAAACATCAACTTTTGAGGGCATTGAGGATGCTCTAAAGGAGTTCATGGACGCTATAGTCAAGTTAAACGCAAAAAGAGTGGTCATGGATTCAGCCACAGCTATAACTCAAGTAGCTGGCTTCAGATTGACGAGAGAATTAATAAAGAACGCTATGGTGAATGGCCTCAAACCACTAGGTATTACAGGAATACTAATATCTGAGCTGCCTATTGGAACTCCCTCGGTTGGTTACGGAGTTGAGGAATTCCTTGTTGATGGTGTAATAATACTGAAGTCTACGATAGAGAATGGTGTCTTAGTTAGAAAAATGGAAATTAGGAAAATGAGAGGCACATCTATACCGTACGCGGAGCTGTACTTTGACATCTCACCTGGTGCTGGAATAAAGGTGTACTTACCTCCTAGAATGGAGGAGATACCTGCACCCAGTGAGGCACAAATCTACGTACCTCACGCTAAAGAAATCGGATATTTATGTGGTGGATACCTTAGGAAAGGCTCACAGATAGCATTTATAGTTAGAGAGCCAGCTTCAATTCTGCCGCTGCTTATTTGGTGGATACTAGGGTATATAGCTAAGTACGGCGGAACCCTCATGATAAGGACGTACTCAAAACCGCCGCAACTTATAAGGCAGATAGTTAAAGCGCATGCTAAGAAGTTTGGTGTGGAGCTGTCTAAGATTATAATAGACTCAGTAAACCCAACAGCAAAGCCGCTGTACGTAATGTCTCAATATAACAGGGAAGCAGATACCAGGATAAATCCAACATTTCTTGTATTTGACTCTTTACAGCAGGTTCCAATGGTTCACAACAACGACTGGGACGACTTCTTCAGAGAGCACCTAAACAATCTCCTGCTCAGGAGAAAACTAGGAATTACAACGTTCTACATATATAACGTTAAGTCTGATGACGATATACCAATACCTCTTGACATATATGATCTTATCATTAAAGTAAGACCTAAATGGAAGGACGGAAGATTGTACCTGTACTTAGAACCTCATCCCATAACGGTCACAAGTAATGTGAAGCCCATTTACGTACAGTATGGTGAAGGTGGTAAGTTCCAAATAGAGGTGGTAAAGAGTCAATGAATGATGAAATAAGTGAAGATATTGATACAAAAATTGTTCTAGCATACATGAAGTACTTAGCTGAGGACAGGTTAAGAAAGGGTGCTCCAGGTATGCTGATAGCTCTTAATTCGCTAGCTATGAAGATGTACGGAGTCTATGTAACTGAGTTGCTAGTGAGAAATCCTAAGGGCTTCGTTGATGTACTGAACATGTATTTCAGGAATCAAGACACGACGCAGAGGTTCGTGAGGTATCTCCTTAAGCCTCTAGCAGAGGCAGGTGGTGAGGACGGCAGGAGAGCTATTGAGGCATTAATTAATGGTGATAAGGCAGAGTTCATTACCTACTCGGTTAAGGTCCTGAGAGATAAGGCTAAGAAGTGGTTTAAAAGTTAAGTAATGTACTGTTGGCATGTCTCTGAGGGTCATCCGTAAGTAATTTCAGTTTCTACAGTCATATATGTGTGGGTGGCATATGTGAGTGAGTTCCTGAGCATGTACCTTAACTGGTTTAGTCAAGCAGCTGAGGCGCTAGAGCGTGAAGTTGAGGGTAGGTTGTGGGAGCCGCCGTATGATGGGTTAGTAGTTGTTGGCATGGGGGGTTCAGGCATAGTAGGCGACGTAATGTATACACTCTCTATAGACAGGCTGGACATTCCAGTAACTGTGGTCAAGGACTTCACGCTGCCGAAGTGGATTAGGAGCGGCTGGCTGATGATCGCGGTCAGCTACTCTGGAAATACGCTCGAGACGCTACTAGCTGTTAAGGAAGGCCTCAAGAGGGGGGTTAAAGTAGCTACTGTAGCTTCTGGAGGCAAGTTAACTGAACTAGCTGTTAGCAAGGACCTGCCTCGTGTTCAGGTTGAGAGCGGGTACGCTCCACGGTCAGCATTTCCAGCTCTACTCCTGAGTACGCTCAAGTTGCTTAGCGTGCTAGGGCTCAAGCTCTATGAGGGACTCAGAAGTTCTATTGAAGTACTAAGAGATGTTAAGGGTGCTGAGGTATTAGCTGAGGAAGTTATTAGGGCGGTAGCGGGCAGGATACCATTCTTTATTGCAAGCACGAAGTACTACCCACTAGCCGTGAGGGCTAAGAATGAATTCAATGAGAACACTAAAGTACTTGCTAAGGCAGAGGTTGTGCCGGAGTGGGGACACAATGATGTCGTAGGCTGGGAAGGTTGGAAGGAGCCAATAGCCGCTGTAGTGTTTAGGGAGGCAGGTAATGAATTGATGAAGTTCGTTGCCGAGCACCTCAGGGACTCTGGTGTCCCAGTTAAGGAATTTGAAGTGGAGGGCAGTGATTACATAGGAGATATACTTAAGTGGTCTCAGGTGGTTGGTATCGCCTCAGTTAAGCTGGCTCTCGAGCTAGGTATTGACCCGAGGGTGACGAAATCAATAAGTAAGTACAAGGCGTTCCTTAAGGACGTGCTTAAGCTTGACTAGGCTATGTAAAACGAATTATTTGCATTATGTTCTTACTTCTTACTTCTTATCTTCTCGAGTATCTCCTTAGCCTTATCGATTCTTATTACGCCCTCCTTAATCATCTCCTCAACTACCTTATCTACCTCGTCACCCACCGCGCCAGCACTTATGGCTAGCTGCCTAGCATGGAGCTTCATGTGTCCCTTCTGGATCCCCTCAGTAGCTAGAGCTCTCAGCGCGGCTAAATTCTGGGCAAGTCCTACAGCACCCATTATCTCAGCTAGCTCTCTAGCTGTCTTAACACCCAGTATCTTGAGTGAGACCTTAGCTACTGGGTTAACTCTTGTAGCGCCACCAACTATCCCTACAGCCATAGGCATTTCTAGGTAGCCTATTAAGTCTCCGTTTTCGTCTTTCTCCCACACACTCAGCGGTTCGTACCTCCCTCTCCTCGCTGCGTAGGCGTGAGCTCCAGCCTCAAGCGCCCTAGTGTCCTGCCCCGTAGCTAGTGCTACAGCTATTACTCCATTCATTATCCCCTTATTGTGTGTTGCTGCCCGGTAGGGATCTGCAGCAGCAAATGCCCATGCGTAGACGATACCGTCAACTACGTCCTCACCACCCACCGCGTCCTTAGGTACTCTAGTCCAAACGCGAACTAACCTCCTGTCAGCGAGGTTCGACACAATCCTCAAGTACACTTTACCTCCAGTCCACTTCTCAAGAAGTGGTGCCACAGCTTCAGCCATAGTGTTCACCGTG
>Ga0190363_1002563_pt1 | contig 10339 bp, 11 predicted proteins | sample 48721867_MG_FD_161272 | JGI IMG/M metagenome (GOLD analysis project Ga0190363, IMG submission 161272) | Hydrothermal vent microbial mat bacterial communities from Southern Trench, Guaymas Basin, Mexico - 4872-18-6-7_MG | ecosystem: Environmental > Aquatic > Marine > Hydrothermal vents >...
AGATACCTTGGCAGGTTCTTGAATATCTCAGCCCTACGCCTAGCTTCTTCAACGAGTATTTTCTCCGACAACACGCTTAACCTCCTCCACGACGTTCCTAAGTCTCTTAACCTCTTCAAGGCTGTAGGTCTTAGAAATGTCGATATAAGTGTTTTCTACGGATTCTTAAACGATGTCGAAGCTGCTCGACCTCTCGAGGCCCATAGAGCCCGGCATGCCGATGCTCCCAGTCTACCCGTCCGTTCAGGTAGTGCCGTGGACGATGTTCGAGACACACGGCTTCAGGTCTGAGGCCCTGTTCGCCTCCACCCACACGGGGACGCATGTGAATGCGCCGCTACACTTTGTGGATGGAGGAGCAGACGTATCTTCCCTGAGACTGGAGGCCTTCATCGTGGACGCAGTAGCCGTGGACGTCTCCGGGGTCAGGGTGGTGGGCGGGGGTCTCCGGGATAGGCTTGAGGGTTTCAGGCGTGGCATGGGGGTCCTTCTGTACACGGGGTGGGAGGACCTCTACGGCTCGGAAAGGTACTTCTCTGAGAACCCCGGCCTAACCGTTGAAGGAGCCCGTGTCTTGGTAGAGTTGGGTGCATCCATAGTCGGCATAGACGGGCCGAGCGTAGACCCGGCTGGAGCCGAGGGATTCCCAGCCCACAGGGCCCTCCTGTCGTCGGGTATACCCGTGATCGAGAACCTGTGCAACCTGAAGCAGCTCGTTGGCAAGAAGTTCAAGCTGATAGCGTTGCCGCTGAAGATAAGGGGGGCGACAGCCTCACCGGTTAGGGCCGTGGCCGTCCTGGAAGAATCGAAAACTTGATTACGAGCGCCGTGGCCGAACTACTTTGGTGGGCCGGTGGTCCAGACTGGAAGGACGCTGCGCTTGCAACGCAGAGGTCCCGGGTTCAAGTCCCGGCCGGTCCACCAAACCCAAGAACGTCTCTGTAGAGGGCTTGATCTGTGTGGAGTTTGCCCCAGCGGCTAAACTACCTTGAGGTTTAGGAGGGACATCCCAGGTGAGGCAGTGTAGGGAGCCCCCCATGAAGCACACGGCTGAAGCGTCTATCGGGATGACTTCTTTGTCCGTGTTTTCTCTGAACACCTCTAAAGCCTCCGCGTCGAGGGGGGAGCCGTAGACGGGTACGTAGACCGCCCAGCTCGTGACGAGGGCGTTGACGTAGTCTCCGCAGGCGCTTGGGAATCCCTTCCAGGTCTCGTTCGAAGGCCTGTACGGGACCTCTACGACCTCCACCTCCGGGAACGCCTCCTCGAGGATTTTCAGAAGCCGACTTCTGAAGGGCTCTTCGTACCTGTTCACGAGGAGCTTCTTGGGTGAAAGCCACAGGATCATCCCGTCGGCGTGGCCCGTCAGGTCTCCGGGCTCCTCGGGTATCATCGCAACCTCGTCGACGCCTGGTATGGCCTTGAGAGTCGAGATTACCTCGTCCCTCGTCATGTCCGGGTTGTCCTTGAGAACCCTATCGGTGACTATAAGCTTCCCCTCCCCGTCGTACACGAAGTTCCCGCCGTCTAAGACGAGGTCTACGGTCGTGTACTCAACGCCGTGCTTGTCGAGGAACTCCTTGAAGGAACTCTGTATCCACTCAGCCTCCTGCTCGTCGAGGTAGTTTGGCCTGTACTCGAACATGTAGAGCCTCCCCTGAATGCAGACGGGGGCGTAGTCTCTGACCCATATATCATAGACGGAGCCCCAAACACGACACTCCTTCAGCTTCTCCCTACAAGTCTCGTCCAGCGAATTCCACGTATGCTTGTCGATGATGAATAGCACCCTTCCCCGTCCATCCCCCGTCTCGGCCACGTTGGCCTGAAACTCTACTACCTCCTCGAAGACATCCGCGTAGTATGGGTCGTCCACCCTTGGGGCGACCATCAGGACGACGTACTCTCTCCCGATGGCTGTGAGACGCCTACCGCTGAGGTTGAAGGCGGTTATCGTCAAGGCGATGACGAGTGCGGCTACGGCTAAGGCCAGCCAGATGCGCCTCATCTCCACCCAGAGCCCCTACGGAATCAAGTGTATGGGCCTCCCCTCGCTGAGGGCTCTGGCAACCTTCCTCCTCGCCCTCTGGACGAGCCTCCAGACGGTCCCCCTGGAGACGCCCATCCTCTCACCCGCCTCCTCCTGGGACAGGCCCTCCAGGTCCACCAGCCTTAAGGCCTCGAGCTCCGCTATCTCCAGGAGGACGGGCTCAGGGTTTCCAGGGGGCTGGGGTACGAAGACGTTTGAGGGTGGGATCACCCTGACCATTATGGGTTTTGGCGGTCTCCCCCTCCTACCCCACCTGTGTCTGTGTTTCCACATCTCCCCTCACAGCCCCTTTAGTTTAATCATGTGATGGGAAGATTTATATAATGACCCCGTGGAAAAATAATTGTGCTTATACACAAAAATGTTGTGGAGGCTCTTCCACATGGCCAAGGTTAGGATAGCCGTGGCGACCAAGGGCCACAAAGGCCTCGAGGACTATGTTTCTGAAGTCTTCGGTAGGTCCAAGACGTTCACGATCGTGGACGTCGAGGACGGTGAGATAAAAGGGGTTAATGTGGTCGAAAACCCTGTCGCAGACTACCCACACGGAGTCGGCCCCATAGCCGTCAAGATGCTGATAGACTCAGGTGTGAACGTCGTGATAGCTCCGGAAATCGGACCCGGTGTGGCGAAGCTCCTAGAGTACCACGGCGTGAGCTACGTGCTCGTCCAGCCGGGCTCGAAGGTTGGAGACACCGTGAGAAAATACCTCTCCAAGCAGCTGGAGGCCGTTGGATGAGGCACAAGGACTGCGTAAACTTCAGAGACGGGCTCTGCATGCTCACAGGTGCGACCGTCGACCCCGAGGGGCCAGCCTGTCCGAACTTCGTGCCGAGGTCTTCAACACCTTTGGGGTCGGTCTTCCCTCCCTACCACTCTGTATGGCCTCCGCCCTACACGCCGGGGCTGCTCTGGTATGGCCTGCCCGTTCGGAGAAGACTCCGTAGGAGAATGCGTCGTCGACTCAGGCTGGGACGTTCACGTTGACCCCTCCGAAGGTAGAGCCGTTCGACAGGTATGCAGACGGATACGACGGCTGGTTCGACAGGCACAGGGCCGCCTACGAGTCGGAGCTCAGGGCCGTCGGGAGGCTCATACCGGAAGGAGTGGGCTTGGAGGTAGGCGTCGGAAGCGGCAGGTTCGCATCCCCTCTCGGTGTGAGGCTCGGGGTGGACCCATCTGACAGGATGCTGGAGAAAGCCTTGGGGAGGGGTGTCGACGTCGTTAAGGCTGTGGGTGAGGTGCTTCCCGTCAGGGACTCATGCTTGGACTACGTACTCATGGTGACCACAGTATGTTTCCTCGACGACGTCGTATCCGTCTTCAGGGAAGTTTACAGGGTTCTGAAGCCGGGCGGCTCAGTCGTGGTCGCCTTCATAGACAGGGAAAGCATGTTGGGAAGACTCTACAGGAAACGCAAGGCTGAGAGCGTCTTCTACAGGGTGGCTGAATTCTACTCCGTGGATGAGGTTGTCTCGCTGCTGCGTGAAGCCGAGTTCCGTGAATTCGAGTTCATCCAAACGATATTTCGCAGCCTCCCTGAAATCAGGGAGGTTGAGGAAGTAAGAGAGGGATACGGCGAGGGGTCGTTCGTGGTCGTAAGGGCCATTAAACCCGGTACGGAGGGTGGGATTAGTCTATGCAGAAAAGCCTAATATCTCGGTACGCTTTGAGTCATATTGATGGGCAAGAGATTCAGGCTTCCGACCGAGATACCGTTGGAGGAGTACCCGAGTTCGGAGGAATTCATAGCAGAAGCCCTTGACTGTGTCGAGGAAGCTGAGAAGGAGGGCATAGTCCTCAGGATAATGGGAGGGATGGCCATCTATCTGCATAGCCAGGAATACGAGAACCTGTGGAGGATGCTCGGCAGGCTGGGTGAGAGGGTCTTCACGGACATAGATTTCGCCAGCTACGGGAGGTACGGAGATAAGTTACTCAAGTTCTTCGAGAAGAGGGGCTACAGCTACGACCCAAGGCTCCTCTGGCACTACGGCCGCCAAAGACAGATTTTCTTTGGCGGTAGGGTGCCCATGGTGGAGGTTTTCTTCGACAGGTTGGAGATGTGTCACATCATAAACTTTAAGGGCAGGCTAGAGGTCGACAAGCCTACACTTCCGCCTACGGAGCTCATGCTTCAAAAACTTCAGATAGTCGAGCTGAACGAGAAGGACATAAAGGACCTCATAGTCCTCCTCAGAGCCCACCCCGTCGGGATGGATGATGAGGATAAAATAAATCTCAGCGTTCTTAAAAGTGCTGGGCTGATGGACGATTGGGGCTTCTGGTACACCGTCACCACGAACCTTAGGAAGGTGAGGGAGTCCCTACGCGGTTACGATGTACTGAGCGATGAAGACGTGGGGGTAGTCGATGAGCGCATAAAACGCTTGTTGGAGTTCTTGGAGAAGGAGCCCAAATCGCTGAAGTGGAAGATGAGGGCTAGGATCGGGACTAAGAAAAAGTGGTACAGGGAAGTCGAGGACTGGTTTTAAAATAGGACAGGATCGCGAGCTTGGACGTGAACTTAAGGCACATGTCTTCTGCAACCTTCGGTCAGCCACTTTTGTAAGAGAAAAAAATAGGGTTTTATCTGAAATTCTACTCAGGCGGTAGCTCTTTGAAAGCCAGCGTCACGTCGATGCCCTGCTTAGCCCTGTACCACCGCCAGATGAAGTACCAGGCAAAGCCGAGTATCCAGGAGCAAATGTATACTAACGTCCATATCAAGCCCATGCCTATCAGGTAGGCTGGTGTGTAGGAGGCGTAGACCAGTATGCCTATCAGGATGAGGGCCAGTATGCCGCTTATGGTCGCAACAGGAACAGGCCCTATCTTCCAATCCTTATGTGGTGAGGCCTCCCATATGTCCTTGACCTTCTTCCTGAACGGGAATATCGTACACGATATTGCCGTTATGCCGAACGCAGAGACTAGCTGGAGCGTCTCCACCATGAAGTACCCCAGTATCTCTGGGTAGAAGCAGTAGTGAGTCACAGCGGCCTGGGAGACTATGAACTCGGTTAAGAGAAGCTTGACCGGCGAGTGGAACCTTGGATGGACGTCTGTGAACCACCTTGGCCCGAGGTTGTCCATTCCCCATGCGAAGAGGGCGCGGCTGAAGGCTATGTAGGAGAATGGGATGAAAAGGAAGTCCATGGCCAAGTAGCTCCCGCCTAAGAAGAATCCGGTGGCTGGCTTGAGGCCGCATACCATGGAGGCTATGTTCAGGTAGGTGGGTGGGAACGGCATGGTGTACCAGTCAGGCAGTTCGTTGTCTATGTAACCTAGGGCGTGGAAACCCTCCCAGCCCACCATCTTTATGAAGGCCAGCGCGTTCCACATGCTCAAGCCCGTGGATATGAGGACGTTCAGAACCTGGCCTAAGAAGATGTTACGCCTTGGGCTCTTCACCTCGCCGCCTATGAAGGTTATGATGTAGCCGTAGATGGAGCAGAGCGTTGTAGCATAGAGGCCCAGGATGGTGGACTGCCAATTCCATGTCTCAGGTATCGGGAAGACCTCGTTGACGGCCTTTATGGCGTCCTCGAAGCTGAGACAGCCGTACTGCTCAGCGTAGAAGTTCCACAACGCCACGAACTTGGCGTGTGGAGTAACCGTGAATATTATGGCCGAGGTGATGCAGGCCGCCAGTCCCCAGGCTACCAGGACACGCTGAACCCTGAAGTAGCTTCTAAGGCCCAGCGTGACTATGAGGAAGGATAGGAGGTTCACTATGGTGGCAACTATGTACATGCCAGCCGGCGTGGTCCACCAGGCTACGCTCTCAGGCGGCATACCCATGCATCCAGCCAAGATGGGCAGACCTGGGTCGGCTATCCAGGGCGCTAGGAGCCATATCCAAGCTGTCATCACAAGGCAGGCGTTGCAGAAGCTGACGGCCGTACCTATGGCCGGGTGCAGGATCCTAGAGTTGTAGACATAGCTGCCGCCGCTCCTGGGCATAGCGGACCCTAGGATTCCCCACACGAAGGAGAAGCCCACCGTGCTCAGGAACATGGCTAGGAGGTAGGATATGGCCATGTTTATGCCTGGGAACAGGTAGGGTCCGAGGCTTATCGCATACCACGTGAAAACGGTCACAGAGTTGTTCATCAATCCGAAGAAGATAGTGTCCAGGAGGCTGGCCTCCCTGACTAAACCGCTAGCTTTTCTGGCGAATACGGCTACACTTTTCCCTCCATTCACGTTTTAATCTACGTCCGTTAAAACTTTATAACTTTTATGACATACGGCAAAAAAAGGGAGTATTCGAATCGCCAGGAACCTAGGTATAACGCTGAACGAGTCTCCGAGGGTTGGGTGAGCCTGTGTAGGCTCCATGACGAACCTGTTTAGGCATCTCAGGAGGGTGGGGCTCCGGCATGATGAAAGTGCCCGTACCGTAGCTTGACGCTGGTGGCGAGGGCGTTAGGTGTGCAACGAAGGAGATAGAGTACGTGTGACAAACCTGGAGTTTGATGGATTACGGTATATAGTTGTCCCCGTCTTACCCTCGAGAGCCTCAACAGCTTTGTCGAGGGACGTTATTACCGCCTTCTCTCCGCCGGACTTGAGGAACCTTATACAAGCCCTGACCTTAGGCTCCATGCTCCCCGGGAGGAAATGCCCCTCCCTGCGGTACTTCTCAGCCTCCTTAACGGTCATCATGTCTATGTCCCTCTCGGAAGGCCTACCGAAGTTCAGCTTAACCTTCTCCACGTCCGTGAGGATCAGGAATATGTCGGCGCCCAGGGCTTCAGCCAGCCTCTCACTCGCTAGGTCCTTGTCCACGACGGCTTCAACCCCTTTCAGGTTCCCTTCCTCGTCCATCACGACCGGGATTCCACCCCCGCCGGCGGCTATGACTATCGCACCGGAGTCGACGAGGCTCCTTATAGCTTCCCCCTCCACGATGGATATTGGGTCTGGTGAGGGGACGACCCTCCTGTACGGCTTGGCTCCCCCCGGCTTCACCCTCTTTACGATGTAGCCTCTCTCACTCCTGAGCCTCTCAGCCTCCTCCCTCGTGTAGAATGGGCCGACGGGCTTTGAGGGGTTCCTGAAGTCCGGGTCTTCCTCGCTCACCAGGACCTGTGTGATGACCGTGACGACGGGTATGTTTAAACCCTCCTTCCTCAGGTAGTTTATCAGCGTCTGCTGGAGCATGTAGCCTATCTGACCCTGCGTCATGGCGTCCAGCACGTCCAAGGGCTGCGGCGGCACGAGACCGCTAGCCTCCTCCTGCTGGATGAGGAGGTTTCCAACCTGAGGTCCGTTCCCGTGCGTTACGGCGACCCTGTACCCCATCTTCACGAGCTTGAGTATCTGCCTACACGTTTTCCTCACGTTCCTGAACTGTTGCTCAGCCGTTCCCTCCTCATCAGCCCTCTTGATGGCGTTTCCACCGAGGGCGACGACGACTAACTTACCTCGACCGTATGTTCGCATGCAAACTCCGACCTCAGAACCCGGCTTTTCAGGGTATGAAGAGCGCTAGGATGGCCTTCTCTACGTGAAGCCTGTTCTCCGCCTGGTCGAAGACTATGGATTGCGGGCCGTCTATGACCTCGTCCGTCACCTCCATCCCCCTGCTGGCTGGGAGACAGTGCATGAAGACGGCGTTCTTGGCCGCTTTGGCCATGAGCTCTGAGTTCACCTGGTACGGCTTGAAGGCCTCCATCCTCTCCTCGGCCTCCTCCTCCTGCCCAATCCACCACCATAGGTCCGTGTAGATCACGTTGGCCCCATCTACAGCGCTGTCGATGTCCTCCGTTATGAGAGGTTCAACACCCATCTCTCTCACGTTCTCCTCAACCATCTTCATGACCCTAGGCTTAGGCCAGTACTTCTTAGGACCGCAGAAGGAGAATTGAACGCCCAGCCTAGAGGCTAGGATGAGGAGCGAGTTAGCCACGTTGGTGGCATCGCCGAAGAAGGCCACTTTTACCTTGCCTAGGTCTCCAAACTTCTCCCAAATGGTGTAGAAGTCCGTCAGGGCCTGAACTGGGTGGAACCAGTCCGTCAGGCCGTTTATGACAGGGATGGTTGCATGCTTAGCCAATTCCTCAAGCGTTTCGTGCTTGAGGCACCTGGCAACAATAGCATCCACATACCGGCTGAGCACCTTGGCCGTGTCGGCCACCGTCTCTCTAACTCCCATGTGTATTTCGCCCGGCCGGAGGTAGAGGGCATGTCCACCTAGATGTTCCATAGCGACCTCGAAGGAAACCCTGGTTCTGGTGGAAGGCTCCTCGAATATCATGGCCAAGGTCTTTTTCGCCAGGAGCTCCCTCTCCTCCCCCCGGTAGTATGCGTACTTAAGTTCCTTGGCTGTCTCGAAGATGAGCCGTATTTCCTCCCTACTTAAATCTTGGCATGTAAGCAGGTCCTTACTGGCTATACGCCTCATACGTCCACCTCCGAGTAAAGAACCGCTCTACGGTCTATAAGCCTTTTTTCATGCTTCTTAGGGCCAGGCCGGCTCCCTGTGGATGGGCATGGTGAGGCATCTGGGCCCACCGTTCCCGCCTAGGAGATTGGGCATCTTAACCCCTACCACATCTACACCGGCCTTCTCGAGGGCCCTCCTAGTCTTGACGTTCATGTCCTCGCCGTCTATGAAGACTATCTTTCCGGGTTCCACGCAGAGCCAGTTGGTGGCTAAAGTCCTCTGTTCCTCCTCTGGGACCTTTATCATCTCAAAGCCTTTTTCCTCCACGATTTTGATGAAGTCTCTTGATACCATCTTATCGCAGGCGGCCGCTACGTTGTGTGAAGCTACGTTAAAGACTACATCCAGGTGCATCTCCCTATGCTTAACCAACATCACCTTCTTGACCAGACGCCCTTCTAGGAAGCCTTTTAGCTGCTCGTAGCCCTCACGGTTAGTCCTAGCTGGCCAACGCTCGTAGCCGGGGCAGTGGAGCGTTAAACTACTTCCTACAAGGAGGTTTTCCCGGTCCAGGTAAAGGACGTCTCCAGACTCCATGAAACCTTGGCTGTGAACCTTGAATATCACGGGAACCCCGAGCTCCAGCAGCTTTCTCATGGTGAAGAATTCCTCAAACTCCCTTGGGGGCGGTGGGTTAGCTGCCACGAAGCCCTCCTTAGTCATGAAACCGCAGTCCCTAACGTAGCACTGATTGACGGGGAAAACGGACCAGCCTTTCCAGGGCTCATGCAGGTATATTACCTCGGCCCCGGATTCCCTCCTTATGGTCCTGACGAGCTCGTCATATTCCTCCAGGGCCCTGTCTACGTCAGGCTTCCAGGACATAAGCCATTTCTCAGGGTTCCGCTCGTCTATCAGCTCGAACTCCGGACCAGGCCTGTGGACTAGGACGGCCCTCAACTTTCCGATCTCGTCTTCGACACCGTATTCAAGCATCCCGGCCTTAGGTAGCTGGTTAAAGCGCTTTATCAGACGCAAGAGGGCTTCAGCGTCCATGTTCTTTAGCTCTTTTAAGTCCCTGCCCAAGGCCTTGGGCAGAAAGTCTCTGAAGTCCTGCGCGTAATCCATCTACTTCCCTCCAGTTACCTTACGTTGCAGCTCGATTAAGCTTTTCATCCATAAAAAGGCCCGGATGGTTGATGAACTCCTCTACAACCCTCTCCCTCGAAGTATTCATACTCTTTTCTCAGGAACCTCTGAACGGCTTCTTTAAGAGTGGAGGCATCGACGCGTAGCACTTCGACTCCGTTTTCTCTGAACAGACTTAGCGCCTTGACACCTATGCCACCATCGCCCTTTATGATAACGTATCTTGCGTTGACCCTCAGACAGTACTCTCCGGGTCTTAGACCCTGTTCTCTCGGGTTTTCAACTACATCCACGGATTCAATTTTATCGTCTATCACTTCCACAACCGCATAGTATGGAGAACGACCAAAATGGTCGGACAGAGTTGATTCAAGGCCGTTGTTATCTCCGAGTGGAACGACTATCTTCATAGCAAAACTATTCATGGACACCGGATATTTATGCATTTACTCGTGCGTTAACGCTCGAAAAATAAACCAAGCATCTCTCAGCAGTGCGCTTTTGAAACGAAGACATACATTCCCTCCGACTCTTTTTCATGTTCAATGGCTTTAGCTTTCGGATCATAGCGCATCATGGGGTAGCACGTCTTCTCCGCCGCTCTGAAAAATCGTTGGTGAGTTGGTGCGGGGGGTGGGATTTGAACCCACGAAGCCCTGACGGCACAGGGTCCTAAGCCCTGCCCCTTCGACCGCTCGGGCACCCCCGCCTCCATAGACATTCACACGACGCAAATTATTGTTTCC
>Ga0190363_1002564_pt1 | contig 10339 bp, 8 predicted proteins | sample 48721867_MG_FD_161272 | JGI IMG/M metagenome (GOLD analysis project Ga0190363, IMG submission 161272) | Hydrothermal vent microbial mat bacterial communities from Southern Trench, Guaymas Basin, Mexico - 4872-18-6-7_MG | ecosystem: Environmental > Aquatic > Marine > Hydrothermal vents > Microbial...
CAGAGACGCATTCACCTATCTAAGGCTACCAGCTGCCGAAGCCATGAGAATCGCACAAGAACTCTTCGAAGCAGGTTTGATAACCTATCATAGAACAGATGCGACCACGGTCTCTCAGGTAGGGTTAGGCTTAGCAAAAGATTACCTTAGCCAAGTCGCTCCCGGAGAATTCACTCCCAGAACGTATAGGGTCGAGGGCGCGCATGAATGTATTAGACCTGTTAAGCCGCTTGACGCTGAGAAGCTTAGATACTACATCAAAATCGGGCTTCTAACGATTCCAGCTAGAAAATTAACCGAAATCCACTTCAAGATGTACGACCTAATTTTCAGAAGATTCATCGCGAGCCAATCTAAGCCTGCGAGAGTAAAGACCCAGAAATTCAAAGTAGAGATAATGGGAAACGAGGTAGAAGTATCAAGAGACATTGAGATAATCGAGCAAGGATTCCTAAAGTTCTTCAATGTTGTCAGACTCGGGAGACGAGTCGCTGAAGGGGTATATGATGTTGAAGAGCTCGAGGTGAGAAAGATTCCGGCGACGAGGCTTCTAACTGAAGGCGATACTGTAGCCCTCATGAAAGAGAGGGGTATAGGCAGACCAAGCACCTACAGCAAAATAATCGAAACCCTACTTGAGCGAGGATACGTGATAGAGAGAGCTGGAAGGCTTATCGCGACTAGGAAGGGAATCACGATCTACAAGTTCCTAATCGATAAATTCGGCAAATACGTCTCAGAAGAACTTACAAGGAAGCTCGAATCAGACATGGACTTAGTTGAGAAAGGATTAGCCGATTATCAGGAACTTCTCAGAAAGCTATATGACGAAGTAATAGAGATAAGAAAGACCCCCGTAATGGTGGAGGCATCAAAATCGTAAGAAAGGGTCGAAAAGGAAATGAGCTATAAGCTTCTAGGAGAAGGAGTCCTCGTCCTAAGAGATAGCTACGACGAATTCCCAGAAGTAGATTCAATAGCCTTTGATTGCGATGGAACTCTGATCGACGCGTCGAACTCATACTACCTAGCCACGAGGCTTACAACCTGCATAATACTCAAAGAACTCTATGGATTCGAATGTAAACTTGGAAGGGACTTCGACAAAACAGTCAAATTCCTCGAAATGCTCGGAGGCTTCAATAACGATTGGAATAAAGCCGCAGTAATGATGCAAGCAATCTTCCTGCATTTAGACGATGTAAAAGCGAGGAAAAACAAATTAGAACAGATAGAGATAGAAAGCTATCTCGAGCAAGTCTCCGATCAGGAAAGCAGCCCTCAAATAATAAAAGATGCTCTTGCGTGGATGAAAAAGACAATCTCCGAGAATCTGGGAAAATTCGTGACCCGCGAGGATTTAGAGAAGATCCTTGATGAAGAGGCTGAGAAGCGCGGCAGATTAAATCAATTAAGGGAGCTTAGGGAGAAGCTTGGACCAATAACGCGATATGGAGAGGGAATGCTAACGACCCTCTATGATGAAATCTATCTCGGAGAGCAAGGTGTGAAGGCGAAGTATGGAAGAAAGCCAAGATACGTTTCTTGGAACGGCGCGATCGAGAGAGAAAAAGTGCTCATAAGTGGAGATACTCTAAGAGAACTCCAACAGCTTATTCCAAAAGGTTTAGTGATAATAACTGGCAGAGGTAGGTGGGAAGTCGAGAAGACTCTGGGACGATTAATAGACTACTTCAACTTAGATGCGTCCATCTTCGTGGCGGATCAACGTGAAGAACGTGAGAAACCCGATCCTCTACTTCTAATAGAATGCGCTAGAAGAATGAAGTCGGAGAAGATATTGTATGTAGGAGATTCAGCCGAAGACTTGATTATGGTTAAATCCGCCGTAGAAAAAGGATTAGACGCGCTATTCGCCGGAGTGCTAACAAATGAAAATGCTTTAGGATTCTTTGTCGAGAAAAAAGCCGAAGCCATAATGGAGGATGTAAACAATCTACCAAGGTTATTCAAGAGAGAAGAAGCACTCTGGAAGCCTTTTTAGAAAGAGGATGCTAGATTGAGCTCGGGAGGAATCAAGTAAATGAAGATCAAGCTAATAGACACAATGCGAGATTTCCTCATGTATTGGAGAGGATACTTTGGAAAAAGCGGTGAAGAGATGTTTGGAGGATGGCTCACGAGCTATATCGCGAATTATCCTGAAATCCTAATTGCGGAAGTGAATTATAATCGAAGCCTAGAAAATCTGAGCAAGAAAATGATTGAAGATGTTTTACCAAGGCTGGATCAACTCATCCATGAGATAATTGAAGCTTGGATGAATTTTCTAGGAGCGTTCGATGAAGTATCGTCGAAGGCGGTCGAAATGCTTGGAATTCGCTTAAAGACTCTCGTAGCGCTTTATATCGGGTCTGGATGGAAGAAAACCATTACCACAGTTCTAGATATTCCCGTACTGCTGTTCGATCTCGGAGGCTTAGCAGAACTTGGCTGGATTAATGAGAGAACCGTGAGAGGATTAATCGCATTTACCTTCGGTCAACTCTATCACATGCAACAGAGGGGTGGAGTAACTGTTCTTGAGAAGCTTGAACATGATCCATTCTTCAGACTCTATAGCGAAGGACTCGCCCAACTCTCCGAGCACCAGATCCTAAGACAGGAATCTTGGCATGGGGTCGAGCATGAAGAAGATTGGCTAAAAGACTGTAGAAAGATGGAAGAGGAACTGGCGAAACAATACCTTAAGAAAGCCGAAGCTGGAAACATTGAAGCATTCTACGATCCGAGGAGAGAAGTCCTCGGCATTAAGCTTGCTGGAAGATACCTAGGCTACCAACTGATGAAGAACTTAACCGAGGAAGGCATCGATCTAGAGAAGGCAGCAGCTCTACCAGAGTCTGAGGCGAGAAAGCTTTCGAAGGAGTTCTTAAAAGGACTAGTTGAGAAAACTTAGAATATGAATCAATTTTCCGACTATTTCAAGGTTTAACGGCTTTTTGAGCGAAGGTTCATGCGGAATCTTGTGGACGAAAAATTCCGAAAGTTTAATATATGTCACGAGACGTTAAAGGATCAATGGAGCAGGTTAAGCTTAAGCGCAGGGGAAATCTCTTCAAAGATGAGACAGGAACATTAGTTCTCGTGAATGATGAGAATGAAGCATATAGAGTTGACGAAATAGTTGCATATATCTGGAGCATTTGCGACGGAAAGACCGTAGAAGAGGTTATAACAGAGTTTGCGAATTTAAGTGAAACTAGTGTGGAAGAACTTAGAGAGCCTCTTATGGACTTGATAAATAGACTTAAATCAGCCTCATTAATAGAGTAAGTCCCCAAATAGTTAAGAAGTCCTGGCAATAATCCTCAAGCCTATAAGCTGAGTTACGTATATAGCTGATTGGATATGATGGAGCTAAACGCTATAAATCTCCTGAAAGCCGTGATCTCCCTTCTCATAGTAGTTGACCCACTTGGAAACATACCTATATTCCTCGGCATAACAAAGGATCTATCATCTAGAGAAAGACTGCAGGCATTTAACATGGCGGTCTTAACGGGATTCAGCCTTCTCATGGTTTTTGCAAGCGTGGGTAATTGGGTTCTCAAAATATTTGGAATAGAGTTATACAGTTTCAGAATCGCGGGAGGAGCCTTACTACTCTTCATCGCTTTAGAAATTCTGATGAAGACAAGCTATGAAGCCAAGATCTATAGCCCTGAAGAAGCCGGGGCAGTTCCACTCGGAGTTCCATTACTCGTGGGCCCCGGAGCGATAACAACTGTGATAATCATACTGGAGAGCTTTGGCTTTGCTACAGCCCTTATCTCAGTAGTCTTAGTCGCAGTATCGACGTGGCTTATACTCAGATTCGTGAATCCGATTCACAAAGCATTAGGGAAAGTTGGATCAACAGTCATCGCGAAAATAATGGCCATGCTCCTAGCAGCAATCGCAGTCCAATACATCCTAGAAGGAATCTCCGGATTCATGAGAAAACTGTGAGTTTAAGCCCCGGCCGGGCTTTGAACCCGGGACCCCTGGCTTACCAAGCCAGTGCTCTACCAGGCTGAGCTACCGGGGCCTATTTCTCCTGTTAATTCTTCTTCGTTTTAAAATTTATTTTGTTAGAGGAGGGGTTTTGTGAAGTTTAGTTTTTCGATTACGGCGTGTGGGGCGTAGACTGGGGTTTCGACTTCCCACCAGCTTATCCAGTAGCGTTCTTTTCCGAGCTGCCGTATGTTTCGGAGAACATTTAGCAGATTATCGCTTATTCTCAGTCCCTTAATTGCGCCATCTATTCCGCCTTTCCGTATTCTGAGAAGCGCATCTCGGGGGATCGTTGAGAAGTCTCCAGTTTTGTAATTTTGGTATCGTAGGTACCAGTCGTTGGTTACGTATATCCCATCGTCTGTTCCCGATATCAATTTTTCAATGCTCCCTCCATCGCCTTCTACGATTAGATTGAATGGTTGGGGAACTATTAGCCCAGCGTTTGCCGTGGTTTCGGTGTTGAATTTCTTGGCAGTCGTCGAGTTGTGTAGATATGTTTTGAGAACTCCTTTCTCGATTATCACATTCCTCCGCGTCGGGACTCCTTCATCATCGAAGGGGCATGCTCCATAAGTTCCCGGGATTGTTGGATCATCTACTAGGGTGAATATCTTGGAAGCGATTTCTTCTCCAAGTTTGTCTGCAAGAAATGATAGGCCGGCGTCTACGTGGAATGCCGATGCGTGTTCGCCCACTTCCTCCACGAGGTTCGCGAAGGTCATGGGACCTAGGAGAGCTTCATAGGTTCCAGGCTCTCCCTGCACAGGGTTCACCGCGAGCGATGCGAGTTCTCCAGCCTTCTTTCCAGCTTCCTCAGGCTTGAAATCTTCCTCTCGAGCAGCAATTGAGACGAAGTGGCCCGTGGCGTCATCTGCAGCGAATGCTCTTATTGAGAGCTCGATTGTTGAGCCTTCAACAACGCCATAAGCGCCTCCGCTAGTTCTAAGCCAAGATTTACCAGTAGAGAAGACCAATGTGCCAGCAGCTCGCTTAGCACCCATCGCCAGAGCGGCGTTTACAGCGGCTTCAACAGCATCAGTCAGTCTTTCAGGATCTCCTCTAATCTTGGCTCCCTTAAGCAACTTCTTATCATATTTGAACGGGCCTTTCGGTAGAGGAGCATAGACATCCGCAGGCTCGCTCATCTCCGCGATCTGGACAACTTCTTTTACTGCTTCGCGTATTCTAGGCATGGATAAACCATCAACCGTTATCGAGGCACGCTTCTCTTTTATCGCAACAAATATGTCAACTGAGTATTCGTCGCGATCCTCGGCTATCACGATCTCATTATTGGTGAACTTTATCCTTCTTTCTCGGCCTATGTAAACCTCTGCTACCGCATCGGTTGCTCCAAGCTTCAGAGCATTCGAAACAATATATCTTACAATCTTATGGGGCTCCAAGCCGATAAGAAGGCAAAAGCTATAAGCAATAAACATTACGCGGAGAAGTTAATTCCTGGAAGAGCAATGATATTCGCGGAACTTGGAAAGGGAAGGCCTAGAATCGCAGGCAGCCGACGCAGTTCAAGAAATCCTAGCCGAATTAAGGATAGATCCTAGAAACGTAAAATCGGTTAGCATACATGGAGCTATGGCGATTAGAAAAATTGGCCGAGAATCGGAGCTCCTAGTAATTTTACGTGGAAGTCATTCTCTAAGACTTCATAGAATCAGGAATCAAATAGCAGATCTGATAATCTCACTTGGAGAGGTAGAATTTGAGAAGGATTGTCTAAAAGAGGAGCTTGGAGGAGCTGCGGCTGGAAGCCTTCTCCTACCATACATATCCCTTATCGGAGAGGAATTCGTAAAGAGGTGTGAAGTCCTCTATAAAAGGCACATAACGTTAGAATCACTTCAAAACCTGATTTTGGAACATAGATTAGCTTCTCCAAGACTTCTGATAAAATCCGCTTACTTCCTATACGATAAGCTCAGGAGACTTTGCGCGGTATATCCTCTGATAAGACCCTATGTTAAGGCGACCTTTGGAGAAGATCCTGAAAGAAGCTTGGAGATGTCCTTGACGGGATTCGAGAAAGCTCTTGAACAGTTGGTGAGCGAAGGTATTCTAGTTCAAAAGGGTCTTGGACGCTATGCGCCGACTGAAAAATTCGTTCATGAAGTCTTATCGAGGATCTCGATCTACAGTAAGGTTTCCAGAGAACTTGAACACGTGTTCAAACTCTATCTGACTGCCAGCTTATCCTCGCCTCTCGAAGCGATAAAAGATCTAAGCTTTGATCTAAAGTTCTTGAAGCCCGTAAAGCTTCCAGAACCATCTGAAATGATCGAGATTGAGACATCGCTCGGCCCCCAGCCCCTCCTCGTAGACTTTGGAATAAAGGAATTCATTGAGAAAACTTATGGTGTGAAGAAGAGCGAGGTGAAGCTGAGGAAGATAGCTGGCGTGCTAAACTCGGCGTACATGGTCGAGTTCAAGATGGACGGATCTGATATGAAGATTTTCGTAAAGAGATATCTGAACTGGACTGATTTCAAGTGGGTTGCTGCATGGCTTTGGGCGATTGGCGTCAAGAATTTCTCGCTTCTCGCCCCGATTCGGATGAGTAATGAAATCTATTTCGTGAACAAGCTCATGGAACTCGGCTTCGATGTCGCTGAAATTCTTCACGTAAACTGGCCTCGGAAAATAATATTCCAAAGATACATCGAGGGGAAAGATCTTGCCGAAGTGCTCTCATCCTGTAAGAGCGGTGAAGAGATAGAGGAGAAAGGATCGAGAATCGGCGATATCCTTGGCAGATTGCATAGAAAGGGGATATCGATGGGTGACTGCAACCCATTCAGCTTCATTTTCTCAAAGAATGGAAAAATATACCTAGTTGATTTGGAGCAATGCTCTTACGATGAATCCTTTTCATGGGATATAGCTGAATTGCTCTACTACACATCCCGCTACCTGGAAGCAGAAGATGTGGAAAAATTTGCAGCAGGATTTGTTAAAGGTTATCTGAAATGGGGAGAACCCGGAGAAATCGTAAAGGCCATGGACTTGAGATATGCGAGAGTATTAGCGCCACTCACACTTCCTTGGATTCGATCGAAGTTGAAGGAAGCGGTAATGCGGGCGGTTAAAAAATGAGCCACAACAGCCGCCCAGATGAACAACACTTAAAGAACGTTCTCACCTTTAACATTCAAGGGATTCCGATCAAGATAAAGAGAGATCTAAAGATTTACATGCCTTCCGTAGCCTCGATTCTAACGGCTAAGAATCTGAAAAATTTAGAGGATAAAGAAGTTCTCGATCTTGGGACAGGATCGGGATTTCTAGCGATAACTGCGTCAAAGCTTGGGGCAAAGCACGTAGTCGCCACCGACGTATCTTCTAGAGCGCTTAAAGCTGCACGCGAAAACGCTGCATTAAACAATGTTAACAATATAGAATTCAGGCTGGGATCGCTCTACGAGCCTGTGGAAAACGAACTCTTTGACGTGATTATATGTAATCCCCCTATGACCCCCTCGAAGAAACCTTTGCCGAGGTTTACTTGGGGAGGAACTGATGGGCGAATGATATTAGATGAAGTCATTAAGGGAGCTCCGAGGCACTTAAAGAAAAAAGGGCGACTCATAATCCCGGTAATCTCACTTGTTGGAATAGGGAAAACCTTCAGATTTCTCCGAGAAGTAGGGTTAGAGCCTAGAGTTCTGGATTACTGCGTCCACGAATTTGGAAGAACTCTTCTAAAAATGAAAAAATATTTAGCGAGCCTTCCGGGCGTTGATTTCGTTTATGATGGATTGGGGAGGCCTTGTTGGAGGCTCGTTCTTTTTGAGGCTGTTAAGATTTGAGAATATCTTCGGCGGCTTTCTTGAATCGATCCAAGCCTTCGGTTATAGCGTCCTCGGCTACGGAGAAACTTAACCTGATGAAGCCCTCTCCATAGGATCCAAGCGCTGTTCCATGTAGGAAGGCAACTCCATATTTTTCGATCAGCATCTTGACGAATTCTTCAGAGTTCATGTTAAGTTTCTGAAGAAGCTTGCTAACCTCAATCATCACGTAGAATGCGCCCTTAGGCTTCACGAATCTTATCCCCTCAATTTCCGATAACTTTTCGACAGCGATGTTTCTCCTATGCTCATATCCCTTCGCCATTTCGAGAGTCGGCTCCTGAGGACCTTTCAAAGCCGCCAGGGCAGCCCACTGCGATATAGAGTTCGGGCAGGACGTCATCACGTTCAGGAGCTTGAATACTTGAGGCATAAGCTCCTCTGGAACCAGTGCATAGCCTATTCTCCAGCCAGTCATGGCATATCTCTTTGAGAAGCCATCGGCGATGACGATGCGATCTAATATTCCTTTAATCTCGAGTGGAGAGTGGTGCTTCTCTCCGTCGAAAAGGAAGGGTCTGTAAATCTCGTCTGAGAGAATATAGAATCCATAGTCTTCTGAGAGGTCAACCAGCGCCTTAACTTCTTCTCGACTCATAACTGAGCCGCATGGGTTATGTGGAGTATTTATCACCACCAGCTTCGTTTTCCGCGTAATTGACTCTGCTAGTTTATCCGGATTAACTCGGAACTCGTCTTCTATGTCTAGTTTGTATGGAATCGGCTTAGCGCCCGCTAGATGTGCGGCAGCTTCATACTCTGGATAGCCGGGATTTGGGTAGAGAGCTTCGTCGCCTTCGTCTAGTATTGAGAGCATGCATGCTAGGACGGCTTGCTTGCATCCGTTTGTAACGGCGACGTTTTTCTCCCAGCTTATCTCAACTCCATAATCTTTCTTAACGCTCTCCGCGATCGCTTCCCTCAGCTCCCGTATCCCCGTAGTCGGAGTATAGTGTGTTTCACCTCTCTTCAAAGCTTCTATGGCCGCTTCCTTGATGTGCTGAGGCGTGTCGAAGCCTGCATCCCCGATCTCTAGGTGAACAACCTTCCTTCCAGATGCCTCAACCCTTCTCGCTATGCTTAAAACGGCGAACGCCGCTTCAGGATGAACATTCTCAATACGCTTCGGCACCTTGTACCCGGTCATTGAGTGTTTGAGAAAAATAATTGCTTAAAAAGTTTCTAGGGAAATATTGAATAACGCCTTAAAGAAGGACGTAGTACGCGGAGATGCGGTAAGGTATAAAGCTCCTAGTTACGAGTTTGAGTTTGATCAGCTGTGAGTCTTGAGGATAAGCTCCAAGGATATTCTGGCGAGGTTCGGGAAATTTTAGAGAAAGTTGGTGCCGAGATCGGAGATGAGGTTGAGATAAAGATCCAAGATAAGCATTACCGCGGAATTCTCATGGCTAGATACGAGCTCGCTGATCCAGGATACATAGTCATCAAGCTTCCAAATGGGTACAATGTCGGCATAAAGTACTCAAAAGACCTTGTAGTGAGAAAAATTACCTCAGCAAAGAAACCTCGTTTCACCCCGCCTCCTAAACCTCCCTCAAAACCTGGGCTTCCGAAAGTAACCGTGATGAGCACTGGCGGAACGATTGCGAGCAGAATCGACTATAGGACGGGAGGAGTTAGAGCTGCTTTAACAGCGGAGGATCTTCTATCCGTTGTTCCCGAGCTATCCGACCTAGCAGACCTAGATGCAAAGATCCTGTTCTCGATCTTTAGCGAGGACATGACCCCCGAGCTATGGAATAGAATGGCAGAAGAAGTTGATAGGCTTATCAGAAAAGGTGAAGATGGCGTCGTGATAGCACATGGAACCGATACGATGGGCTACTCGGCGGCCGCCCTAAGCTTCGCGCTCCAAAAACCTCCGGTACCCGTAGTGTTCGTCGGAGCTCAGCGTTCTTCGGATAGGCCTTCAAGCGATGCCGCAACTAATCTAATAGCGGCTGTTAGGGTGGCTGGCCATGCTCCGTTCGCCGAAGTCTGCCTCGCCATGCACGCATGGCACTCTGACACGATAATAGCAATTCATAGGGGAACCAGGGTCAGGAAATTCCATACGAGCAGTCGAGATGCATTTAGATCGGTTAATGCAGAGCCCATAGCCTACGTCATCGATGGAGAAATCAAGATCAATTCCGAGAAATTGAATCCACGAGGATCCAGCGAATACGAATTTAAGCCAGGTTTCTCCCCTGATGCAGCCCTGGTCAAGTTCTATCCTGGAATGACTCCTGTTATTCTCGAAGCGCTCGCCGAGAATGGTTGTAGAGGGATTATTCTTGAGGGAACTGGGCTTGGACATGTTAGGAAGGAGCTTATACCAGTGATTAAGAAGCTCGTTGATAGAGGGATATTCATTGGAATGACCTCCCAATGCATCTATGGTAGAATCAATATGAGGGTATATGATAGGGGTAGAGATCTATTGAAAGTGG
>Ga0190363_1002565_pt1 | contig 10338 bp, 13 predicted proteins | sample 48721867_MG_FD_161272 | JGI IMG/M metagenome (GOLD analysis project Ga0190363, IMG submission 161272) | Hydrothermal vent microbial mat bacterial communities from Southern Trench, Guaymas Basin, Mexico - 4872-18-6-7_MG | ecosystem: Environmental > Aquatic > Marine > Hydrothermal vents >...
GGAAGTCATCTCGAATAATTTTTATGAACTAACACAAAGGATCAGCTTTGCAGAAAAGTGGGTTAAGAAGTTCTTGAACATTGGTTAAATTGGTTATGTCAGGTACTATAATTGAACCACAACAACATCTTTCATTCCACCAGTCCTCTTTACGAAATCAAGTAATTCTGAAGATAAATCTAAAAAAGAACCTTTTTGCTTTATTTCTATATCATCTACGATAGTGTCTTTTCCCGAAATTATTTCTCAGTCAACTTAACCTATGTGAAACTAGATGAAAAAGCAATAGGATGGATAATCAGGGAAAAGAAGAAGGGAACACCAACCAAGGAAATTACAGAGATCGAGAACGTAACACCAAGGAGAGTAATCGATTACAAGCGATACAGGGAAACAGGAAGGATACCTGAGCTAAGAAACCCAGGAAGACCCAGAAAAGAACTCTCGGATGGGGAAACAGAAGCTATAAAGGAAGCATACGAAGAATACAGATGCAATGCAATTGTATTGCAAATAATTTTAAGAAACCCAGCTATACCATAAGCAAGAACAAGATACACGAAGTGCTAAAGATGAATGGCTATGCAAGAGAGAAGAACAAAAGAAAGAGGAAGAAGTGGATTCGTTACGAAAGAAAGCATTCCATGGAATTATGGCATACAGACTGGTTTTTCAAAGGAAAGTGGATAATTGCTTATCTGGATGATTCATCCCGCTTGATAGTTGGTTATGGAGTGTTTGAGAATGCTACTGCGGAGAATGCGATAAAGGTGTTAAAGGAAGCTATGGATGATTATGGCAAACCCGAATCCATACTAACAGACAGAGGAAGTCAGTTCTACGCTTCTGCAGGTAAGAAGGCTAAAGGAGTATCTAAGTTTGAAAGGTTTCTTTTAGAGAGTGGAATTAAGCATATTGTTGGCAGAGTGAACCATCCTCAAACGAACGGAAAGATTGAAAGGTTCTTTGGAACTCTGGAGGCTAAAATAAGGTACTTTAATTCAATAGATGAGTTCATAGAGTGGTACAATAACAAAAGACCTCACATGAGCCTTAACTTGGATGAACTGGAGACACCTTATCAAGCTTTTCTAAGAAAGTTGCCTCCTGAGAGGGTTATGGGTTATTGCTGGGGGTGGTTTGATGGTGGGAAATAATTTTAGGAAATCACAAAATTTTGTGATTATACTTTTTCGGATATGGTCTTAAAGGATATTACCAAAACATCTTAAATAATACTCGATAGATTTGTCTAAACAAGTTGATTAATCTTTTTTATATTCTTTAATATTTTGACCCATCGATTTTTTGGTGTTTTCCTACACGATCTAAAATCAAAATAGGTTTTGAAAACAATTAAGTCATATTTTTTTATAATTGAATATTTGGTTCGTAGATATTGAGAAAATCAAACTGAATTTTTAAAACCAGTCGGAAATTGAAAAAATATAAATGCAGTACTAAATAATCACAAACGAAATGAATTACAATTCTAATACTTCTAAATTAAAGGACGATCTTATTAAAGAATTGAACGAATGCAAGAGAAGAGTCTCCGAATTGGAAAAAATTGAGGTTGAAAGGAAAAAGATCGAAAAGGAATTAAAAGAGAGCGAAGAAAGATTTAGGAAGATGTTTGAGATTTCCCCCGATCTTCTCGCCTTAGTTGATAAAGATGGAGTATTTATAGAAGCCAATCCTGCTATGCGAAGGAGTTTAGGTAAAAATCCTGTAGGAAAATCCATTTTTGAAGTTTTACCTAAGGAGGTTGCAGGAAAAAGGATGAAGAGAATAAAAGGAGTTATTGAAAATAATGAGGTTGTAACCTTTGAAGACTCACGAGATGGTAGAGAATTTGTAAACACCCTTTTGCCCATTATCCTAAAAGGGAAAAGATACTGTATGGTTATTGCAAGAGAAATAACCGAAATAAGGAAGATGAACAAGCTCTTAAATACTATAAATGAGATAAACAGCCTTATAGTTTACGAAAAAGATTCTAAAAGATTGTTTGAAAAAGCCTCAAAGTTGCTTGCAGATCTTAGGGATTGCTACTCAGTCTGGATCGGTTTAAGGGAGAATGATGATGTTTTTCAGATAGCATGTTATGGTGAATTGAAACCCCATTTGGAGAAAATGGCGATAAAAGACTTGGCATGTTTTAGTGAAGCGATAAATGAAAGAAGAGCTATAATAAGGAAAAAGGAGGAGAGAGTAAAAACATGCCCGTTTTATGACCCCTTCAAAAACCATTCCTGTTTAATCCTACCAATGAATGTCGATAACGAAACTCTGGGTTTTCTTGTGATTTATTCAACCTATATTTTGCCGGCTTCAGATGAAATCGGTCTCCTCCAAACTCTCGCTAACGATCTTGCATTTGCAAATAGGGCTATAGAGCTTGATGAGGCAAAAAGAAAGGCTTACAGGCAGATTGAAAAGAATATAGAAGAGTTTGCGATTCTTGTAGATCAAATAAGGAATCCTCTAAGCATCATCTCTGGGACTGCTGAACTGGAGGTCAAGGATGAAGAGGTTAGAAGGATTTTACTCGAAGGTGTTGGAAGGATAAATGAGGTTGTTAAAAGGTTAGATAAAGGATGGCTTGACTCGGAGGAAGTGAGAAGGTTTTTGAGAAAATATCTAACTTAATCTTCTTAATTTTATTGGAGAGCATTAAGGTCCTTTATCGAGGATGATCCCATTAGGCTATTTTAAAGCATTAGGCTATTTTAAAGAGATGCCCTAACTTATAGGGAGAAGGAGGCAATAACAGATGGTGGAAAGACTGTTGAACTTGTGAAGAAATTCTACTGATGTTATTTTAGATGTTTACGGGGGAACTCCTGCAGAAGACATCGTGAAAAATGGATTGGTAAAGAGCTGGTTGAAGGAAATAGATAGAATCTTACGAGCTATCTACTGTCTACTGAATTAAAAGAATTTAAAGATAAATTTAAATAACCTTGGTATTACTGCTTGGAGATACCTTTAAATAACGTTCAGGTAGACTGCTCTTTCACAAGATTAAGGCTTAACGATCTGTAAAGATCAGTGGGATGTGATCTGAAATGGGGAAAATAAGGAAGCTTCAGGTAAGAAAAACGAATCCGAATCTCATAGGTTTAATCGATAGGCTCCTCGAAATTAGTGCCAAAAATGAGGCTAAAATCTGGAGAGATATAGCAGAAATGCTTTCGAAGCCAAGAAGGAACCAGGCGGAGGTTAACGTGTCTAAGTTACAGAGATATCTAAAAAATGGAGAGATTGCTATCGTGCCCGGGAAAGTTCTTGGGACGGGGAGAGTTGAGAAGCCCTTGAAAGTAGCGGCTTTTGCCTTTTCAGGCAGAGCTAGAGAGAAAATAGAGGCTGCTGGAGGCAAGTGCATGGATATCCTCCAACTGGCGAACGAAAATCCAAAGGGAACTGGTGTAAGAATAATCAGGTAATCAGGAAGATCGTGAATTAATTGGTAATACAATCGAAGGTGATGAGATGGTGGTTAACGTTAAACGCATTGTCGACGGTTTGGGGGAGTTCACGGTTATAGATGCAAGAGGTCACATACTTGGAAGACTAAGCAGCATCATAGCGAAAAGGCTGCTTAATGGAGAGAAGATAGTTGTGATCAACGCTGAGAAGGCTTTAATCACTGGGGAGAAATCGATAGTTTTTCACAGGTATAAGGAGAAGTATGAAAGAGGAAGTAAAGAGAAGGGCCCATACTATCCGAGACATCCAGAAAGAATATTCAAACGAACGGTCAGAGGTATGCTTTCCTGGAAGAGCAGGAGGGGAAGGTTAGCATACAGGAATCTGAAGGTATTCATTGGGGTTCCGGAGGAGCTTAAAGAACTGGAAGGAAGGGCTGAGGTTGTAGAAGAGGCGCTGCTTGAGAAAGTTTCTAAAACCGAGAAATATGTGACAGTTGGTGAGGTAAGTGAATACCTCGGATACAGGCTTGAAGTGGAGGCTTGAGGTGTGGCCATGAAGATCGTTCTGACAAGCGGGAAAAGAAAGAATGCGATAGCAAGGGCGACTATCAGGCCAGGAAAGGGTAGAGTCAGGTTCAACAAGATTCCGGTAGAACTTCTCAATCCGGAGATGGTGAGAAAAATCGTTATGGAACCGTTGGTAATGGCAAAAGAGCTTGCAAACAAGGTTGACATAGATGTGGATACGAGAGGGGGAGGCTTCATGGGTCAGGCAGAGGCTGCAAGGACAGCAATAGCCAGAGCGCTTGTGGAATGGAGTGGAGATGAGGAACTCAGAAAGGTTTATCTTGAGTACGACAGAACTCTGCTTGTCAACGACATAAGGAGAAAGGAGCCGAAGAAACAGATGGGCAGAGGGGCGAGAAAGAGGAGACAGACCTCTTACAGGTAATTGATTTTAAGGTGGATTTATGTTTCCGGTGAGATGTTTTACCTGTGGCAAGGTGATTGGACACCTTTGGGAGGAATACCAGAGCAAGCTGGAGGAGGGAAAAACTCCAAAGGAAGCTCTTGACGAACTCGGGATTGAAAGATATTGCTGTAGAAGGATGTTTCTCACGTATAGGTCTGTGATTAAAGAAATATCAAAATTTAAGGGGGCCGTGGGGTAGCCTGGTTATCCTGCGGCGTTCGGGACGCCGTTACCCGAGTTCAAATCTCGGCGGCCCCATCAGGATAAGGGGTGATTGGTACGGCATCTAAATCAAAAAAGGTGACATTTCCGTTTGAACATACACGTTTTGAGAAGGCCAGAATAATCGGTGCCCGGGCATTGCAGATCGCCATGGGCGCTCCAGTACTCATCAACACTGATAAAACCGATCCCCTTGATATTGCAAGGGAGGAATATGAGAGGGGAGCGATTCCTATCACTGTAAAGAGAAAGTCTGAAAACTTCGTATGGCTGGAGAGGAATGATTTGTTTTAGTTAAGGGTGGTATGATGGTAATCGAAGATCTGACATATAGGATCGTCTTCGACAGCAGAGGTAATAAAACGGTTGAATGTGAGGTTAGTTCTGCCGAATTTTTCGCATCAGCAATCGCTCCGGCTGGGGCTTCTACAGGAACTGATGAGGCGATCGTTAAGGATGTAGCCTTTATTGAGGAAATTCAAGACAAAGTCTCGAAGGCTCTTGTAGGCATGAGCGTTTTCGACCAGGTGAGCATCGATAAAACGCTTAGGGAAATTGATGGAACTCAAAATTTCTCAGAAATAGGAGGGAACTTTGCGATAGCTGCGAGCTTGGCAGTAGCTAAACTTGCAAGCCAGATTCTTGGCATTCCGCTATACGTATACGTCGGTGGGTCTTTTGCTTTGGAACTGCCCTATCCTCTCGGAAACGTTATAGGCGGAGGTGCACATGCCAAGGGCTCTACGAGCATTCAAGAATTTCTTGTCATCCCTGTTGGTGCAAAGAATTTTCTTGATGCACAGGCTGCGAATGCATTGACACATAAAGAGATAAGGAAGGAGTTTGATAAGAGGGAAATCTTTGCTGCAAAGGGTGACGAAGGAGCGTGGGCTGCTCAGATAACCGACGAGGAGGCCTTTGAGATAATCAAGGCTGCAATCGAAAGGGTTGAGAGCGAAACTGGCATAAAAATGGGGATGGGAATCGATGTGGCTGCGACGGAGCTTTGGAATGGTAAGGAGTACGTTTATCGGGATAAAAAGCTTACAACAGATGGACAGATAGCCTACATGGCAGAGCTTGCCGATAGATACAACTTGCTTTTTATCGAAGACCCACTACATGAAAACGACTTCGAGGGATTTGCTGAGCTTACTAAAGCTGTAAGCTGCATGATCTGCGGAGATGACATTTTTGTAACGAACATCAACAGGATTAAAAAAGGAATTGAGCTCGGTTCTGCGAACACCGTTCTAATAAAACCCAATCAGATCGGCACGCTTACGGATACCTTCAGAGCGGTAAAGCTCTCGAAGGATAATGGATACGAGATCGTTGTATCTCATAGAAGTGGTGAGACGGAGGATGAAACCATCGCCCATCTTGCAGTTGCTTTCAACGCAACATTAATAAAGACGGGCGTTGTGGGAGGCGAAAGAATAGCCAAACTCAACGAACTGATAAGAATTGAGAGTGAGATGGAACACGCTTCAATGGTTAAAATAAGGAGGCTTTAAGGTTTAGAGTTTAAAGGGTTTAAAGTGTTTAAAGAGTTTAAAGGGTGATCACGATGATAAAAGAGAAAGAAGTAAGGGAGGATGAAACGTACGAGTATCTAATTCCTACGGATGAGTATCTGGCTGCTGGAGTTCACATCGGTACCCAGATAAAGAGCGGTGATATGAGGAGGTTTATCTATAAGGTAAGGCCCGATGGACTCTACGTCCTCGACATAAGGCAGCTCGACGAAAGGCTAAAGGCGGCAGGGAGATTTTTGGCTAAATTCGAGCCATCAAGGATTCTTGTTGTTTCCGCAAGGCAGTACGGTCAGAAACCCGCAAAGATGTTCGCCAAGATTTTGGGGGCAGAAGCAATAACGGGTAGATTTGTTCCTGGAACGCTAACGAATCCGGTGCTCTCAGAGTACAGGGAGCCGGATGTTGTGGTTGTGACGGATCCAGCCATCGATACTCAGGCGGTGAAGGAAGCGACGGATGTTGGCATTCCTGTTGTAGCACTATGCGATTCGAACAATCAGGCTGAAAATGTAGATCTCGTAATTCCAACCAACAACAAAGGTAGAAAGGCCTTAGCCTTGGTTTACTGGATTCTTACGAGAGAAGTGCTCAGAAACAGGGGAATAAGAGAGTTCCCATACAAGGTTGAGGATTTCGAGGCGGAATTGTAGCTAGTTACTTAATCCAAAATTTCAAATCTTATATTTTTCTGAGATTTTGTAAATTGTAAAGTAGGTTTCATATCTTGTTATTTGGAGGGATTGGATGGGTTGTGGGGATTTAGAATATGATTCGAACGATTCAGAATATGTAACCTATACTCCTTTTGAAACTGAAAATCTTCTGTTGAGGAATAGAATTGTCAAATCAGCTACCGCTGAGGCTATGGCAACAGATGAAGGATTTGTTACTGAAAAGCTGATTGAATTCTACAGAAGACTTGTAGAGGGAGGAGCTGGAACCATCATTACCGGATTCATGTTCATCAGCGAGAAGGGCAGAGCGATGAGAAACATGACCGGGATAAGCAGCGATGAGCATTTGAAGGGTCTTAAAGAACTCGTTAAAGAAGTCAAAAAAACAGGCAAAGATAAATGGGGTAGAATCAAGTTCATCGCTCAGCTTGTCCATGCGGGAAGGCAGAATTATCCATTTCCTGATCCGGTTGCTCCTTCGGCTGTTTTGGAAGCAACAACCAATGTAATACCCAGAGAACTAACAAAGGAGGAAATCCATCAAATTATAGATGATTTTGCTGAGGCCGCGATTAGAGCTGGGAAAGCGGGATTTGATGCCGTACAGCTTCATGCAGCCCACGGATATCTGCTCAGCCAGTTCATCTCCCCCTACACGAATCGAAGAAAAGATGAATTCGGAGAGGAAAGAGCGAAAATTTTGTTGGACATAATGGAGAGGATAAGGGAGAGAAGCAGAATTCCCGTTTTGATAAAGATGAACGCGTGTGATTTCATTCCAGGAGGGCTTGAGATTGATGAGGCTGTGAGGATAGCAAAGCTTCTCAGTAAGGCAGGTTTATGAGGCGATAGAGGTTAGCGGAGGTATGTGGGAATCCAGGCTTTACACGAAATACAACGTCGTATGTCAGAACGTTGAGAAGAGTGGCGAGGCTTACTTCAGGGATTATGCGAAGAAAATTAAGGAAAACGTTGACATCCCTGTCATTCTTGTGGGAGGCATAAGGAGCCTTGAGGTTGCTGAGAAGTTGCTGGACAGCTACTGTGACCTCGTGTCAATGGCAAGACCGCTTATAAGAGACCCCTATCTACCTTCAAAGTGGAAAGAGGTTAAGGTGAGTGACTGTAAATCGTGCAACAAATGTCTGAAAAACATATCAAAGGGACCTTTGGCCTGTTATCAGAACTAGAAGTTTGGGAATAAAAAATTCTAATCTAATGAGGGATAAAGGAAAAGGAGAAAGCCTTAAAAATTCTCCCCTAAATTTTGCTTTATGAAGGTTATCGTACCAGCATCTCAGGGAATTCTAGCTTATCCGATTTCTAGGAAAACGGGTATACAACTTGGGTATGCAGAGCTGGAAAAGCTTCCTGATGGAGAGAAATATGTCAGGATTCCTGAGAATGTTGAGGGAAAGGAAATTTACATCGTTAACTCATTCGCTCACATTCCCGATGAGCTTATTATAGAAACACTTTTCCTTGTGGACACCTTCAAAGAACTTGGCGCGAAGAAGGTCATTGGAATATTTCCCTATTTCCCATATTCAAGGCTCATGAGGAGATTCATTCGAGGTGAGGCTGCAAAACTAAAGTCGGTTGCAAAGCTCTTCAAAGTTGCTGGGCTTGATAAGATGTACGTGGTTGATTTCCATCAGCGTAATTTCGATGAGATATTCGATTTTGAGGTTGTAGATATAACGGCCATGCATTTACTAGCCGAATATGCTAAAGAGAACTTCATACTCGAATCACCTTTCGTTGTCGGAGCCGATGAAGTTGCCGAATACTGGGCAAAAATAGTTGCAGAAGAGCTCAACGCTGAATACTCCCTTATGAGGAAGATAAGGATAGATGCTGAAAACGTTATTGTTGATTCTGTTCCCGATGAAGTCGTCGGTAAAGATGTGATGATCGTGGATGACATAATCTCAACCGGTGGAACCGTTGTTCAGGCGGTGAAGGCTTTGAAAGCTGCTGGAGCGAGAAGGATTTACGCAGCATGTACTCATCCTGCACTTTCGAACGCAGCCTTAAAAATGATTTGTCATGCTGGGATTGATGGAATAGTTGGGACGGATACGGTTTTGAGCCCTATAAGCCACGTGAGTGTGGCTGGTTTAATTTCGGATTCTATCATGCGTTCTTGAGCTTTTTACCTAGTTACTTTACTTTTTTACCATTCTTTACCTCGGATACACTGAAAGTTGTAAAGATCCCAGAGAGTACTATCATTATCCCAAAAACATAGAAGGGAGCTGAGAATCCAACAAATCCTCCTAAAACCCCTGCGATTATCGGGCCTGCGGCAAGCCCGAGAGTCAGCGATGAATTGGTAACACCCATTCCAACACCTAAACTCTTCTCGCTTTTATCGGCAATTAATGCGGTGGCCGGAGAGTAAACGAATGCTACGAGAACTCCTTGGATGCTCCTCAACAATAGTATTTGCCCGAAGTTTTTGCAAAACGGAATCAGAATGGTTGAAATTCCGAGTAGGATTATTCCAGCTACGAACACTTTCTTTCTACCAATTCTGTCGCTTAGCCTTCCAACGGGAGTATTGAAAAGGGTTCGGGTGAAAATGTAGGAGGAGTACGTTATTCCAAAGCTCAGAGGAGTAAGACCCATGTATTCGATGAATCCTTCTTCCAGCGGAACGATTGAGGCAAGGGCAGCAACCGTAAAAAACAAGGCAATGGAGATGTAAAAGATCTCCTTTGAAATCTCAATTTTCTCCTTGCTCGGTCTAGCATCTATTTCCGGAACGAGTTTGGAAACTAGTATAGCACTTAATAGGGTTAAAACCGCTCCTGAAACGAATACCTCATTAAATCCGTAGCATTCCAACAGTATCCCAGCGAGGATCGGGGATAAAGCGAAGCCCACATCTGTGAGAGTGTAAAATATTCCAAAACTTTCTCCTCTTTCCTCTCTTCTCGAAATCGAGGCGATTACTACAACTCCGGCAGTTATAACCAAGGCTTCAGTAATCCCAAGGGCAATTCGGACAGTAAAGAGTGAGTATAGGTCTTTAACAACTGTGTAAGTCAAAATAACGAAGGACGTAAGCAGCAGTCCAACGACGAGCAGAAATTTCGGTTTGCCTTTTTTGTCTATCCACACACCAAAGAACGGCTGGACTATTGTTGCAACTATTCCCCACATGGCAATTACCATGCCTGCGAGGAATGCGTTTGGGAGGGTGGAAGGGTTAATTTTGGATATGAACAAAGGTAAGGCGAAGTAGACCGCTCCACCTCCGAGTGAGTCGGATAATCTTGAAAATGAAACCGCAAATATCTGCTTTTTTGAAGTTAGATAGTATTTGATTTCAGTTAGCATAAAAACTGGGCTGAAAAATGGATTAAAAAATCTGTTTTTTCTTACACCTAGGTTACTTAATCTTTTCAAGGATTATCGCTGGGCAAATCTTCTTGACACCTAGAAGCTTCCCTATTTTTTCGGAGATTATGTGTGTGAGCTCATCTCCATCC
>Ga0190363_1002566_pt1 | contig 10336 bp, 13 predicted proteins | sample 48721867_MG_FD_161272 | JGI IMG/M metagenome (GOLD analysis project Ga0190363, IMG submission 161272) | Hydrothermal vent microbial mat bacterial communities from Southern Trench, Guaymas Basin, Mexico - 4872-18-6-7_MG | ecosystem: Environmental > Aquatic > Marine > Hydrothermal vents >...
CAGACCCTAGACGATGCCATTATGGACTTTTTGATAAGGGGTTGGATCGACCCTGAAGATGCCTATCTAAATGCCATGGACAAGGAAAAGTTTAGGCCCTTTCTCAAAAAGCCAGTTTCAGACTTTACGGAGGTATAAATGGAAAGGGAGGTTATGGATTTTATCTTAGAAAGGGCCTTGAAAGAATATCCACTCTTGTCAGACATCCTCTTTACACCCTATCACCCCCTAGAGGTCTTGGAACACGGAAGGTTAAATAAGATAAAACTGGATGGTTTAAATGTTTTTTCTCCATTTCAGATTGAAAGTATTGCGCTATACCTTATTGGCAACCGCCAGAGATTACTTAAAGATTTGGTAAAAACGGGCTCTTGTGACCTACCTTACCAAATAAATAATGTCCGGTTTAGGGTTAATATATTTTCTCAGCGTACAGGCTATGCCATTGTGATGAGGAAGCTGCCCAGTGAGGTACCTACCATTGATCATCTAAAATTGCCATCTATTTTTTATGAAATTGCTAAAGAGGTATCTGGTATCGTCCTTGTAACTGGGCCTACTGGGAGTGGGAAGTCTACTTCCATTGCCGCCTTGTTAGAAGAGATTAACCATAATCGCTATTGTCATATTATAACCTTAGAGGACCCTATTGAATTTATTTTTACATCAGAAAAGGCCACCTTTAATCAAAGGGAACTAGGTACAGATTTTAGTGACTTTGCCTCTGGTTTAAGGGCCGCCTTGCGTCAGGCACCCCATATTATAATGGTAGGTGAGATGCGTGATTCAGAGACGGTAAAGGTGGCCCTGAGTGCGGCAGAGACAGGCCATCTAGTATTAAGCACACTCCATACCTCTTATGCGAGTCAGACTATATTTAGGATTATTGATATGGTAGGAAAAGAAGAGAAGCATTTTGTAAGGGCACGCCTGGCTGGTTCTTTGAAGTGGATAATCTGCCAGCGCCTTATCCCAAGGCTTGATGGTGGTAGGATAGCCATTTTTGATATCCTTTATAATAATTTAATGGTAAGGGAGGCCATTTTACAGGAAAAGAACCCTGGTTTCTTTTATGAAATTATGAAAAAAAGGACATTTGGTATGCAGACATTTGATCAAGAATTGCTTTCCCTTTATGAAAGGGGTTTGATTGATGAGATTACAGCCATTACATATGCCAGTCATCGTTCCGTGGTAAGACAGGGCATAGATAAAATTAAGGTAAAGAGAGGAGAGCCTACTACAGATTTAAAGGATCTAAGCCTAGAAGAAGAAAAGGAAGAAAAGATTGGTTTCATTTAAGATGGGGACTGCTTTAATTATTGCCAATCAAGGTCTTGAGGCCAAGGATATAAGCAAGACATTAACATCCTTGGGCTATGGGGTAGATATCTGTAACCAAGAAGGTGATATAGCCTCCAAGTTGTCTGGCAATTATACGCTAATATTAATTACAGAGGACTATTTAGATACCCATCCAAATATAGAAGAGGCTATCTTAAATCTTCCACAAAAGATAAGGAGAGATACGGTGTTTATCCTAATCAGCAATCGGCACAAGACATTAGATCCATTTGTGGCCTTTTTGAGAAATTTTAATGCAGTTATAAATCTTTCAGACCTAGCAAGACTTTCTGAAATCCTAAGTATTGTTACAGACCATCACAATGAACTTTATAGAGGCTTTAAAAAGATAAGAGAAGAGGAGGAATTCCTATAAAAGATTTAATAGTGTGTCTATAGTTGCCTTTTTAGATGCCTTAAAATTGGCATCTTTAAAGCCAACTTCCCAATTCCCATCAATAAATCTATCTGAGACCAAAAGGAGGACACTTGCAAAAATGCCCTTTAAATTAGAGATTTTTAAAAGGTCTGCACTTTCCATATCCATGGCTAGAATGCCTCTCTCTTTTAATTTCTTAAGTTTTGCCTCTTTCTCGGCATAGGGATTGTCTGTAGAATAAACCGTACCAATATGATATGGCAGATTCCCCTTTTCTAATGTGCTTATAATCATAGAGATTGAGGCCCTATCTGACCTAAAAATCCCCCTGCCCTTTGTGGCCGCACCTGCTAAGACAATATCACCTATCTTTATTTTGGGCTGCAATCCGCTGCACCAGCCAAAGAATAGTATTTCCTTTATCCCAAAGGCCTTTAAATATTCTACAATAAGCATGACCTGAGGACCTCCAAGGCAAGGGCCAACCAGGGAAAGCCTTTCTGAAGAATACAGTTTACTGAGAGGGAGATTATATTTTGATTTAATCTTAACCCTTTTAAGAAACAGGCTTACATCTAAGGGGTGGGCTATAATAATTGCCTTAGGAGGGATTTTAACTTTTGGGGCAATCTTTAGATGCATGGCAATGCCAAAATGACGATAACAAACATGATTACGGATACAAATCCATTGAATGTAAAGAAGGCCACATTTACCTTAGAGAGGTCATGGGGCTTTACCAATAGGTGCTCAGCAAAGAGTATTATCGCAACCCCAGCCAATCCAAGAAAATAGATAGGTGAGAGCATAGAAAGCCTCCCTACATAATAAAAGCAAACAATGGTGATGATGTGAAAGAGGGTAGAGATAAAAAGCGCATTTTTTATGCCAAATCTTACAGGTATGGAGTGGAGGCCCTCTTGCATATCAAAATTGTAGTCAAGGCAGGAGTATATGATGTCAAAGCCTGCCCCCCAAAACATTACCCCCATTGCCAAAAGGAGGCAGGTCAAGGTGAACTCTGGTCTGATGGCCAACCACCCCCCAAGTGGTCCTAAGGACATAGCAAGCCCCAAAAATAGGTGTGTTGTCCAAGTAAATCTCTTTGTATAAGAGTAGGCCAAAATGATGATTAATGCACAGGGGGAAAGGCAGAATACCAGGTAATTTAAATAATAGGTGGCTATGAAGAATGAAGCAATAGATACCCCTATCACACCATAAACCCACCTTAGGCTAAGCCTTCCCCTTGGAAGGATACGGTCCCTTGTGCGTGGATTTTTACTATCAATTTCCCTATCTACTAGTCGATTAAAGCTCATGGCTACAGTCCTGGCAGATGCCATTGCCAAGACAATTAAAAGGATTTTTTCTAATGGAGGAATGCTGCCCCTTGCCAAAAATGCGCCTATAAAGGTAAATGGGAGGACGAATATGGTATGTTCAAATTTTATCATCTCTAGGGTAAGGCGTATTTTATCTAAGGCCCTCACTTTTCTGTACCTCATCCCAGCCTTTGGTCAGTGTGTGAGGTATCTTTAATAGGTCCAATACCCTCCCCACAATAAAATTGGCCAGGTCCTGAATAGTCTTTGGTTTTTGATAAAATCCGGGCATGGCAGGCAAAATTGTAGCACCTGCAGAGGCCAAGGTGAGCATGTTCCTGATCTGTATAACATTGAGCGGGGTTTCCCTGGGCACCAAAATCAAGGGTCTATTTTCCTTTAACATTACATCTGCTGTGCGATGAATGAGGTTGTTAGATACCCCTTGGGCAATAGCTGCAAGTGTCCCCATAGAACAGGGCATAATCACCATTGCCTTTACCGAATAAGACCCACTGGCCATTGGTGCCCACCAATCATCTTCAGCATATAGGCCTATCTCTGGGGGGAGCATACTTGAAATGGGCCTGCCCATCTCCCATTCCCATATCCTCTCCCCAACCTTAGAGATTAGACACTTTATGGGCATGCCTTGCTTGTAGAAATACTCTAGCATTGTCTTGGCATAAATCATTCCACTTGCCCCGGTGATAGCTAAAACAATTTCTTCCATAAGTGGTCTATCTTCTCCTTTGTCTCTTTATCCATCTCAATCACATCTGGCCACTGCCTTTTGAAACCCTCCTCTTTCCACTTCCTCGTGGCATCAATGCCCATCTTACTGCCAAAGAGGGGCTGTGGGGCGGCATGATCCAAGGCATCTACAGGGCCCTCTGAAAAGACTATGTCCCTTTTAGGGTCAATGTTGTTTCCCAATCGCCACAATGCCTCAGAGATATTTTGTACATCTACCTCTTTATCAAAGACAATGATGATCTTTGTAAACATCATCTGCCCTAGACCCCACAAGGCATGCATTACCTTTTTTGCATGACCAGGATAGCGTTTATCTATAGAGACAAGGGCCAGATTGTGAAAGACACCCTCTATGGGGAGGTTTATATCTATAATCTCTGGTAGTTGCTTTTTGATAAGGGGCAAAAATATGCGCTCTGTGGCCTTTGCCATATAACAGTCCTCCATGGGGGGACGCCCTACGATAGTGGCTGGGTAGATGAGGTCTTTTCTGTGGGTGATGCATGTGACATGAAATACAGGGTATTCATCTGGCAGTGAATAATAACCTGTGTGGTCGCCAAATGGCCCCTCTAGGCGCCTTTCGTATGGCTCTACATAGCCCTCTAAGATAATTTGTGAGTGTGCGGGGACCTCATGGTCAATGGTTATACACCTTACCATCTCTACTGGCTCATTTCTAATGAAGCCAGAAAATAATATCTCATCCATATCCTCTGGGAGTGGGGCCGTTGCTGCATAGGTAGTAACTGGGTCTGGCCCAATGGCAACCGCTACCTCTAGCCTCTTCCCTAACCTCTCTGAAACTCTATAGTGCTGGGCCCCCCCTTTATGGGGGTGCCAGTGCATACCTGTAGTATTTTTATCATACACCTGCAACCTGTACATCCCCACATTCCTCACACCCGTAATAGGGTGCTTTGTAAATACAAGAGGGAGTGTGATGAATGGCCCACCATCCTTTGGCCAGCAGTGAAGGATGGGGAATTTCCCCAAATCTACCTCTTTATCCATAAGTACTACCTCTTGACAAGGGGCCTTCTTTACCAATTTTGGAAATACATTAGAGAGTCTTTTAAGTTTTGGGATAAGCTTCAATTTTTTTATCAGGCTATCGGGCGCCTCTGCCTGAAAGAAGTGGTCAATCTCTTCACCTATCTCTTCTAAGCGATTTACCCCTAAGGCAAGGCACATCCTCCTGTAGGAGCCAAATGCATTTGTGAGGACTGGTATATTGTATCCACGGACATTCTCAAATAGGAGTGCAGGCCCATGTTCTTTGCACACCCTATCCGTAATCTCTGTAATCTCTAGGTATGGGCTAACAGGCTCCTTTATGTGTAAGAGTTCGCCCTTCTTTTCTAGATCAGAGATAAATTCGTTTAGATCACGGTAGGCCATCTCTAGCCAAGTTTTTTTGGTTGGAAAGTGCCTTTACCTTTAATTCTAGCCAGGCAGGCCCAAATGGGGTAGTAGGTGTGAGGTTGTTTTTTGCCGCTAATGCACTTTTATACATATTATATGCCTCAGATACCTTTCCCTCCCCCTCCAGGATTAGACCCAATTGTGCATAGGCCCAACTAGAAAGCGGGTGCCCCTTCCATTTTTCGATCATCGTTCTTAGATATTTCTTTGCCAGATCCATCTTTCCCAATTTTTCATAATCGCAAATAATGGCATGTAAGACAAATGGCCTTAAGGAATTATTGCCTTTTGTGGCCTTTAAATAACTTTCATATAGGGATATGGCCTCCTTATAATTCCCATTTTGCTCATATATATGAGCCAATTTTAAATAGGAGAATTTTGCTATACCCATTCGTGGGTATTTCTCTAGTATTTGATTAAAAATTTTTATTGCCTCTTCCTTTTTGTTCTCATTTAATAACCTTTCAGCCTGGGCATAAAATGATAAAGCATGCTCTTTTTTCTTTTTATACCAATGTCTTCCTAAGAGGCTGGAGAGAATGACAAGAGTGAGGACAATAGAGACAAAGATTACCTTTTTTGGGTTTTTCTGGATATAATTTAAGATACGATTTGGCATGGAGATGAATTCATCTGGGGCGGTAATAGGCCTCTTTTTCTTGATCTTAGTAACCATGGTTGCTTAATAGCATGGCAGACAATATAGGTCAAGGCTTGACAGGATACGGTATTTTATTAATCGTTTTAGGATAGATGAAAGGCCATTATTCTCTATATACTGATGGTGCCAGTCGTGGGAATCCAGGCCATGCGGGTGCTGGGGTTGTTATAATTGACCCAAAAGGTAAGGTCATTTGCAAGAGGGCGGTTTATTTGGGGAAAAAGACAAACAATGAGGCAGAATACCTGGCCTTGATTTTGGGATTAAATGAGGTCTGCAGGCGCTGTTTGAAAGAGATTTGCATCTTTTTAGATTCAAATTTGATTGTAAACCAGATCAAAGGTGTCTTTAGTGTAAAGGCCCCAAATTTAATCCCACTCTATTTAAAGGTAAGGCAGCTATTGAGGAAGATACCCAAATATGATATCTTTTATATAAGAAGAGAGAAAAATAAATTAGCAGATAGATTAGCAAATTTGGGCATAGATAGGGAGTTAAAGTAGGCGAATGGTCGCTCACCATCTGGTGAGAGGAAAGTCCGAGCTCCATAGGGCAGGGTGCTGGGTAACGCCCAGTAAGGGTGACCTTAGGAAAGTGCCACAGAAAATAGACCGCCAGCGGCCCTATGAAATTTTTATTTCATAGGGTGCGGGTAAGGGTGAAAAGGTGAGGTAAGGGCTCACCGCTCAGGTGGTGACACCTGGGGCACGGCAAACCCCACCCGGAGCAAGACCAAGCAGAGGGCGAGTGGCCCGCTCAATGCCCTCGGGTAGGTCGCAAGAGGCGGGAGGTAACTTCCGTCCCAGAGGAATGACCATTACCCTTTAGGAAGTGATCCCTGAGGGGGAACAGAACTCGGCTTATGACCTACTTTAACTCCCAAGCTTTTACGTTATTATTATATGCAATTGGCGTTCTCCTTTGATTACCCTTGCCATGTAAAGATGGTTTTCTTGTTGTCTTCAGTCGTTCCTGTCTGTAGTCAAACTCTATCATCTGATTTCCTCAGAAGATAAATGTTTCACTACGAGGGACTTTCCAGAGAACGATCTCTTTATCCGGATACCTTTTTTGGCCTCTGTATATGCTACTTCTGGATCCTCATCTGCATACACTACTTGTTCCCCAACGATGGAAATATATTTATCTTCATATTTGCTCAAATCCGCTGTCGTAAACCATTTAAAGGTCTTATCCATTTGAATTACCTCCAAAGTTTATTTTTTTTTTATATTATTCATTTCTCATCCTCTACATCAAATGTGCCTAACCAGTTCATATCCGCATTGCAAATGGTTCTTAGATGTAACCTATTTTAAAATGGGCTAAAAAGGCAAATATTGAGAGGCTTCTCTCCTTATCTTTCTTATCCCAGTTTTATCTTGATTATCTCTGCAATATCTGAGGCCAAATTATTAATCAATACCTCATCTGTACCTTCTACCATTACCCTGGCAACTGGTTCTGTCCCTGAATACCTCAATATGACCCGTCCGTTTTTTCCTAAGACCTCCTCTGTCTTTCTCACGGCCCTTTCAATTTCAGGGATGCTACTGAGAGGAGGCCTTCTCTTTACAGGGACATTAATTAGGCATTGTGGGACTGGTTCCATCAATTTAGAAAGTTCAGAAAGGGGTTTATCTTCAGAGAGCATGATGGCCAATATCTGGAGGGCAGTAAGTATCCCATCGCCTGTAGTATGGTGGTCCAAAAATACAATATGCCCAGATGGTTCCCCACCAAGGTTATAGTCCCTATTTACAAGCGCCTCTACCACATAACGGTCGCCCACAGGGACACGAAAGAGTTTTAGCCCCCAGCTATTAAGTGCCATCTCCAATCCAAAATTAGACATCACTGTACCAACAACAGTTTGGTTTTTTAAGGTTTTATACCTTGATAGATAATATGCACAAATGGCCAAGACCTTATCTCCATCCAAAATTTCACCCTTTTCATCTATCAAGATTGCCCTATCGCCATCACCATCTAAGGCAAGGCCAAAATCCGCTCCGGTCTCCAGGAGGCGCTTTCTGGCAGCCTCTGGGTAGAGTGCGCCACAATTTTCATTTATATTAAGCCCATTTGGCTTTACACCCAAAAGTTCTAGTCTTGCCCCCAATTCAGAAAAGACAGTGGGTGCAATGCGGTAGGCCGCACCATGGGCACAATCTAAGACAATCTTCATCCCATCTAGCATCATCCCCTTAGGCAGTGTGTTTTTTAAAAATACAATGTACCTTCCAATAGCATCCTCAATTCTAAATGCCTTGCCAATCTCTGTGGCCGTAGGGCGGACCCTTTCTAAATGTCTATTATTGATAGTCAAATCCTCTATCTTTTTCTCTACATCATCTGGGAGCTTAAAACCCTCTCTTGAAAAGAATTTTATGCCATTGTCATCATATGGATTATGTGAGGCAGAGATCATCACACCCGCATCTGCCCTCATATTACTAGTAATAAAGGCTACCCCTGGGGTGGGTAAGGGGCCTATTAAGAGCACATCTACCCCCATGCTGCATATCCCAGAGGTAAGGGCAGTCTCAATCATGTATCCAGAGAGGCGTGTATCCTTCCCTACCACTACCCTATGGCGGTGATCTCTTTTCTTTATTACGTAGGCCAATGCCCTGCCTACCTGCATAATGACCTCTGTTGTCATTGGCCAAATGTTGGCCTTTCCCCTAATGCCATCTGTCCCAAATAGTTTCTTCATAATTAAACAAATTTTAACGTAGGCTTTAAAAATGGTCAAGTTAAACCTTTTCTGCCAGGACAAAATAGAGGTTTAATTTATCAATATATTTTTTTATGACAAAGCCAAATTTTTTGAAAAGGGCATCTATTTCGTGAAAATCTGGTAGGTGGTTTAACGGAAATGGAACAGTCTTTTGTAGTTTTAAAACAAACAGGCGTCCTTCGGGGTGGCTGATGACAATCTTTCCTCCCTCCTTAAGCATCCTATAGATATTTTTCAAAGTAGATGGTTTATCGCCAATATTTGGCCAAACGGCATTAAAAAAGGCAATATCTATGGATGCATCTGGAAGTGGCAGATCCTTTACATCCAGCTGATAGGTCTTAACCTTAGGAAATTTCTCCCTTACCTTTAATAGCATCTTTCCTGACAAATCACAGGCAATAATCTCCCTGGGGTTATATTTTAAGATATAAGGAATCAGGGCCCCTGTCCCTGTCCCTACATCCAGTACTACATCAGATGGTCTTATCTTTGCCAATGAGACAATATAATCTAAGCGGGCCTTTACCTCATTTGGCAGTGGCCTCTCAAAGATATCGACAATGCTATTAAAAAATTTTTTTTGTTTCTCATTGTATTCTTTCAGATTTACTATTTTTTGTGAAGAACTTAAGAGCCCCCTCTCTTTAAGCTCATCTACAATCTCATCAATGTCAATAGGCCTCTTCTTTACCATTTTCTTTAATTTTATTAAATTTTACTACAAAATGCTACTACCTATTGTGTTGAATGTATTTTTATATATAATTTTTTAAAAATTGGAGAAGGAAATGTCAGACAAAAAGGATACAGTCCTGGTCCATGTAAATGTAGAGATAACAGCAGATGCCTTAAAGGCCATCGTAGAGAATACAAAGAAATTATATGGTAAAGACAAGGATGGTTTTTACCACATCGATACTGCATCAAAGGTGGGCGAGATGATCTCACTCTTTCTGCTTGAGAGGGACTTTGAGAGTTTTGCCAAGGACCTTAAAAATTATAAGAAATGAGTTCTGTTGATATAAGTAAAGAGACACTAGATATACTAAAAGGCATATCATCAAGGATTGGAAAATCAGAGTCTCAAATCGTTGAGGATCTCATAAAAAGTTATGATGGGGCATTTTGGGCAGGTTTTGAGGAATGTCTTATATCAAAGAAAAGATGGCAAGAGGAGAAAAAGGGCAAGGTCGTTGCCAAGGAGATCACTATCCATTTGCCTCTGCCTATGCTTGCAGCAACCTATGCCTTTTTATGGGAGATGGCAGAGGGGATCAGTGTAGATAGAGCGGGAGATGAGTTTATCTTAAGGGCATATTTGAGGGACATGGATTTAGAGGAGATTAAAGGTTTTGTATCTGGTCTGGCTAGGCGTTATCAATTAAGGCCACCACCCATTTATGTAGAACCTGACTCTTCTAAGGAAGAGGTGCACTATATGCCATTTATCATAGTCCCTGCCAACTTTAATATTATGGCCTCAAATGCCATCCCCATTCTTCTAAACCCTGGCACTGCCTTTGGAAAGGGGGATCATCCTTGTACTATCTATTGTCTTAAGGCCATATCTGACCTATATGCAGGAAGATTTGGCAAATACCTGCCTAGAAGAATACTGGATGCAGGCACAGGGACGGGCATCCTCTCTATTGCCTCAGTCCTTTTGGGGGCAAAGGAGGCAATTGCAGTAGATATAA
>Ga0190363_1002567_pt1 | contig 10335 bp, 17 predicted proteins | sample 48721867_MG_FD_161272 | JGI IMG/M metagenome (GOLD analysis project Ga0190363, IMG submission 161272) | Hydrothermal vent microbial mat bacterial communities from Southern Trench, Guaymas Basin, Mexico - 4872-18-6-7_MG | ecosystem: Environmental > Aquatic > Marine > Hydrothermal vents >...
GTGGGATGATCCTCAGAGACGGGAAGGATGGCGCTTCGACCATATTCTCCCCGCGTCCCCGAGTAGATAATCTTGGCTTCTCGATTATATTTACGACAGGCCTCAAGGAGGACCAAGGTCCCCCGACAGTTTATGTCCAGGTCCTGCAGGGGGTTTCGCACACTCTCCACGTGATTGACTTGCCCGGCGAGATGAAAGATATAGTCCTTCTCCCGGACCAGGTAGTTCATGGAACACTGGTCTCTGACATCGCTGAAATTCACATGGACCTTATCGGCTATCGGCTCAATGTTGAAGAGATTGCCTCCTTGGCGAGGCATCATGTTATCCACCAGGGTCACCTCCGCCCCGAGCTCTACAAGTTTTATCGCCAGATTGCTGCCGATAAAGCCGAGTCCCCCCGTGATGAGAACCTTCTTTCCCTCAAACTCTTGGCGGTAGTCCATCGCCCTCTTTTAACCCCTTTTCTATTTCCCATAGCTTAGCGTACTTTATAAACACATAAAACATCGTGAGGACCGCTATGATTAGCCCTGGAAAGCCGTCAAGGAACCCCCTTTTCAGGATGAAGTCCCTGAAGAAGCGGAAAGGGGGACGGAGGAGAAGATCGAATAAACTGAATCTCTTCCCCTCCTTCCACATATCAGAGGCGGCCACTTCGGAGTAACGGTCGATCGTCCTTAGCTGATCGGATATGTCCTTATAAGTGTAGTGAAAGTAAAAGTTCTTTAAGACCTTCACTTCGCCATCTACCTTCACCTTGGCATGTAACCCCCCTTCCCATTTCCCCCTGCTGCGGTCGTAAAGCCTGATCTCATAGTCAGGGTACCACCCCCCGTGCTTGATCCACCTGCCCAGATAATAGGTACGTCGATGAGCTATATAACCCGCCCAACGTCCATCGTTTTTGGCTATCTCCTCCCGAATCTCCCGGGCCAGCTCCGGGGAGACCTCCTCATCGGCGTCAACAAACATGATCCACCGGTTGGTGGTCTTGTCGGCAGCAAACTGGTACTGTTCCCTGTAGTTCGTCCACCGGCGCTGATAGATCTTGTCCGTATAGCGGCGACATATCTCCAAGGTGCGGTCAGTGCTGTAGGAATCCACCACGACGATCTCGTCAGCCCACGTTACACTCTTCAGACACCTCTCAATGGTCCGTTCATTGTTGTAGGTGATGATGTAGACCGAGACCTTATTCCCCTCCATCATAGCATCTCCAGTACCGCCTCTGAGACCTCCTCTACCGTCACCACCTCCATACATCGGTGATGGCCGTAGGGGCATGTCCTCTTCAGGCAGGGGCTGCACGGCAACCGGTGGTATATGACCCTGTGTCCCTCGCCCAACGGGGAGGTGACCGCTGGATCGGTGGAGCCGAAGATGGCTACCACCCTGGTCCCCACGGCTGCAGCGGCATGCATCGTTCCCGTATCGTTGGTCACGAGGAGGCGGGCCCGTTCAAGGAGTGCAAGCAGTTGCCTTATGGTGGTCCTTCCGGTTAGATCAAAGCATCCCTCCCCAATCTCCTGCGAGATCCTCTCGTTAAGCTCCTTCTCGGGCAAGGTCCCAAAGATGACCACCTTTATTCCCTCTTTGATCAGTCTTTTCCCCAGCTCCACAAACCTCTCCGGGAACCAGCACTTCGCCTCCCCATAGATCGCCCCTGGGTTAAATCCCACAAAATCTCCCTCTATCCCCAGGGATCTTATGGTCCTCTCCGCCCATCTCCTCTCCTCTTCCGGGACCTCCAGGGGAACCGAAGGGGGTTTGGACACCTCGCCCAACCTCCTTATCAGATGCATGTAGTAATCCGAGCGGTGGATGCGAAGGACGCCATCATCTCTTGGCACACTCTCCGTCAGGAGCCATCCCCTCCCTTCTGAGCTGTATCCCACCCTTTCAGGTATCCCTGCCCAGAACCCTATCAAGGCCGAGCTGAAGGACCGGGGAAGGGCCAGATAGATATCAAATCCCTCCTTGCGGAGGCCCCTCCCCAGGAGAAACTCCATCCCGACCCTCCTTATTCCCGAGGGGACCTGATACCCGATCACCTGATCGACGGCGGGATGAAGTCCCCATAAATCGTCGAGAGGGCGGCGGGTAAGGACTTCCAATCGGGAAGCGGGAAAGAGGGCCTTAAGGGCCGAAACCGCCGGGAAACTGAGGAGGGCATCTCCCAGCCAGTTCGGCCCCTTGACGAGGATCTTTCCTGGTAGATCACATCCCTTTTTCATTTCTTCCAATTTTAACTTAATCAATCACAAAATTGGAATAACTCCAAAATAAACCGTGAAAGTAACGGAGAGAAATTGTAAAAAATGGTATATAGTTTGCTAAAATTAAAGGTAATTCCCTTTAAAAGGACTCAAAAGTTGAAGGAAATTCCTCAGACAAAAGAAACTCCAATAGCGATAATTAAGCCCGGACTTGGGCTCTCCGTCAAACTTAAGGAGCTATGGGATTACAGAGAACTGCTTTATTTCTTCATCTGGAGGGACATTAAGGTCCGTTACAAACAGACGGTGATCGGCGCCGCCTGGGCTGTGATTCAGCCTTTCCTTGCCATGGTGGTCTTTAGCATTTTCTTTGGGAAATTCGCTCAAATTCCCTCGGAAGGGCTCCCTTATCCCATATTCGCTTATTGTGCCCTCGTTCCCTGGACGTACTTCGCCAACTCTTTGACCAATGCCACCAACACCATGGTGGCAAATCAGCGTGTCATAACGAAGGTGTATTTTCCTCGCTTGATCCTGCCCCTTTCGGCTGTACTTTCAGGGCTTCCGGATTTCCTAATTTCCTTTTCGGTACTTATAGCCATGATGTTCTTTTATGGCATCTATCCGACGGTCAATCTGGTCTTTTTGCCACTTTTTACCATGATGGTCATAGTGACTGCTCTGGCCGTGGGTCTTTGGACATCAGCCGCTAATGCCATTTACCGTGATGTGCGTTATGTAGTGCCCTTTCTGGTACAGTTCTGGCTCTTTGCGTCCCCCGTGGTCTATCCAAGTAGCCTCGTCCCTGAGAAGTGGCGAGTCCTTTACGGTCTGAACCCTATGGCAGGGGCAATAGAGGGTTTCCGCTGGGCGCTTCTCGGCAAAGGGGAACCACCAGGACCTATGCTTCTCGTTTCGATCTTTATGGTCTTTCTCGTACTCATAGGGGGTGTAATCTATTTTCGGCGGATGGAAGGGACAATAGCGGATGTCATATAGAAAAAATCCAATGTTTTAAAGGCACGGGTAGCCATCGATACTAATTTTATTCTGAGCATAATCCTAAAGAGGGAGCAGACGGAAAAGGCCCTTAAGGCCCTTTCAGAAGCCCAAGCGAGATATGAGGAGATCTATCTCCCCAAGCAGGTTATAGGAGAAGTGGTTTATGTGCTTGAGGGGATTCACAGGTACACATCGCAAAGAAAAAGGCTTTCAAGGTCACAAATAAGGGATTATGTGTTTTCTATCTTGAACACCCCCAAAATTGCTTGCGAAGACGAAAAAGAGGTTCTTGAGGCCTTAAATTTATATGTCAATAGAAAAATCTCTTTCGGAGATGCCTTGATAGTCGCAAATATCTCAAGAAGGGGAATTAGTGAAATTCTCTCCTTTGATGAGGATTTTCGAAGAATTGAAGGGTTAAAGGTGCATCCATAAAAACCATTTTGCTCCTTTCGGCTGTGCTTTCGCGGCTCCCGGATCTCCTGATCTCCTTTAGTGAGAAAATTTTGACTTATCGTGACGTTTCTGATATTTTTGACCACAATGAAATGACCATAAATCCCAGCGGAGGTAGTGATGGAGAAGATCCCCATTTCTCTGTTTAAGGCGAAATGTTTAAGGATCCTGCAGGAGGTTCACGATAAGAAGAAAAGGGTGATAGTAACAAAAAGGGGAACCCCCTTGGTAGAGATAGTGCCAACTGATGAAGAGGCGGACAAAAAGATCCCCCTTCGAGATACCGTGCTTTATATGGGAGATATCATATCGCCTGTAGCAGAGGAAGATTGGGAGGCATTGAAGTGAAGGAGGTCCTCCTTGACACTCACGTATGGATTTGGCTTGCAGTCGAACAGTTGGACAGGTTCTCGGAAAAAGCCAAAAGGGCCCTCAGGAGCGCGGATAGAAAATGGATTTCAGCGATCTCCTTATGGGAAGTAGCGAAGTTGGTGGAGAAGAAAAGACTGGTGTTTTCCATCCCATTGCTCGAATGGATAAAGCGGTCCCTTATTGAATGCGGAATCTCTGTCGCTCATCTGGAGCCAGAAATATGTGTTGAAAGCTGTTCTCTACCGGGTTTTGAGCAACAAGATCCAGCGGATCAGCTCATTGTGGCCACTTCTCGTGTGCTGTCCATTCCCCTTATTACCGCGGACAAAAGGATACATGCTTTCCGGGGGGTAAAAGTGATATGGTAAGTCAAGAAGGAAAAAGAGGTATCACCATGCATGATACATTTATGAATAGCGACCTACTTAAAGAAGTTATTAAACGCATTGTAGAAATGGCCCAGCCGGACAAAATAATCCTCTTTGGGTCAGCAGCTCGAGGTCGAATGGGCCCAAGCAGTGATTTAGATCTGCTTGTAATAAAAGCCGGCGTCCATCGACGGCAACTTGCCCAAGCGATTTACCGTAATCTTATTGGAGTGGGCTTCCCGGTAGATATAGTTGTCGTTACTCCGGAAGATATCGAACGCTATAAAAATTCTGTTGGTCTTATCGTAGAATCCGCCTTAAGAGAGGGAAAGGTGGTTTATGAACGATAAGCGACTTCCTCCAGATGATCCTCGAGAATGGTTCTGGCGTGCTAAAAGCAACCTTAGCCAAGCAAAAGGAGGAATTGTATTGCCAAATGTATATCTTGAGGACCTCTGCTTCCAAGCTTAACAAGCGGCGGAGAAGGCACTGAAGGGAGTGCTAATGGCCCTAAAAATTCAGTTTCCCTATACCCATGACTTAGCAAACTTATTAACGTTAATTGAGCAAAGTGGGCAGATCGTGCCCCAAAGAATTCAAGAAGCCGCTATATTGTCTGATTATGCTGTGGAAGCTCGTTACCCTGGGATCGCCGAACCAGTCACCCGCCAAGAGTATGAAGAAGTGGTTTCCATTGCAGAAACTGTAATAGAGTGGGCTGAAAGGATAATCAGCGATGTAATTAAAAAATAGAAAAGACTTGAACCATGAGTGACAGTATCTATCTAAAAATTAAATAAGTATTTTTGCTCAATCTCCGGCAAAGGGCTATTGAAAGAGATCAATGTTTCTTCTGTTCTTTCAATATAAAGAACTTCTCAAGAATCTCGTCCTCAGAGACCTCAAGGTGAGGTATAAGCGCTCGGTCCTTGGGGTCTTCTGGGCACTGCTTGAGCCCCTGATCCTGATGCTCCTCTTTACCGTGGTCTTCTCTTTCGTGCTGCGGATAAAGGTGGAAAAATATCCTGTATTCGTCCTCTGTGGCCTTCTGCCCTGGAGCTTCTTCTCCACGGGCCTCTCCTACTCCTCCACCTCCATCTCCGAGCATGCAAACCTCATAAAGAAGATATATTTCCCCCGGGAGATCATTCCCCTGGGGGTGATCTTAGCCCGCCTGGTGAATTTCCTCATATCCCTGGGACTCCTCTTCATCTTCGTGCTCGCCTTCGGGGTAAAGTTCACCCCTTACCTCATCTTCTTGCCCCTGATCATAGCCCTTGAGCTTCTCCTGATAATCGGCCTCTCCCTCTTCTTCACCTCACTGAACACCTTTTATCACGACGTGGGCTTCATCCTGGAGTTCATCCTCTTTGGATGGTTCTACATAACCCCGGTCTTTTATCCCGTCTCCATGGTCCCTGAGCGATTCCTGAAGTTCTACATGCTCAACCCCATGGCCGTGATCGTCCATTCCTATCGCCGGGTCCTGCTCTACGGGCAACCCCCCGAGGCATGGCACCTCTTTCTTGCCTTCCTTGAAGTGCTCGCAACTCTGTTTATAGGATGGGCCGTCTTCCGCCGCCTGGAGTATCGTTTTGCCGAGGTGCTCTGATGGGGGATGTGGTAATTGAGGTCAAAGATGTATGGAAAAAGTTCCGGATCTACCGGGAGCGGTCCAGGATGCTGAAGGAGGTCTTCATAAATCTATTTCGCGGCGGTGATCGCTACGAGGAGTTCTGGGCCCTGAAGGGGGTCTCTCTCACGGTGAGACGCGGGGAGGCCGTGGGGATCATCGGGAGGAACGGGGCCGGGAAAAGCACCCTTTTTAAGGTGATGTGCGGGGTGCTCAGGCCCGAGCGGGGAGAGGTGAGGATCAGGGGAAGGGTCTCCCCCCTGATAGAGCTTGAGGCGGGCTTTCACCCGGAACTTACCGGCATTGAGAACATCTACCTGAACGGGGCCATCTACGGGATGACCCGAAAGGAGGTCCAGGAGAAGCTTCCACGGATCGTGGAGTTTTCAGGGCTTGAACGTTTCATCCACTCCCCCATAAGGACCTATTCCTCTGGGATGCATGCCAGGCTGGGTTTCTCCCTGGCCATAAACGTGGATGCCGACATCCTGCTAGTTGACGAGGTGCTGGCCGTGGGCGATGCCGAATTTCAGGAAAAATGCTACCGCCGCATAAAGGAGATGCGCCAGGAGGGGGTCACGATTGTCTATGTGTCTCATAACCTGAATTCGGTCATAGATATCTGCGACCGGGCCCTGTGGCTTGACGAGGGCGAAATAAGGATGGAAGGGGATCCGGAGGAGGTGGTCAAATCTTACCTTAACACCCCCTGAGATTTCACCCTTCTTCGTTGACACCACCGGCTTGAGAAGCTGGCCGACTGGTGGAGATTCCCCGTGACTTATAGAAAGGCTTCGGTTCTTTCAATAGCACCTCTCAAGTCTATGTTTTCTTCGATCTCTGATCTCGAGTATCCTTTATACCTTTTAAGGATTTTCAGATACCGCCTGATGGAACTTATCTTGTTTTCGATAACCTCTCTTAACGTCCTCCTTGTACTTAATAAGCGTTTACGAACGCAAAAATTGCCTTTGAAAGAAGTTTTGTTATAATATAACAAAAATTCTTATTGAATGGAAAATGCATGGGAATTGCTCATGATGCAGCTGCTTTTACTTGACCACTAAGCAATTTTGTATTACTTTATCTTACAAAGGAGATATAAAAATGGGAGATGCAATTACTATTAGGTTGCCTAAAAAGATGCAAAAAGAGTTGGATTTGGTATCAAAAGAGGAAAAAGTATCCAAGAGTGAGATTGTTAGAGAAGCTATTGCTCAATATCTTACAATAAAAAGATTTCAACAATTAAGGAAAAAGGTTTTGCCTTTTGCTGAAGCAGAAGGGTTATTAACAGATGAGGATATCTTTAAATTCATTTCATGAAAGTCGTTCTGGATACCAATGTTATTGTAGCTGCTTTTGCCACCAGAGGGTTGTGTGCAGCTGTATTCCAACTATGTCTAACAAAATACAAGATAGTCTTAAGTGAGTACATTTTGTCTGAAGTAGCAGAAGGACTTGCCAATAAAATCCGTTTACCCCATGCAACAGTTCAAGAGATAATCCAGTTTTTGAGGGAACATGCTCAAATAGTAAAACCAGAAGCAATTGAAGAATCCATATGTGAAGATGAACAAGACTTTCCAATAATAGGAACCGCCTTAAGTGGCAATGCCCATTTTTTGATCACAGGAGATAAGGATCTGCTTAGTTTGCAGAAGTATAAAAGCATAGAGATACTTTCTCCCAGGGAATTTTGGGAAAGGGTAAAAGAGGGAGATAAGATCTTGACTTAAGCGAGAAGTGGCAAAGATCCTGAGGAGGGTTCAGGCTACTTTAAATGCAGCTGGTATGGGATTTGCTGATCTAAAGCAAAGAGGGAAGCGGGCGGAAGGGGAAGAGGATATAGAGACCGAAAGGAGAAAGTTAAAAAATGTGGTATTGGCAAAGATCGAAGAGGGTAAGATAAAATTCATTTAAGGAGAGGGTCTCATGAGGAAGGAAGTTTTTGCTGGTTTGATAGGTATCTTCCTGATGGTGGGTGGTGCTTTTGCCCAGCAGGTGGGTTTCACCCAGGAGGACCGGGAGAGGCTCATAAGGCTTGAGGCCACCCTCAAGACCTTCATGGAGCAGGTGGATAAAAGATTTTCTGATCTGCGATCCGACATGAACAAGAGGTTTGAGCAGGTGGATAAGCGCTTTGAGCAGGTGGACAGGCGTTTTGAGCAGATGACGAACTTCCTCTGGATGCTTGTGGCGATCTTCACGGCCCTCACAGCAGCAAACATAGGCTTTGCCTACTGGGACAGGAGGACCATCATCCGCAGGGCCAGGGATGAGGCGATAGAGAGAATAGAGAGGGAGGGGAGGCTGGTGGACCTGATAGGGGCCCTGAGGGAACTGGCCAAGGAGGACAGGAAGCTGGCAGAGATCCTGAGGGGGTTCAGGCTGCTTTAAGAGGATTGACCAAGCTTATCTGACTTTCCAAATCTGACGTTATTGCATTGGAAACATAAGGTCTTAGAGTGGAATTATCAGGATTTTGTGAAGAAAAAGGATTTTTAAGGAGGAGGTTATGTGGAGGGGATTTTTGCTTGGTCTGATGGGGGTCATCTTGCTGGTGGGGGTGGGTTTTGCCCAGCAGGTGGGTTTCACCCAGGAGGATCGGGAGAGGCTCATAAGGCTTGAGGCCACACTGAAGACCTTCATGGAACAGGTGGACAGGAGATTTGAACAGGTGGATAAGCGCTTTGAGCAGGTGGACAGGCGTATTTCTGATTTGCGGATTGATATGAACAGGAGATTTGAGCAGATGACGGATTTTTTATGGATAATTGTGGGGATATTTACTGCCCTGACTACTGTGGTGATAGGCTTTGCCTACTGGGACAGAAGAACCATCATCCGCAGGGCCAGGGATGAGGCGATAGAGAGGATAGAGAGGGAGGGGAGGCTGGTGGACCTGATAGGGGCCCTGAGGGAACTGGCGAAGGAGGACAGGAAGCTGGCAGAGATCCTGAGGGGGTTCAGGCTGCTTTAAATGCAGCTGGTATGGGATTTGCTAAACTAAAGCAGAGAGGGAAGCGGGCGGATGAGGGAAGAGGAGAAAGAAAAGGAAGTATGGAGGTTTCTTTCCGATTTTCATCAAGCACTGATACGGAATCTCCATGATTACCAGCGCAGAGGATAAGAAGTTAATTAACTCGGTGATGACCTTAATTAAAGGGAGTTTTAGAGAGGCTTCGCACGTATGAGTCAATAGACTACATTAAGACAAAAACAATTTTTAGATTCGCAAAGAGACAATGGATATTCAAAATAAAAATCAACAACTTTACCCAGAAAGAATAGATGTAGAAACTGTCTCAATATCGTCTCTGATCGAGCATGTCCATCGATATTGTTTCGCTAGTCAATTTGCAAAAAATAAAAACATACTTGATATTGGGTGCGGAGAAGGCTACGGATCATACATTTTATGTAAATATGGCAACGCTAAAAGCGTTGTCGGAGTTGATGTCGATGAAGAGGCTATTAAAAAAGCCAAAGTACTATATCACTGTGATAGGTTATCTTACATCAGAGACACCGCTCATAACGTAGATTATTATGTAAAAAAAATAGGTGTAGATTACATCGTTTGTTTTGAGACATTGGAACATATAGAAAATCCTCATTTATTCTTGGAGAAGCTACGCTCTTTTGTTCTTAGAGGAGGCTTACTTGCCATATCTATCCCTAATGATAAAACTTTGAATAGAAATAATCCCTATCACATCACAAAATTTGATTTACAAAATTTCATTACTTTAGTTTCAAATCATCTAAAACCACCGGATGTTCTTTTGCAACACCGATATGTAGAAGGTAGTATTATAATGCCTTTAAAGGAAAAAGCTTTTTCATCATTGATTTCGCTTCCTCACTCGCAAATTGGTATCACTAAAATCGATCTTGCTTCAATAATTCAACGGGAAAAGATTTCGAGTTTATATAGTAACAATTACATTGCCCTTTGGAACATAGAATATAGTTCGAAAATCGATCTTCAAATCGGCATTATTAATACTTTATGGATGCTTGAATTAGAAAGATGGAATAAAGAACTTTCCGATAAGATTTTCGCTTTTGAAAAAACTCTTTTCTATAAAAGCTATCGAATCTATAATTTTTTCCAAAAAAGGTTTACGAAGATTTTAACCTTTATAAAGGCATGGTTAAGTAAGAGGGATTAAATTTTGGACATTTGGCTTTTAACTATTGAATATCCACCATATAGCGGAGGCGGCATAGCAACGTACTGTTATCATACGGGTCGTATGTTATCGTCTAAGCATAATGT
>Ga0190363_1002568_pt1 | contig 10334 bp, 12 predicted proteins | sample 48721867_MG_FD_161272 | JGI IMG/M metagenome (GOLD analysis project Ga0190363, IMG submission 161272) | Hydrothermal vent microbial mat bacterial communities from Southern Trench, Guaymas Basin, Mexico - 4872-18-6-7_MG | ecosystem: Environmental > Aquatic > Marine > Hydrothermal vents >...
GAGATTCAGAAAATCTTAGCCAAATACCCTGAACATGTGAGGAATAAGTTCAAGAATGTCTACTTACCAAAGTATAGAAATGAGAGAGGTATCTTCAAGTATGTTCAAGCTCTCTCTGACCTTGCCAATCATAGAGACATCACTGAGAGATATAGATTGATGTTGCAGAAGGACTCCTACAAGATTCTCTGTCTAGTAGAAAGAAGGTGAGAATTTGAATGTTGATGAAATTAGACAGAAATTCATAGAAGGTTCTTTAAGTAGAGATGAGGCTTTGAGAGAATGCATTTCCTTTCTTGAGAGAGTTCAGATTGAGATTTTAGATTTGTTAACTCTCTTGAAATTAGTGTGTAGTTACAGGAGGTAGAAGAATGGTAGTAACAGTCAAGATGGGAGTCTTGGAGATTCTCTTTGAGAATGTTCAAGACTCTGTTGAATTCACTCTGCTTCTCACTCTCCTCTTTCCAAAAGTTCTTGAACAGGTGAAAGAGATAGAAGCAGAGATGATGAAGAAATTGGAACAGGTCAAGAAGGAATCAAAAGGAATGTTCAGATAGGAAGAAGGTAAGAAGAATGACAGAGACTTTTATCTCTAACTATGAGTTTATCTTAGTAGACTTAGCTGAAAAGATAGAGGAATTACTAGAAAAGAAAGATACTATAAAAGTAGCCACTCACAGAGATGCTGATGGAATATCAAGTGCAGTTCTTTTTACAGAATATCTCAAGAGCATAAAACCTGAAGTTAAGGTTGATGTATGGTTTCCAGAGTTCTTTGGCTATATTGATGGAGATGAAGATGTCATCTTAGATATGTATCCAAAAGGAGAGAAATTCAGAGGAATAGTGATTGACCATCACAGTTATGAACATGAAGAAGCAATTAAGAGAAATCCCCATGCTACATTCATAAGTGGAAATGTTCCTACAGGTCTGATGGTCTATCAATTATTTGAAGGAATACTGAGAGGGAACTGGAAAGTGGTTGTTTCTCTTGTAGGAGATGGTCAACCAGAGAGGATTCCAGTTGAAATATGGCAAAAATATCCAGAGTTAAGAAAGACTAAGGTCTGCTATGTGTACAGGAAAGGGAGTCAGACAACAATCTATAGAGACCCTATCTGGCAGTATATGAGTGGAGGAATAAATGCTTTATGTAAGACAAACAGACCAGAATTAGCTTACCAGTATCTTCTTTTAGCTAAGAAACCTCTTGATTTGATTCAGTTAGAGAAGATAAGAGAAGCTATCACAGAAAAGAGAGAGGAAGTAGACAAAGTGATGAAAAGAAAAGACAAATATGGAGTTCTGTCAATCAGTGATGCAATCTATTTTGAATTTGAGTCTGATTTTGACATTCAAAGTGACATAGCAAACATTCTCTCAAGAGATGAAAGGGGGTTAGTAGTTGTAGTCAACAGGAAGACAGGGAAGGGAAGTATAAGAGGAGTCTTAGCCTATTGGATTAAAACTGAACTGGAAAAGAGAGGCTTGAATGTAGGAGGTCACTATGGCTATGTAGGAATCACTCTTATGGAAGAAGGACAATTAGAGAAATTAAAAAGAGTCTTGGAGGAGGTTTTATGAAGAGGGATGTGATAGAGACTGATGACTATCTGATTTATGTATGGAAAAGAAATGAAAATGCCCTCTATGTAAGTAAGAAGAAGGACAAGAATCCTTTATTTATGATTTCACTCTATTCTCCAGTGGAGAAGAAAGAAGAACAGTGGACTATAAAAGTAGAAGTTGCTCTGATAGAAGTAGATTCTCTCAGCCTGAGTGAGTTTGGAAGAATCTTTGAGAATTTCACTCCAACATCTCTCTCTAATTTTGAAGAGATTCTCTCTCAAATAAATGATGAGCTAGAGGAGTGGAGTAAGGAAATTGTGGGAGTGACCAAACCTTGAATGTAGAGGAACTTGTCAAGAAAAGGATTGAGAAGATTTCAAAAGAAATCACTGAGAATCTCTCTCAGTTGAAATATCCTCTCTTCTTCAGACACAAAAGAGGTAAACATTACTTCATCTGTAACTACTGTGGTAACAAGCTTGTTCTTGAGAATGGAAATCCCTGTTACATAGGCTATTCAGTAGAATTCAGAAGGAGTCTTTTGGGAAACATAATTGGACTGACTGTAACTGCTAGAAGTTATTGTAAACACTGTGTAGAGATAATAAAGAAAGTCTCAAAGAAGGTCATCTGGGAAGAGATAACTGAATATAAGGAAGTAGAGAAGAATGAGTGAGGAATTCAAATTCTATGGATATCTTGACAGGATAATCATAGATACTGAAGGGAAAGTCTACATAATTCTCAATAGAAGGAGTATGATGAATGAGGGTCTGATAAAGACATGTGAATATCTACTAAAAGGTAGAGATGTAGAAGTGATAGTGAGGAGGAGAGTCAGAAGAGTGGAGGATTTCTTGAGGAGGGATAGACATGTTGAAGAGTGAGTGTCCAATAGATGAACTTGTTGATGGAGGATTCAAGGATGGTTATCTCTACTCCATCTTTGCACTAGAGGATGTAGGGAAGTCTCTCTTCTCAATGCAATTGGCATGTAAGTGTGCTAAGGAGGGAGGTAAAGTCCTCTACTTTGACATAGATGACCACTGGAAGGATGATGTCATAGACTACTGGTATGGTATCTTCTCCAAGAGATTTGGAGTGGACAAGGAGACTCTCTATGAGAATATAGACTTAATTGTGGAGCCAAACTTCCACAACTTCTTTGAATTCTTTGGATTCTCAATCCAAATCTGGCATAAGGGAGAAAAGAGTGTCATAACATGGCAATTCCCTCAGAGAGGGAAGAGTGACATCCAACAGAGTAGACAGACTAAGGGATGGTTCAAGAAGAGTAAGATTTGGGAGAAGATGGAGAAGAAGAAATACAGACTGTTAATCATTGATTCATGGGGCACTCTAATGAAGAGTATGATTCCTCAGGCAGACCAGAATTATGGGACCAGAAGTTCTTTCACAACCTTCTTCTTTGTTCAGTGTCTGAAGCCTCTCTGTCTTCACTTTAAGATTCCAATCCTATTGACCAATCATGGTTTGGGATTTAGAGGACAAATAATGAGTATAAATCCCTATGGAGGTTCTTCAGTAGGATACCAAGTGAAATACAACATTGGTTTGACTAAGATTTCAGCTAAGAAGTGGGACTCTCTTAAGAGGAAGTTGAGAGATGATGCTAAGAGGGAACAGGCTAGATTAGCCTTCCTCTGGAGACATCCTACAAAGGCAACATCTTCTCCAGAGAGATTCACCTTCCTCTATCTTGAAAAAGACTTTGGATTCACTTCTCTTCCATACAAGGAGAAGAAAGCTAGAGTGGTGGTCTAAAATGACAATCATAGTTGATAGTAATGAAGATGATATTTATGTAAGAAGATTGAAGATGATTGGACTAAGTGTAGAGAAGAAACATCTAGAAGTAGGAGACTATGTGGCAGGAGATGTACTAATTGAGAGAAAGACAGTGAGAGACTTCTTGAATTCTCTTTTCACAAGGAGCAAGAGTGGTAAGAGTAGACTCTGGTCTCAGATGGAGAAGATGAAGAAACAGACCACTCACATCCCTCTCCTAGTAGTTCATGGTAAATCACCTAGAGGCAGAATGGTGAATTCTCTCATAGGTGCCATAGTGAAGATATTCAGGAACTGGAGAATTCCAGTCATTCTCTATCTTCACAGAAATGACACAGACAGAAATTCACAATTATCTTTCTTCACCTATCTTCTTTCCAATATTTACTTAACATCCACTGTGAAAAAGAGCTCTACACCAATAGTCTTGAGTAAGAAAAGCATGGAGATAGATGAAATTAGAGTGAATATGATTAGTCAACTTCCAAATGTAGGTTTGAGAAGAAGTATAAGATTGTTGAATAGGTTTGGAACCATTCAAAATCTTGTGAATGCTAAGGTAGAGGAGATTGCTAGTGTGAAAGGAATCTCCCTTAAGACTGCTAGATTCATTAAGGAAGTTTTATGTGGTAATGATTATGAATGTAAAGACTCTTAGTTAGAAGTCAGAATAGGAGGTAGAGAAAATGAGAGTTATGGCTAGGTTGAAAAAGTTAGCTGAGAAGTATGATGTTCCTTTTAAAGATGTGAAGAAGAAGTATGAGAAATACTTGAAGAGAATGAGAGAAAAAGGACTTGAAAATCCAGAACAGAAAGCATTCAACAGGACAAGAGGAGACCTGAAAAGAAGAGAGAGTATGTTGAAGAGACAGAAGGTTCTAGAATTCAAAGGAATAGTTATTGGACTAACTCAAATAGAAGACCAGTTTGAAATCTACAGAAGGATAGCAAGAAAGTTCATAGAGAAGCATGGTGAACTAGAGGCATTAGACAAAGGATTTCTAGAGAAGAAAGGAGATAAGTTGGTTCCAATCTACACCACTAGAAGTGGTAATGTAATTCCTCTCTACACTGAGAGTGGTGAGGAGATTCATAAGTATCAGAGAACAATTTACATGATAGCTAAGCCAAATCATCCTGAAGCAGAGTGGAGACTGGCTACAATTGTAGTTAGAAGAAATTATGAGGACCTAGACAAGATTGAATTGAAGTTCTTCAAGATGTGTAGAGTCAAAGTAGTGGTTATAGATTCAGATGGAAGAGTCTACAGACTGAGATATAAGGAGCCATTCATAGGAATAAAAGAGGAAGTAGATGTAGTAGGTTTGATTAAGAAGACAATGGGATTCTATTCATTCAGTAAGATTGAAAATGAAGACCTACCAAGAGAGTATGTTGCAGTGATGGGAGATGTTCTGAGACTCAATCTTGAACCAAGAGGAGAGAGGATGAACAGACTCTGTGTTCTAATTGACCCAGAGGATGAAAGTGATATTGAACTGAATGTCTTCATTCCTCCTTACATCCCAATAGACTTTGGTGAAGATTCAAGAATAATTGCAATAGGAAGACTCAGTAGATACAAGAGAGAAAATAATGAAGAGGAAACATACAATCTCTTTGCAATAGGAATTTACTGTCTACCTGAGTTCAAGATGGACTTGGAAGATGAAGAGGACAATGTTGAGGAAGAGGTAGCAGTGATAGAGTGGAGAGAGGAAGATGAAGGTCAAATGTCCATTCTGTAAGAAGGAGTTTGAGGGTAGAGAGGAACTGTGACTACAATGAACTCTAACTGAAGTCTCTGAGGAGAATGTAATGAAGCTCAGTGTAGTCAATGTAGAGGTAGAGGTTGAGAAGAAGGATTTCTATGACATCTACTATTTAATCTTGTTCTGTAGAGATAAGAAGGGTAATAGAAAGACAGTCAAAGTTAAGGGATGTAGACCCTACTTCTATATGAAAGCATCTGATGTAGTCAAATTGGGGAGAGAGAGAGGATTTCAATACAAAGTGTACAAATCAAAGATTAGAAGCATTTTTGGAGATGAGTTGGTCAAGGTTACTTTCAGTAGGATAAGAGGTTTAGAGAACTATAGAAATAAGTTAACAAAGATGGGAACCATAACATTTGAGTCAGATGTAAAGTACTGGTTAAGAAATATAATTGACAAGAACATCTGGACTGGAATTGAAGTAAAAGGTAGAAAGATTTTACCAATTGATTTTAGAGTCAAACCAAGGCTCCTCTATTTAGACCTAGAAGTAGAACCAGTCAAGGATGGTACTTTCCCTAATCCTTTAGTAGCAGACAGAGGAATCATAGCAGTCTGTCTCTATGATAATTACACTCAGAAATATTATCAATTAGTGATAGAAGGGAAGGCAGATACTAATCTCCTAAAAAAGAAAGCAAAAGAAGAGTATGGAATAGATGTGGAGATAAGAGAGTATGAGACTGAACTTCTTCTAATTCTTGACCTCTTAGATTTGATAAAGGAACTCAATCCAGATGTTCTAGTTGGATACAATGTAATCAACTTTGACATCTTCTATCTTTTAAAGAGAATGAAGAGACTTGGGATTAAATTAGCTCTACTATCACCTATGGGAAGAACAATTATTAGGAAGAAGAGAGATGTAGAGAAAGACTTAGGAACAAGTGATTATCAGATTATCATAAGAGGAATCCAACTTCTAGACTTTCAGACTGCATTTTTCAATTACATCCAAAGAGAGCTTGAGGCAAGAGACTTAGCATATCTGATTGAGACATTCCTCAATAGAGAGCCAATCAGAGTGGAGGACTGGTATAAGACTTGGAAGTTGACTCCCTTCAGAATCTTTCTTAAAAATATACAGGATGTATGGGGAGTAGTTGAAATTGACAATCTCTTGAAAGTATTAGACTTCTATCAAGAAATAGCATGGCTAGTAGGAGCAAGATTGACTGATGTTCTAACTAAATCTCAATTATTGGACATTTATTACTTGAGAATAGCAAGAGAGAAAAAGATAGCCTTACCAAAGAAGTTAAAATATGAGAAGAGAGAATTTAAGGGAGCAAAGGTTCTTTTCTCCAATACTGGTCTCTATAGAGATGTAGCCAGATATGACCTGAAGGCATTCTATCCTACTTGCATGTTATGTTTCAACATAAGTGTAGATACAGTGCTTGACTATCCTCTTGACCAAAAGACTAGATATATTGAGATAGGAGGTCTCTTCTTTAGTCAAGAAAAGAGTGGTTTCTTCAAGGAGATTCTGGAAAGACTAATGTCTCTGGAAGATGAGAAAAAGAAGATTCTGAAGAGAGTGAGAAGAGAGGACAGAAAGAAAGCTCTTGAAATGGAGATAAGAGCAATCAAGTATATTAGAAATGCAGTCTATGGAATGACAGCCTACACTAAGAGTAGATTGTTTGATTTCAGAGTAGCTGAGATAGTGACCTATCTTGGTAGAAGCATTCTTCTTCACATTAAGAATACATTGGAAGAAAAAGGATGGAAGATAATTTATGGAGATACTGACAGTGTTCTTATACCTCTTAAAGAAAAAACACTTGAAGAAGCAAAGAGACTAGAGGATGAAATCAATAAAATCATAGAAGGATATGTAAGGCAGTATGGTGTTGAAAGTAAATTCAAAATTAAGTTGGAGACTCTCTTCTCTGATTTCATTCTCTTCACTAAGAAGAGATATGCTGGAAAGTATGTCTGGAAGGATGGAGAATGGACTGTTGGATATGAATTCAAAGGTCTCCAGACAGAGAGAAGTGACTTTCCAAGATACTTCAAGAAGACTCAGAAGGAATTGATAAAGATGATTCTTGACAGGAGAGAGAAGCAGGAGATTCTGGACTATGTCTATGATTCCTACTTCAATCTCAGAAAGCAGAGATTCATAGAGTTAGGAATTCCAAAGCAATTGAAGAAGGATATAGATGAATACTCCTCAAATCCATTCCATGTTCAGGGAGTGAAATATTCTAATCAATATCTTGGTTATCAATTTAGGAAGGGAGACAAACCTCTTATCCTACCAGTTAAGATACCCTTCCATACAAGGAAGCCATACACAAAGTGGATTGCAATCACTCATTCAACCTCCTCTCTCCCATCCTATATTCAGATTGATTATGAGAGATTGGAGAAAGGGTTTGAGAGAATCTTGAGAGAGATTATGGATGTGGTAGGTCTTGAGTGGGGCAGAGTCTTTGGATTGGAAAGATGGCTCCCTATTAAGAAGGTGTCTTGAATATCTGACTTCCTTTGACAGTGGAGTTCATGTCATGGGAAGAGAACAAACAATAGTGACTGGTATAGAGGAAGTAATTGAAAAGATAAGGGAATGGAATGGTAAGAAATACTGTATCATTTCTCTCAATTCATATCAAGAGATAATCTTTGACTGGAAGATTCTTGTGAATAAGGAGACTGTGAATGTAGATAAGTGGTGTGTTAAGTCTACTTCTCTCTCTTCTTTGATTCCTCTCTTCTCTCAATTAAAGAGTGGTCTCTTGTATGGAAGGAAGACCAAGTTCTACTTAGTTTCAAGAGACAGAAGACTCTCTGAATTGACTAGGACTCTCTCTCCTCATACTATGGTTGCAATTCCTCTTACTGTCAAACCAAATGTAAATGAAGTATATAAGATAATAGACTTTAAAGACTTATAGAAGAAAGATTTAAAATTCACTTAAGAGATGAATAGAATGGTGGACACATTGAGTCTGGAAGAGAAAGTTGATGAAATTGTGATTAAACTGACTAAAATGAGTGTCTTACTCCAAGAGACTAGGAAAATAGTCAACCATAATTCTGAGAGAGTTTTAAAAATTAATGATGAATTGACTCAAATTAGAGGTCAAGTAGACAGTAATTCTAGGACACTGAAGACCATAAAGAGTATAGGTTGGTTTATTTTCTCAACTATAGTTGGTTCTTTTATAGTTCAACTAATTCAGATTTATCTTCTATCTAAATAGGTGATAATATGAGAAAAGAATGGTCAGATGTAGAATTAGAAATTCTGAAGAAGTTTTATCATCTAGGAGCTAAAGTAGTCCAGTTGAAGTTGAAAGAGAAAGGATTTGATAGAACAATTACTGCAATCAAGAGTAAAGCTAATAGACTAAAATTGGAAAGTAGAGTTATGGGAAGAGGGAGAGTATGGACTAAGGAAGAAGAGAACTTTCTTCTTGAACACTGGGACATGTCAATAGATGATTTAGCAAGGATTCTAAACAGACCAAGAGAAGCAATAATTTCTAAGAGAAGTAGATTGAATCAAGAATTAGGTATCAATAAGGACTTTGGTTATCTTTCAAGTCTACTTTCTAGTGAGGAAGGCAAAATAATTTTAGATACAGTGAAGTTAGAGACTTTGGTAGAACTTCAGGATGCTATCAAAAGCAGAAGACAGACTGAAGCTTATAGAGAAATAGAAGTTTCTCATCCAATTGGAGTGGTCTTTCTAGGAGACCTACACATTGGTTCTTCTTATGTAGACTATAAAAGATTGTATGAAGACCTAGAGTTAATTAAGAAAATAGAGAATATTTATGTGTGTTTCATGGGAGACTACTGTCAATTCAGTAAAGGAATAAGGAAAGCAGTAGTTGAAGATTTAATTCCATCTCAGAATCAGTGGAGAATGATGATAGATACTTTTGAGAAAATAAAAGAGAAGATTCTCTGTGTAATTCTTGGAACTCATGAGTCTTTTGTTCTCAGAGATTCTGGTCTAGACCTTCTTGAAGGATGGTGCTTCATGAACAAAATACCTTATTTTAGATATGGAGGGAAACTACATCTAAAAGTAGGAGATATTCTTTATGACTTACTCTTGAGACATGAATACAGATTTGAGTCTGAGTTAAATATCACAAATGCTCTCAGAAGAATGTTGGAGATTTTGGGAGATGCTGATATCATTGGATTGGCACATGTTCATAGAGCAACCATTCATTCATTAGAAGTCAGAGGAAGACCAAGGGTTCTCCTAAGAACAGGAACATACAAAGTCCTAGATGACCTCTATGCAGACAGAAGAGGATGGAAAGTGGATAGTCAAGTCTATATGCCATTAGTTGTTTTCTATCCTGACAAGAAGCTCTTCATCCCATTCATAGATTTCAGACAGGGTCTTCCATTCCTAGAATTTGAAATCAAGAAATATGAAAGAATTAATAAGGATGGGAAGCAAGATGGAAGTGGTGAGAGCAAATGAATATTAGAGAGAAGATAAGTAAGTTCTTCACTGGAGAATCAGAAGAAGAGATGAGTGAAGAAGTGTCTGTAGCTAGTGTTCCAATAGAATCCTCAATCACTTCTCTCAGAACAGAGGGAAGAGATATAGAAGTTAGAAGTAGTCTTTTAGAGAAGCTATTCAAATTGGACATAGTAGTGATGGGTCTCATTCAGGATAAGATAAGGAATGTTCTTGGAAATGGATTCTACTTCCTTCCAGTAAATGATTCAGAAGAAGCAGTCAGTCTAGCCAGAAGAGTGGAAGAGTGGAGTAGGAAAGTCAATCTAAGAGAGTTTCTCAAAGAAGTCTTGATTGACTTATTTCTACATGGAAATGCTTATCATCTAATAGTTCCCAATAAAAGGATGAATGATATTCTCAGATTCATTCCTCTAAATCCAGAGAATGTGAATTATATCACTGAGAGAAGTGGACTGGTAGCTCTGGATGAATTTGGACTACCAATAGGATTCAAGGTCAGGACAGCAAGTGGAAAAGTAGAGAAAATACCCAGATTCTTCATAACTCATTTCAAATTCATCTCACTCCCAAATAGCTTCAAAGGAATCTCTCCTCTTATTCCTCTTCTGAAGACTCAGCAAATCAGGTTGAATATAGAGGATGCAACAGGAGAAGTAGCTTACAGATATGCTAGACCCCTAATCTTTGTCAAGGTAGGGAAAGAGGGACAGAGAATCAAC
>Ga0190363_1002570_pt1 | contig 10330 bp, 10 predicted proteins | sample 48721867_MG_FD_161272 | JGI IMG/M metagenome (GOLD analysis project Ga0190363, IMG submission 161272) | Hydrothermal vent microbial mat bacterial communities from Southern Trench, Guaymas Basin, Mexico - 4872-18-6-7_MG | ecosystem: Environmental > Aquatic > Marine > Hydrothermal vents >...
CTTCTTAAGGGCCTCATATCTGGCCACAGCCTCGTCTTCCGTGATATACTTTCCAAGCACCTCCTTGTATGGTATATACTTCGTTGCTATGGCTTCGTCGAGCATCCTCTTCAGGGTGTCTAAGGTTGCTCCAGTTATGTAGTTCAGTCTCTCGACTCCGAGCTTATCGGCCTTGGCGGCTGTGAAGGCAGCTAGCCCCTTCTCCTCGGCGAGGAGACCTATCGTTATCATGTGCCAAGGAGCCGGCCCATAATCTCCTCGTGGATAGAACCATAAAGCTACGTCATTGACTATCCACTCGGCGTCCGGGTAGACGTTATCGGTATAGAGTTCTAGGACGAGCGGTTTTTTGCTCACTATCTTGAATCCCTTGAAGTACTCCTTGAATGCCTTAAATGTCTCGAGGTAAGATTCGTCGAAGACCGCGCTGGCGTTGTCAGCCCTATCAAAGGTTATTATATAGTTGAATATGAAGTCGGCGAGCGAGATCTTCGTGCCATCATGCCACTTATGCTCGAATAGATCATCTCTGAAGTGTAAGACCACCTTAGCCTTGGCCGTGAGACCCTCTGGAGCGGTAAGTATCTTATGCTCCTTAGCATCCCAGCCATACCATGCGTCGGTTGGAACCTCTATCTTATCAACGAACTTGAGGGAGAGCCAGTCGAGCGTCTTGGTCACGGGGATTCCGCGCTTGACGTAGACCTCGGCCTTCACAACCTTTAGAGGCCAGTAGAGACCGGTGTATGGGTCGGGCATTAGCGGAGGATCATAGGTTGCTCGATAGATCATCGTGTCATAGACCCAGTCGCTTCCGCCGAGCGGGTTCCAGGGCTCGATCGGGATCTTAGCCTGTGTTACTATCTTCGCAGTTCCTCCAACCTTCCCCTCGAATTTCAGCGTATATGGCCACAGCCTGGCACCGTAGAATCCTCCAGCTAAGTCGCATGCTTGCTTAACCTCCTTTCTCGCCACCCAAGCGGTGAGGCTATTCACAAGCCATACTCTGACCGAGTCCTTCATCGATAGTTCAAGGGCCTTGGCCATAAGCTCGTTTCTCTCCTCCCAAGTTGCATAGTCCTTGGTCGCCAGTCTCTTAGCGATCTCATCGAACTCTGAAGCAGGCTTATATGCTTGCCAAAGTGGGACGGGCAATCCTCGAGGTGTGTAGAAGAAGTCGAAGTTATCTGACTCATCTCTGGCTATAGCTGTCGTCACCCATCCTCCGGTATAGATGTGCCACTTGCCTTCGGCTGGGTCTCCGAAGAGCCAGAGCGGGGCGGCCTCCTTGCTCGTCTTATACATCCTCTCAACCGTGAACCCGAGCTTCTCGAGCTGCGATGCGACATAATCTCCTATCTCCTTCCTCTCATCCTCAACTCTTATGATGAACTTTATTGTGACCGGCTTTCCCTTATACTGCCATTTACCATCGACTAGCTCGGCGCCGAGCTTCTTCATCTCCTCAGTGATGATCGCCTTAGCCTTCTCAAAGTTGTAGCTATACTTGAGCTCAAGCTTCTTCGCAACATCTATGAGCCGCGCATAATCTGGGAAGGACGGGGTTACGGCGAGGTATCTCGGGACGGCTAAACCTCCACAGAGTTCGTCTGCAATATACTTTCTATCCACGAGATAGTTCATGGCCTCCCTTATCCTTGGACTCCAGAATGGATTCAGCTCTCCGGTTGCTGGGAACTCGGGTCCCACCGGGTTGAAGGTGAGCTCGTTATATGAGCCATAGGACATTGCATACCAGAGATTCGGCGACGCCTTGACCTTCTTGAAGAGCTCTGGATCGGTTAGACCATAGTAGTATAGGTGTGCTTCTCCAGCCTCCAGCATGCTAATGGCCGTCGCATCATCAGCCACCGAGGAAAAGACAACTTCATCGACCCAAGGCCCTCTCGGCACCTCCTGAGCGGCGGTCGGCAAGCTTATCGTCGGGATTATCAGCATGAATGCTACAAGAATCGAAAGCATTAGGAGAACTCTTCCACTTTTCATACCTTAACCCCCGAATTGTTATTCTTTTTGTGTAAGCTTCATTAAAAAGCTTTTTCCCGAGATACGTCGATTTTTCCCCAAATATCGTAGATGAAGGATCTTTCACAGAACATATGGAGATGATCACAGGCGAGATTCATGCCATAAAAAATTTCGTCGAAAACGCGCAGACCAAAGCGCCGATTAACGGTATCGGGAGACCTGGGACTATCCTCTTCCTTTGGAGGAGCAATAGAATGATGGTATAGCCCGCCATGATCGCAATGGTCGCGACCACCGCTGGCGTCTCTCCGAGGTTCCAAAAGATGGCTGAGATGGTCAAAGAGTAGAAGAAGAGGTCTCCAAGCCCTATAACTAGATCGCCCACCTCGACCGCCAACCCCCTGAGTATTGGGGCATCTTGCTTGGTTAGGTGGGAGAGGTGTCCCTTATAGACTGCGAAGATGTCGTAGATCGAGATTGCGGCCACGAGGACTAGGAAGGTCCAATAGGGTATACTCATCCCTATGACTCCCCCAGCTCCAGAGGCGATATAGGATGCGGCGAAGGACATGGAGATCTCTCCCCCTCTAAATATTAGAAGATATGTTATTATCGTCGCGGTGGCCGATGCTAAGGGTATCCAGAGGTTAAAGATCCATGGATTTAGGGTCAGGGATAGGTTTAGGAGGTGGAGGGTTGTTATGCTGAATGAGACGAGCCAGGCGAGGCATGCTACCAAAATCCTTAAAATTCTAGGTTTTCTGCTCGCGATATAGAGTATGATTATGCTTGAGATCGCGATCAATCCTATCACTATCAAGGTGTTTAGGTATGGCGCTGGGTTCGAGAGGGCTTGAGCGGGCGGAGCTGTTGGAGAAGGCTCTTCAACCGGAGTTATGATCGGCTTCGGAAAGATTATTCCCGCACGCCCGGTGAGGAGCACGCAGATCCAAGTCATGATGATCGATAGGGCGACTGGGAGATAGGTCTTCGGGGTTATCCTCAACCTCCTAGCGTCTTCCTCGCCCATATCCTCTCTTCTCCTTCAAAAACCCTCCCTCACCTATAATAGATTTTCCAGCCGAGATCGCGGCTAAGATCAATATAAGACCTAGTTCCTGAGATGTTGGTGGATTGATGGTTGAAGTATAGGCTGATGGATCTCCTCGCATGCCCCATGTGTAAACACTTCCCACTGAAGCTCATAGTGTTCGAGGAGACTGGGATAGAAAAACCTGAAAGGATCAGAAAATGCGAGCTATACTGTGGCTATCATCAAGCGAAGGTCGAGGATCTCTCGGAATTAAGTTGCGAGGATTGCTGGAGCAGGGAGATAGTGAACGGGATATTGATCTGCGGGGAGTGTGGGAGATGGTATCCTATCGAGGAGGAGATTCCGAGGATGCTTCCAGACGACTTAAGGGATAGAAACAAAGACCTAAGCTTTCTCTCGAGGTGGAGATCGAGGATACCTGAGAAGATTTTACGTGAGGGGAAACCGTTCAACCTTGGAAATCCGTAGAGAAAAAGTTTTTTACGTTGAGGAGACCTTACCTCTCCATGCGAGGTGAACTTGGATGAGCGCTCCATCCTCTGAAGACGCGGTTGTCTTGGTGGGCAGGAAGCCGACGATGAACTACGTTCTCGCCACGACCATGCCTCTCACCGAGGGCAAGAAGGTTATCCTGAAGGCTCGTGGAAGGGCTATAAGCAAGGCCGTCGATGTCGCCGAGGTCGTTAGGAGGAGATTCATCAAGGATGCGGTTATTGAGAGCGTGAATATTGGGACTGAGGAGGGCAGGGTTGGACAGGATGGGAGGCCGAGGAATGTCAGCACTATCGAGATAACGATCGCCCCGAAGAAGTCTTCGAAGAAGAAGTAAACCACCTCCACCCCTATTTTATCTATCAGCTTATATCCCAAGACATCTCCTTGCTCTTTGGGATGATCAAGATCGTCGATGAGAATTTCGTGAAGAACTGTATCAGGCCTAGGAGAGTGGATTCGCATAAGGGGGAGAATGGTAGGGTGATGGTGGTTGGAGGGAGCTGGCTATATCATGGAGCGCCATTCCTCTCAGCCATGGCCTCACTGAGATGCGGGGTCGACCTAGCATATATCGCAGCCCCAGAGAAGATAGCCACAGCTATCAGAGCTCTCTCACCCAACATAATAGTCCTGCCGCTATCGGATCTAAAGCTCACGAGAGGTGTGGCCAAAAGGGTCTTGAAGATCCTCCCGGAGATAGACTCCTTGGTCATAGGCCCTGGGCTGGCCTCGGGCGGGGAGGCTGGGATAGAGCTTGTAGTCAAGGAGGCCATCACGCTTGAAAAGGGAGTGGTCCTCGATGCGACCGCCCTATATCCAGAGATCCTTAAGAAGATCTCGGGTGGAAGAGTTGTCTTAACGCCTCATGCTGGAGAGTTTAAGCGAGTCTTTGGTAGAGATGTTCCGAGCGAATTGGATAAGAGGGTTAAGCTTGTTAAGGAGGAGGCTGAGAGGAATAGGGTGACCATACTCTTGAAGGGTAGATTCGACGTGATATCGGATGGGGTTGAGGTCATGGTTAATGAGACCGGGACGCCCGCCATGACCGTCGGCGGGACAGGAGATGTATTAACCGGAGTGATCGCCGCCCTCCTAGCATGGGGAAACGATCCATTCAAGGCGGCTGCATCCGCTGCTTGGATAAATGGTAAGGCCGGTGAACTCGCCTCCTCTAAATTTGGATTACATATGTTGGCGACTGATGTGATAGATGCTCTGCCCGAGGTCTTGAGGAGGTTTGATAGAATTGTTAAGTGAGCTTAGGATCTTGGACGCCGTGAGGATATCCTTGATCTCGGCTACCATGCTCTACGCATCTTACAGCGACTGGGTTTCGAGGGAAGTTGACGATAAGGTTTGGATAATATCGGGGGTAATTGGGGGAGCTTTAACGGCATTAGACCTGCTCTTAACTTGGAGCCTTAGATACCTGATCCTCGCTCTAATCTCGATAGGACTTGGATGCGGCCTCGCCTACGCATTCTACTACTTTGGATTCTATGGTGGGGCGGATGCGAAGGCGGTCATGGTGATCTCTATAGGGCTTCCGCTCTACTATCCTAGGATGATGCTCCACCCATTCACGGGCTTGGCCTCCCTCTCAAATGGATTATTGATCTCGCTGATAATGCCGGTCTCCATACTGATCATAAATCTAATCACTATTCTGAAAGGTGAAGACCTCTTTAAGGGATTTGAGCATGAGAGCAGGATCAGAAAGCTCGCCGCGCTCTTCTTTGGAATTAGGGTGAGGGATGCTAGGAAGAGAAAATTCTGGCTACCTCTTGAAGAGGAGAGGGATGGGAGGAGATACTTCAGCTTCAATATCCTAACCTTCGAGCTCGAGGAGCCGAAGAGAGATGATTGCTGGGTCACCCCCGGCCTCCCCCTGCTCCTCTTCATAACCGCTGGGCTGCTGATATTCATCTTTCTGGGGGATCTGATCTACGTAATCGCCTCGATCCTCATCCATTAAGATAAGGGTTCTCGGCGTATATCTCCGAGAGATTCATGGATAAAGCCGTGAAGGGTTTTGGAGATAAAGCTCAAATGCTCTGAAACAACCCACTTAGGTGGATGAAGATCGTCAGGTTGAGGACGGGCGTCGAGGGAATCGACAAGCTCCTCGAGGGAGGGATACCTGAGGGATTCTTCGTCGCGGTCACGGGCGAGCCTGGATGCGGGAAGACCATCTTCTCGATCCACTTCATCTATCAAGGAGTTCTTGACGGAGACAAGTGCATCTATGTAACGACCGAGGAGAGCAGGGAATCTATCATCAGGCAGGCGGCTCAATTCAACATGGACTTCGAGAAGGCGGTTGAAGAGAAGAGGCTCATAGTGATCGACGCCCTTATGGGTAGGGAGGATAGGTGGAGTCTCCAAAGCCTTGACATGGAGGCGCTCGTCGATAAGATAATCGAGGCCAAGAAGGAACTCGGATATGGAAGGGCTAGGGTCGCTATAGACAGCCTATCGGCGTTCTGGCTGGACAAGCCCGCGATGGCGAGGAGATATAGCTACTTCATCAAGAAGGTCTTATCGAAGTGGAACTTCACGATAGTTGCCGTTAGCCAATATGCGATAACGACCGCCGAGAGCTTCGGCTGGGGAGTCGAGCATATAGCGGATGGGATAATCAGGTTTAGGAGGATCCTGAGGGGTGGGGAGCTTAGGAGGTTCATCGTGATCGAGAAGATGAGGCAGACAAATCATAGCCGATACCTCTACGAGATAGACATAAAGCCCGGGATAGGGATGACGATTATAGGAAGGGTCAGAAGAAGAGTTGAGGACTACAAGCTCCCATCCGAGGTCGTGAGAAAGATCCTCGAAGCAAAATTAAGATCCGAAGAAGAACTCCTATAAACCGAGTAAGCGAATAACATAATATCCGCATATCCGTCCATCTAACAGATTTCAAGTGATGGCCAAAAGAAGTTAATGCTCCGGCCGGGATTTGAACCCGGGTCACGGGCTCGAGAGGCCCGCATACTTGACCGGACTATACTACCGGAGCGGCTTATTGGCCGGCGGTAGAAACAACGGCTTGGTTTTATGAATACTTTTCGCTGTGAAAGCTTGTTCTGGATGGAGTTTTAAACATTTTTAGAAGAATGGGCTCCGTTTTGGTCGGAGGGGTGTTCTGTGGATGAAGTCGATCTCGTGAGGTCTCATTATGGGAGGCTTGAGGTTAGGGGTGAGATCGCTGAGTATTGTAGAGGTAGGTGGGTTGCAGTCCACTGTGAGAGGCTTGATGATAGGGGTGTTAGGGTTATGGTGAGGTATGGGCGTGGGTCGAGGGAGCCCTTAACGATATGCTCTGAGGCCGATGTCCTGAGAATTCTCGAGGAGTTTAGGGGTTTGAGGCCAAGATCATTTTATGCGACCATTCACAGCTATTCTAAGTTGACGAGCTATGGGGACACGTTGGACAGGGGGAACATAATATCATCTATGCCGACATGGGATATAGATTCTAAGGATGGGGATTGGAGGAAGGTGGTTGAGAAGGCGGAGGAGATAGTGGAGACTCTGGAAAGATTTGGGGTTGCGGAGTCCGTCTTCTTTAAGTGGAGTGGTAGGGGAGCCCACATACACATCCATGGAGAGGCTTTCAGCCCAGAGATAAGGAAGAAGATAGATCCAATCGATATATCCTATTCGATAACCCAATACGTGATCAATAGGTTAAGTCCATCGAGCGATGTGGTTGTCGAGAATAAGATAGATCTTCAAAGGGTTTTCACGGCCCCACTATCACTTCACAGAGTCCTCGATAGGGTTGCCGTCTGCCTAAAGCCAGAGAAGATAGGCGAGTTCGATATAAGCTGGACGGATCCGAAGTCTTTCAAACATGATCCAAGCTCTTGGAGGAGATATGTTGTGGGTGAGGGAGATGAGCTGGCTGAGAGGGCTTTCAGGGCGATAGGCCCATACATCGTTGGGAGGATTAGGCGGAGGAGGAAGCATAAGCCCCTAGATAAGCAGATCCTCGACATGTTTAAGAGATTTGAGTCAAGACCTTAACCTATTCACCTCATCCATCAACGAATCTAACCCATGTTCTGATACATGGCCTGCGAGGTATCCGGCCGCTGTGAGGGCTCTGAATGGATCGACCCTATATGCCGTGAGGGCTATCGCAAGTCCTATGAGGGCGTTTAACCCCTCCTCATTTAGAGGTCTATTCACCCAGCTCAGCTTACATCTCGAACCATTTGACAGGAAATCGGTTCCCCCTCCATAGATGTAAACCACCTTATCTAGGTCTGAGGCCTTCCTCGTCAATTCGTCGCAGACCTCTCCAACTGGCTGATCGGCTCTCAATCCAAGCTTATCCTCAGCCTCCCTCCAATCGATTATCGCAGCCATGCGGATCTTCTCGTCGAGTAGGTTTAGAGAGATTATTGTGGATGCATCTCTACATGAGTTCAAGAGGTCTGACCTCCTTCCAAGATATACTACCCTCCCCTCAGCATCTCCTCCAAACCTATATCTGATGTTAAACATCTTGAGGATCTCGACGACATCATCCGAGACATTATCTAGCAAAGCAACCTCAAGCTCTTCTCTCATCATGTTTAAGGCGAGCCTAGCATCTCCAGGCCCCATGATCAGCTCAGCTTCAGGTGGGATTCCTATTGGAGCCACGACCACCTCCCCACAATAGTCTCCGGCGGCCGGCAATCCAAGCTTCGGCCTATGGAACGTTATCGTTAGGTTTGCGTCGACCGCCACGTCCTTGACCTCTCCGGTGTCTGGATTGACTCCAGATGGTATATCGACGGCAACTCTTAATCCCTTTGCGGAGTTGATTAGGTTTATCATCGATCTCCAAGGCTCCCTTATCTCTCCCTTGATCCCTGTGCCGAAGATCGCGTCTATGATCGCCTCAGCCTCCATAACATCTCTTCGAACATCATCGAGATCCTTTAAGCTCTTCACGTTCTTGAACTCTATCGTCTCCCTCATCTTCATGATGGCCTCGAAATTCCTCCTAGCTTCAGGGGTTCTAATCTTCTCTCGATCGCCCAACAGGATTACTGTTACCTTTGCTCCGAGACCTGCCATGTGTCTGGCCGCCGCGAACCCGTCTCCACCATTATTCCCCGTCCCGCATACGACCACTATCTTCTTCCCGGCTAGTCCTCCTAGCCATTGATAGACTGTTCTCGCAACATTTGACCCGGCGTTCTCCATGAGGAGTATTCTATCTACTCCAAGCCACTCGGCATTCTCATCTATCGCCCTCATCTCCGCTGAAGAGATCCCTCCCCAACTCTCCAATCTATTCACCTAATCCTTAGATGGGTTTATGCAGGTTAAAAATATGTTGAGTTTTTAGGTCTCCGTCTCCTCTGGTATTGTGAAGAATGCCACGATCGAGAAGACGGTCGCCAACAATCCTAGGATCATCGCTATCAACATGGGCCAGAGAATGCTCGTGAATAACATGAATACGTTTTTAGCCATCATGCTCGGCAGAACTCCCTTGAGCGCTCCTGGGATTCTCATAGCCGTGAAGATGATGATCGGTATCGCTATCACCGCCACTATTATGGTCGCTATCCTAAGCCATCCGCCAACCTTAAACCACGTATTCTGAAATATCCCTGAAGCCCTGAAATGCGATGCTATCTCGGCTATCAAACTGGCTAATCCAACGGCGGCCGCGGCCACGCCTATGGCGACGAAAATCCCGGCAAACGCGAGGGTTTCCTTTAGAAATTCAGGTGGGGGGATCTCAGTCGGTTGCCGCATGACTCCTGGTATGATTCCCGGGATTGCCGTGAATATTGTTCCGACGGCGGCTATGCTCATGGCGAATGTGATGATCATTAATATTCCCGTCACGGTGAACAGTGTCTGCTTCGTATCTCTTCCCATCATTATCCAAGCTATTGCGGTCAATATCAGAGCGGCCAGATTGGCATATGGTATTAGCATAAGTATGTATCCGATTCCTCCAAGCCACTTATACGCTCTTCCCATGCTCGGTTAGAGGCTCTCCAGGATATAAATACCTTACCGGCTCTTATCGGCTTTCCTGGGCATCATGGAGTTTATCATGGATTTGATCGCCGCCATGAACCCAGATCTCTCGGCGGATCTCACAACCTCTTCCCAATCCACCCTTAAGAGAAGTATCGTTATTATTATCATGGCCGCTAGGGCTATGAGGGTGGCCGTCAATCCTCCTTCTTGCCCTAGGAAGAGCCCGGCTAGATTGAAGTATAGTCTCCCACTATAGGCGACTATCCATGAGAGGATTATCTTACCCAAGGCGTTCGCGAACATGAACTTCATTAAATCGAATCCTGTCAAGCCTATCGGTATGTAGATTATGTCGTCGGGGAGTGGGGTTAGGGCGAAGAGGAAGACCGCCAATGCGCCATATTTTCCAATGGCCCTACCAAGCGCGGTCATCTTCTTCCTCCTCTCCTCCCCTAATAGCCTTCGACCAAATCTCCCAAGCCCATAAGACGTTAATTTTCCAACGGCTCCACCTATTCCTGCAAGTATTCCTAGGAGGAGTGGGTCGAGGGTCTTCGACATGAGAACTATCGGGATAAGATATGGGACTGGGAGGAATGGTATAAGGCTTCCCAAAACCGATATCAGAAATGCTCCAAGATAGCCATATGCTTGGAGGGCTTCAAAGATCCCTTGATAGAATCCTTCATTCATCGCCCATTAGCAGGTAGATGATGTAATCGATAAATTAAGGTATTGCGGACGCCCTCGCAGCCCTCCTAACCTCCCTTAGAACGTCGTCGCCGAACCCGTGTT
>Ga0190363_1002571_pt1 | contig 10324 bp, 12 predicted proteins | sample 48721867_MG_FD_161272 | JGI IMG/M metagenome (GOLD analysis project Ga0190363, IMG submission 161272) | Hydrothermal vent microbial mat bacterial communities from Southern Trench, Guaymas Basin, Mexico - 4872-18-6-7_MG | ecosystem: Environmental > Aquatic > Marine > Hydrothermal vents >...
ATCAGAAGGTCTACGTCGCTCCTCTCACAGGCTTCACCCCTAGCCCTAGAGCCGAACAAGACAACAGCCTTAACATGGGGGTTCCCGAACCCCCTAAACCTAGATTTAAGAGCCTCCACATCCATCAGCATCCGAGAAGCCGAACCAGCCATCCAATAAATAGGAGCCGCGCGAAACATCTTAAACATTGCTACAACCTCCATACGTTAAGCCGTAGAGGTCGAACAAGGGACTTATAGAAAGACTAGAGGTTTAAACCCCGAAGCGCTCTCTGAGATACTCCCTGATAGTCGTCAGCGCCCTCTCGGAGCTTCTGATCGCCTCTTCAGCCTGGTCAACCCTATACTCCCTGGAGGGACGCCAGACCCTTCTCCCCCTTATCACCGGATACCTCGCCAGGGTATAGTGTTCGAAGAGCCAAGACGTAGACCTCAGAACCTCCCTCAACCGTTCGACCCAATCGTTAGGTGCAGAGGTTATAACTTCGGAGGCGAAGTAGGGAAAGACATCATGCTCGAGTATGAAAGCGACACCGTGCATGGTAAGAGCGGCTTTCATAGCAAGCTCGACACACTGCTGGGCGTTGAAAACGGCTCTGGCATACCGCCCCGCCTTCAGGTCGTCTTTAGCCGCCTCGAGGGAAACCTCGGCCTCTTCGAGCTGAGCTCTAGCTAGTTCGACGTTTAGGCTCGACCCAGATGCCACTCCACCTATACCTCCTCCAACCCTCTCTCCTTAACGATTCGTCGACATCGCTTAAAAGCTTAGAGACACCCACCTTATCGTATATAACCTCGTAGCCTAGGAGAACCCCTAAGACAAGCGGAAACCTCTGCTCGACCATAAAGCAGAACTCATCCCACGTGAACACAAGCACATCCATAGGCATTACGTATCTAACCATAACCTCCTCCAAAGCGGCGCGGGCATACCTATCCTCATCCTCGACCTCGGAGAGCAAGACCAGTACGTCCAAGTCGCTGTGAGCTTTAGCCCTACCCTGAAACCTAGAGCCGAACAAGACGACAGACAGCAACCTATCCCCATACCTAGCCTTCAACCCGTCCAGAACATCTCTGTAAAGACGGTTAAAACCCAACGTACCCCTATATTGTGAGAACCACCATTAATAAAAACGTTCTAGCCCCTATAACTTGAGGAGACTAAGAAGAGGATGGAGCGGCTTAAACACGTCAACCGGAGTAACGTGATAAGGAAGGCTATGTTAAAAGGGATAGACCGGGTTAGAGCTATGAGAATATCGGAGGATATGAAACGTCTAAGGGCCAAGACGACGGGTAGATGGGGCGGAGTCGACAGCTCGGTCGCCGTTAAATAGGGCGTATCAGAGACGGCATAAGACCGGTAGCTTGATAGTGTTCAATCCTGCTTGAGACGCCTCTTCACGGATTCGACCTTATCCTCCATCCTCCTCTCGACATCCCTCCTATCGTCTACCTTGACCTCGGTGACCACGCGTCTAGCACCCCCTGAGAAAACAGCCTCGTGAGCCCTTCGAACGACCTCGAACGCCTCTCCGACGTCCTCGGCTTCGAAGACCGTACCCATGGGCGTCACCATATACCTCACGCCAAGCCTTTCAAGCTCCTTAACGGCTAGGGACACAAGCCTCGACACGCTTACACCCGCCCCGACCGGGATCACGCTGAACTCCACGACGACCGTCATCGAGCGATCGAATCGTCCTTCGGACGGATAAACGTTTATGTCGTCAAGCCGGCTAATAGGTGGTTGTGGAAGCGCTTATACGCGAGCTGCTCGACAGGAGAAACGTATACGCGGTCGTCGGGGCGAGTAGAAGCCCTGAGAAATACGGCCACAGGGTCTACAGAGACCTCAAGGAGGCGGGCTACAGGGTGTATCCTGTGAACCCGAACGCCGAGGAGATACTCGGCGACAAATGCTACCCAGACCTAGAGAGCTTACCTGAAAAACCGACGGTCGTAGTGACGGTCGTCCCACCTAGGGTCACGGAATCGGTCGTGAAGGAGTGTAGGAGGCTGGGCATAGGGATGGTTTGGATGCAGCCTGGGTCAGAATCCGACAAAGCCATAGAGCTATGCGAAAGAGGCGGGAGTGAGCTACCCACGGCTATAAGCCCGTGGGCTTCCTGCTTCGACGATGAGGCTTGCTGGCACATAAGCCAGTAGAGGCCTCATCTCAGCAGGCGACTTAGGGCCGCCCCAGCCCCGCATCTTTATTCTACATGCAGAAATCCAATCCCTACGGGGATTTTCATAGCTTAGCCCTTCAGACGTGCCTCTCGGGTTCACCTTCACCACCCGAACACCAGCTCTCGCAGCCTTGTATTCGAGCAGTCGAAGGAATTTACCCAAGAGGCGTCGAGTATCTTTCCAGCCAACTTATGGTTTCTAACCATATTCATTATGTTCAGATTTTCAACACAGATCATGTCGTAGTTGTTCACGTAGAACCTTGAGAGTTTATGGAGGAAGTCGTTTCTTTGATTGACCAGCTTCTCGTAGGCTCTTGCGAGCTTGACTCTTGCCTTCTCCCTGTTCTTCGACCCTCTCTTCTTCCTCGATAGGTTTCTGTGGAGGATTCTTATCCTCTCAAGCGTTCTCTCGTAGAACCTCGGGTTCTCTATCTGTCTCCCATCGCTATCAGTGAGGAAATATTTTATGCCAACGTCTATGCCTACAACCCTCTTGGGTTCTCTTTGCACGATATTAATCTCTTTCTCAACGCATAGGCAAGCATACCATTTCCCAGAGTTATGCCTCTTGATTATTACCTGTTTTATTTTACCCTTTATTGGTCTGTGGATTCTTATCGGCACATCTCCGATCTTAGATAGGTGTAGCAGGTCAAGCCTCTTCCCAGTCTTTATCAGCTTGAAACCGCTCTGGTTGTAGACGAAGGTCTTGAACCACCCCTTCCCTTTGAACCTCAGCCTTCCAACCTTCTTTCCGTTCCTCTTCAGCTGCGATAAAGCCTTCAAGTTTGAGTATAGCTGATAAAGAACCATCTGCAAGACCTTGGAGTAAACCCTGTTCAGTTCAGGCTTTTCCTGCTTAAGCTTTGGCAGTTGGGCTTGAAGCTCAAGCCTGCTCGGTATCTTCTCATTCTTGTTCAATTGAGCCAAAAAGTGGTTGTAGGTTTGCCTGCATATCTCTAAAGTCTGCAGTAGCCTTTCTTCATGCTCTGGTTTCGGGTAAAGCCTGAACCTGTAGGTTAGCTGGAATTTTCCCATTTCTCGATCAGCTCTCTTATAGCCTCGTCGATTGTAACTCTTCTCCGCTTTTTCAACTGCAGTCTTGAAACTATTTCGAGCAATTTCTTATGCGTCTCAGCTTCAACTTTTATAGTTACCTTACGCACAATAGCAAAGTTAGTAATTATACTATAAATACTTTTCGGCTCTCATCCCACCGCTGAAGCATGGAACTTCCCGCTCACGATGTTAAAACAGTTCACAGTGTCTGTATAATGGTTAGGAGGAGGGCTACCTAGCCTCTGAAGGTTTCTTAGGAAAACTCTTCACGACGAAGCGGTATCCCCTATACTCGACCAGCTTAACATCCCCTTTCTCGACAAGCCTTCTAACGGCCGATTCAGCGTCCAACCCAAACCTCTCTAAAAGCCTATACGCATAGTCGAGCCTCATAGGGTGGACGGAAAGGATGTTTAACAGGGAGCCGACGGGGTCTCCTGAAACCACAAAGCCCGGCCCCTCATACCCTGTGAGAAGCTCGACCCTATCGCCCAGCCTCTCTGAGAGAACCTGGTAGACGGCTACGAGCCTCTCCTCAGAGGTCGGCTTAGCCCAAGACTCGGCGGGGGGTCTGGTCGGGATCGCCAGGTAGAGCTTCGAAAACCTTACCCTCGACAGAAGCTCCGCGATCCCTTCAGCCTCCTCCACCGTATCGTTAACACCTCTCACGAGCATAGTCTCAAGTATGAGCGTGCCACGGTAACGTTTGGAGAACTCCTCCAGACCCCAAGTCACTTCCCCCAGCCTAAGCCTCGGGTGAGGCCTGTTAACCTTAAGCCACGTCTCAGATACGACCGTGTCCAGCTTTAGAGATACGAGGTCTAGGATCTCTAAGTCGCTCCGGACATCCTCCCTATAGACCAGGGAAGTGTTCGAAAGCACGGCTAAGGGGACATCGACCTCCCTCTTAACCGCCTCGGCTATCACACCTAGGTTTAGGTCCAAGGTAGGCTCCCCGTCGGGTACGAACGTCACATAGTCAACCTCACCCCTGAGGTTTGAAACCCTCTCGACAACCTCCCCCGCGACCTCCCTCGGCGGGTAGAAGAACCTCCTCTCGACCTCCCGAACAAGGGTTCTCCCAAGCTGACAGTATACACACGAGTAGGAGCAGTGCTTGTAGGGGATATTGTTAACCCCCAGAGACCTTCCAAGCCTCCTAGACGGAACCGGACCGAAGGTATACCTGCTCATCCACAGACATCGATAAGCCTCCACCACCTTATACGCTTATCCCTCCCCCCGGATGGTAAGGCTTAACTCCTCAGACAGACATTTACCGGTCAATAGAGGATTGGGATGTATGGAGGAAACCGTAGGTGGCCTTAACGATAAGGCCGTAGCCGCATCGCTCGTCGCCCTGCTGATCCTAGTGGCTTCCGTGGAAGCCGCCTACATAGCGGAGCTTCAAAGACGGGTAGCCATGCTCACCAAGAAACACGACGAGCTGCTTCAAAGCTTGAGACTGGCTACCGAGGAGCTTAGATGGCTTGAAACAGGGGTGAACCAGTCGATCCCGCCGATCATAAGGCAGATCTCGGATAGGATAACTGTCGTGGTGGATACGTGGTCTGAAAACTTCACCGTGAAACTCGACCCCTCGAAAGAGTGGAGGGTGAAGCTCGTGGTGCTGAGAGGCGGGAGCAACCCGCACCCGGAGTGCCTAGCCTACCCCCACGCACCGATAGCCTTCTTCCTCATAGAGGATATGGGCGAGCCGGACGCAGACAACTACAGAGACCTAATCATAGCGATGAACCCCGCCATAGTGGATGGCGAACCCATAATGTACGTGGTGTTCTTCTCAGAAGGAGCCTATATAAAATACGTCTACTACGACGACAAGCTCATATACAAAAGCTATGACAACCACAAATACGTCTACTACGGGATAGCCATCCTGCCTATCGAGCTTAACGCAACAACCCCACAAAAACCCTAGCCAGTTTTAATGGGTGAAAACCATGTTTGAAAACCCGAGGCTGGATACCCTGAGAAAGGAGATCGCAGAGCTTGAGGATAAGCTGAACGAAGTGTCGAACGGCTTCTTCTTCGGCGGCTGTGCGAGACGTGGGTTGACTGTAGTTTCAAAATAGATAGTTTTTATAGACGTTTGTGGTTAATACCCAAATTGTGGAGATAACGCTTTCAGTCCCATTCGGATATGAACCTAATGAACAGGTCAGAAAGATCCTGGAAGACTTCAGAGATATGCTGAACTTTTGCATAGAGAAAGCCCTAGAGTTGAACATAACCTCATTCGCAAGATTAAGGAAAGCTGTCTATAACGAGTGGAAGTCTAAGTGGGATTATTCAACGCATTATTGCCATTCGGCATGTAGAGTGGCTACTTCGATGCTTAAGAGCTGGAGGAGGCTTAGGCGTAAGGGATTAGCTAAGGGCGATAAACCAGTAGCTAGGAAGCTCTTCATACAACTTGATTCCATGCTTGTTAAGTATGAAGGCGATAAGCTTAGGGTCTCGGTTAGACCTCGACGCTTCACGACGATCCAGCTGAAGTATGGTGAATACCAGAGGAAGTTCATCGACGAATGGAGGGCTGGGAGGCTCAGGGTCGGAGAAGTTACGATAAACGAAACAAAGGTTTTAATCCCCTTCAGGAAAGACGTGGACTTGTCAAACCCCAAAGACTGGATAGCGATAGACATTAATGAATCTAATGTGACTGGCGTCAGCTCTAACCCGCATGTTGTTAGATGGGATGCGGAGTTCGGTAAGGTCAGGGGGAATTATTTCAGGAAGAGGAGGAGGATTCAGCGGTTAGCAAAACACAAACCTATAACCTCTAGAAGGCTCATGAAGAAGTATTCAAAACGTGAGCGTAATAAAGTTAAGGACTTATGTCATAAACTTTCAAAATCCATAGTTACATTCGCTGAAGAACATGGCTTCGGCATAGTCATGGAAAACCTCAAGGGGATTAGGCGGAGAATCAATTATGGAAAGAAGATGAACAGAAGACTACACTCATGGAGCTTCAGGCGCTTGCAGTTCTACATCGAGTATAAAGCAAAGCTCGAAGGCCTACCCGTGAAATACGTGGATCCGAAGAACACCTCTAGCCTATGCCCGATATGTGGCGGTAAGCTAGTAGCGTCGAAAGGGCATAGGCGGTTAAGATGCAGGAAGTGCGGATATGAAAACGATAGAGACATAATAGGAGCTGTAAACATACTTAAACGGGGATGTGGGGAGCTTCCGTTGCCCCCGAAAGCCCTTGATGAGCCCCTAACAATAGAGGTGAGGGGGAAGGGATGAAAATCTATGAATCCCACAACGGTATATTCACGTACCTACTCAGCTCCTCGGCTTCGCTCGTCAGCCCAAGCCTCTCCATAGTAGACCTCCTGGGTATGCCTTGGGGGCTCCAGCCCCTCCTAGCATAGTATAGCTGAAGCATCGACCCGTAGCCTTCCCTGTCCAAGGTGGAGCCTCTACACGGTCCTTTACGGGTGGGCTCCTCAAACCACCTATCAGGCGGATAGTCGAGTTCGATACTCCAGCCGCCGTATTCTCTGACCCAGAAAGCCCTTATCAGGCAGTATATCCTGTCGGCTACCTCGAACAGCTTGTCGAAGCCTAGCCTCAACCCCGTAGCCGCGTGTAGGAGCCTGGGATACCGTTCAAGCTCCAGGCCCAGCTCGACCCAAGGCAGCCGGCATAGGGTCAAGAACTCGAACAAACCTCCCCTGATCCTCTGAAGCTCTATAAGCTTATCGACCTTCTCGCCCGAGTAGCTTCGCCGGTCGGTTTTAACCTCCCAGGAGATTATCCACGCATCTTTATGATGAGCTCCTATCGGAGAAGTCCCGTAGGCCAAGGCCATACCAGGCGCAGAGTGGCAGTCGTACCCAGATATCTCCAAACCCTTAACGTACATAGCCCATCTCTTCGACCCCCCGCCAAGCTTAAGCGATGCGTAGCGCACCCCCTCGGCAAGCAACGCACCTAACCCCCTCCTATAGGCGATGTCTTCCACCAGGGTTTTAGCGTCTTCGAACGACCCCCACTCGAGCTTCTCATCGAGCAGATGTCTCTCAGACGCCTCGAAGGCGAAGCCTATGGCGTTACCAAGCGATATAGCGTCTAACCCCAGCTCGTCAGCCATCCTGTTCAGGGTCGCCACCTTCTCCAGGTCGCCTAGGGCTATGTTAGCCCCCAGCATCGCCACGTTTTCGTAGTCAAGCTCAGACACCGACCCGGTAGAGTCCTCTACGAGGTTACCGCAGGTAGCGTTACAGTAGGGGCATCCCCGCTGACCCACCTTTATCTTCTCCATGGCGAACCCGCCTATAGCCTCGGCCTCCTCGAACACACCCTCCCGAAAGTTCATACATGGTAAAACAGAGTTCTCCTGGCTCCACTCGACAGTAGCCATGGTGCCCTGTCTTCTCCAGAAACCGTAGTTCGGAAGCTCGGTTATACGCCGGTAAGCCTCGGAGGCCTCCCTCTTTAACGCCTGCTTGTCGGCCACAGGTATCTCGCTGCTTCCTCTGAATACCAGAGCCTTGAGGTTTTTAGAACCCATAACCGCCCCCATCCCAGGTCTACCACCCGCCCTACCGCCTTGGGAAACCACATTGGCGTACTTGACTAGGTTCTCCCCCGCGGGGCCTATGGAGACCACAGCCACATCGCCTCCGTAATCCTCCTTAACCCTCCTCTCCACCTCAGAGGTCGATAAACCCCAGTAGTCTTCGGCATCTACAAGCTCGACGCGGTCATCGTCGACGACAAGAATCGACCGGTTCTCAGCCCTACCCTTCAACACTATGGCGTCGTAACCGGCTCTTCTCATCTGAACCGCCGCGTGGGTACCTATGCTTCCGTCCCCATATCCACCTGTGAGAGGGCTTTTAGAAGCTATGACCAGCTTACCGCTACTAGGAACCGGTAGACCTGTCAAAGGACCCGCGGCTAAGATCAACAGGTTTTCAGGCGACAAAGGAGAAGTCCCAGGTTTTAAAAGATCCCAGAGAAGCTTGACCGCGAAACCTCTTCCCCCTATGAAGCCGTAAGCTAGCTCCCTAGGATATCTGTCGGCTATAGACTTTCCTTTTCCAAGGTCTACGTAAAGTATGGTTCCGGTCCAACCGCTCATAGAAGTGAAACACTATTTCCATCTACCCAATTTATAAGGATTTCCCACGTTATCTTAACCGGTGCCTGCCGTGAAGGAACAAGATAAACCCGTTAAGGTATCCATAGTCGGAGCCGGAAAGATGGGGGAAGCGATAATAGCCGGGCTCCTATCCTCAGGAGCGTACAAACCCAGCGACTTGAAAGCCTACGACATATCTCCTGAGAGAAGACGATACATAAACGAAAACTATGGCGTGGAGTGCCCTGAAACCATAGACGAAGCGTTGGAGGATGCCGAGATAGTCTTCGTAGCGGTGAAGCCTAAGGACATGGCCTCAGCCCTATCGGCTATATCGCCGCATCTCAAACCTGAGACCGTCGTCGTCTCCATCGCCGCAGGAGTTCCCATAAGCTACGTAGAAGAACACCTACCAGAAAACACGCAGGTAGTTCGCGTCATGCCTAATCTCGCTTGTAGAGTCCGGGAAGGCATGCTTGTGTACACACCTTCAATGCGTGTAAAGCCTGAAAACCTCGATAAAACGGTCGAAGTCTTAGGTCTTTTAGGGAGAACCGTCAGGTTGGGGGAGGAGTATTTGAACTTGGCTACTGGATTGGTGGGAAGCGGACCCGCTTACATATACCTGGTCATAGAGGCTCTGGCAGACGCGGGGGTAAGGATGGGGCTACCTAAGGACATAGCGCTTACCCTAGCGGCCCAGACAACCCTAGGCGCGGCTAAGATGGTTTTAGAAACAGGGGAACACCCGGCTAAGCTTAAAGACATGGTAGCCACACCAGGCGGAACCACCGTAGAGGGGCTACTAGAGCTGGAGGAGAGAGCCGTTAGAGCGGCGTTCATATCGGCCGTATCCAAGGCCGCTGAAAAGGCCGGAAGGCTGAAGACCCGGTGACCCCCCCAATCCCCTACAGCCCAAGGTTAAGGCTTCTCCAGGCGCCTCTAGACATTATAGACTTCAAAGCCTCTCCATAGATCTTCACCAACAGACTCTCTCCATCCATATCGGTAAGCTCGTTCTCATACTTCGCACCCAGCTCAGTCATGCACTCAAGCACCTCGCCGGCCAACTCTCTCAACAGGTCAGGCTTCCTCGTCAGCCTAGGAACACGTACTTTACGTCCCATCAGGTAGAGCGCTATGAGAACACCCCGCAACCGCTCCATGTGAACCGTGAGAAAGTAGTTCCTCATGCCCTTAGGTATCTTATGATAATCCTCGATGAAGAGAAGAGCCGTGGGCTCGTAGTATTTCTCCAGTATACCATGAGACTCAACCCGGGTCTGCTTGATCCTTATCAGCCCAGCCCCCTTCAACACTTGAATGTGATGACTAACCGTCGACTTCGTGAGACCAAGCTTCTCAGCCAGCTGGGTCGCGGTTAAAGGTCTTATCGCCAGAAGCCTCAATATCTCCCTCCTAACAGGGTCCATCAGTATCTTAGGCTCGTCCACTATCTTAACCGCTCTCCTTAACAGGGTGGGTTCGTCTTTTTTAGGTTCAGTCAAGCGCCCACCTTCTTACGCTTGAAGATCTCGAGGAAATTTTTATATATCTGTTGCCCAGTACAGATCACACCAGTATCATCTATCGAACCGATACGACGTATAAACCCGATTACTAAGTTTCAGTAAAAATCGTCGTTAAGCATCTAGACTCTTTAACATAAGTTTGGCATATACAGGCGAAACCAGGTGATAGCTTTGAAGATCCGGGTTGCGATAGCAGGTGTTGGGAACTGCGCGTCGGCGCTCGTGCAGGGCGTCTATTACTATAGGAACGCTAGGGAGGACGATAGGGTTCCAGGGATCATGCACGTAGACTTCGGAGGCTACCACATAGGGGATATAGAGTTCGTAGCAGCCTTCGACGTGAACAAGCTTAAGATAGGTAAAGACCTCAGCGAAGCCATCTTCGCCGAGCCGAACTGCTGCGCCAAGTTCGTC
>Ga0190363_1002572_pt1 | contig 10323 bp, 6 predicted proteins | sample 48721867_MG_FD_161272 | JGI IMG/M metagenome (GOLD analysis project Ga0190363, IMG submission 161272) | Hydrothermal vent microbial mat bacterial communities from Southern Trench, Guaymas Basin, Mexico - 4872-18-6-7_MG | ecosystem: Environmental > Aquatic > Marine > Hydrothermal vents > Microbial...
ATTTCGTGAGGGGGAATCGTGTGGTGACGTCCATGTCTGGCTAGGAAAGCTACCTTTCTCCCTTTAACTAATCCGACAATTATGTTATCTGAGGGGGGGCCGTAGGGCGTGTATACCTTTATCTCCTTTGCAATAGAGAATATTGCAGGGTCGTAGTTCCCCGTCCCTCCGAGGATTCCTATTTCGCATGGTAGAAGGTTTTCTATTTCCTCTTTTGTGGCGTCTATTGGAACGTATAAAGGGGAGATTTTTCTCAAGGTGGTACCTCCTCCATTTTTTACCGGATGGTTCTATCTTATAGATGTAGTTTTTTAATTTTTTGGAAATCGAGAAGCGCCATGTAACCGCCTTTTTGAAGTTTACGTTGTCAGCACGCTTCCCGCTCCCTTAGGAGCAATTATTTCTCCATGCTCCATGACCACGACGCCATTAACTATTGTGGTTATAGGCTTCCCTTTAACCGTCCATCCTTCGAATGGAGAGTACTTTGCTTTCGAGTAGAAGCTGTCGGGATTTATCTTGCCTTTAGCTTTCAGGTCTATTATTGTAAGGTCTGCATCGTACCCTTCCTCTATTTTTCCTTTACTTTTAATCTTGAATATTTTTGCAGGGTTCTCTGAGAGCACCTCAACTAGCCTTTTGAGGGAAATCCGTCCGGCGTTGACCTGAGTTAGCATCAATGAAAGAGTTGTCTCTAACCCTGGGAAGCCGGGTGACGCATCTGAAATGCTTTTTTCCTTCTCACTTTTCTGGTGTGGAGCATGGTCGCTTGCTATTACGTCTATTATACCTTGGTTAAGGGCGAGCCAAAGGGACTCTAGGTCTTCATTCTCGCGTAAGGGAGGGAGCACCTTTAGCAGCGATCCTTTTTCCTCTATGTGCTTTCTTGTTAAGAGAAGGTGATGGGGTGTAACCTCGCAGGAAACGCGAGGATATGATGCTTTAAGCGTACGTATGTATTCCACTGTTCGCTTTGAGGTAATGTGGCAGAGGTGGAGGTGGCATTGCGCTCTTTCGGCTGCTAACGTGTACCTTATGACTGCTGAGAACTCTATGTTAATGCTGTGTACTTGGAGGAATTGCTGGATTGTGTTGTACTCATCTTTGACCTTTTCCTCGGGGTGTACCGCTACCGGCTTTCCGAATTTTGAGGCAGACTTAAGGCGGTCAGGCAGCGATCCTGTAAGCCAAGATTCTGGGTCTTGAGGATACACTTTGAAGGCGACTGCTCCCTCCTCAATTATTTTAGGTATCTCATCTATTCTGGAGGGAAAAAGCGAGAAGAAGCCTACGTTGACCATGGCTTTTCCTTGAGCCAGTTTCTTTTTAAATTTTAAAACTTCGGCGGAATCCGTCTTGGGCCTAGTGTTGGGCATGTCTAAAACTGTTGTTATACCTCCTGCCGCTGCAGCACACGTCCCAGTATGGTAGTCTTCCTTGTAGGATTGTTCTAAATCTCTTAAATGCACATGGACGTCTATTAGGCCCGGAAGGACTACCCTGTTTTCTGCGTTTATCACTCTCTCAGCAGTCTCGGTGCATGATCCTCTGAAGAGCTTCACTATTTTCCCTGACCTTACCGCTATGTTGCCTTTAACGAACTGACCTCTCCAAGGGAAGGTAGCATTTCTTATGAGTAAGTCTAAGGTCATGGTATCCCATTCAGTAAAATGAACTATTAAACTTATTTAAGAGGGAAAAACCTATTAGCTACTAAACGAGTAAAGTCAGTTTTTGTCACTATTCCAACCAGTTTTTCTCTCCTGTCCATTACCGGCGCAGCCTTAGTTTTCTCTCTAATTAATTTTTCCGCTGCGTCGCCAACCGGATCGTCTGGATGAAGGGGAGTTATTTTCCTCATTACATCCAAAACGTCTATTTGTCTTATACGGGTTGTCTGATACTTTTCTGGAACGCTGCTGCGGAAGTCAGCTAAGTACTTAGCTATCATTCCTTCGGTTATCAGTCCAACTAGCTTACCCTCCTCGGTTACGGGCAAGCTGCTTATTCCTTTTTCGAGCATGATGCGCCTCACGTTTGTTATCCTTTCATAAGGCGAAACTGTTAGAGGGTTTTCGGTCATAATCTGCGATACCGCAACATTTCTAACTTTAATACATAGTTTCGTCATCGTGGACTTAGTAATGATTCCTACGAGGTCGCCTCCTTCTAATACTGGAAGGCCTGAAATCTTTTTCTCTAGCATTATCTTTGCAGCGTCTATTACGTCGGTGTCGGGTGTAACGGTTACCGGGTTCATGGTCATTGCACTTGAGACGTGTATGCTGGATGCTTGAAGAGCTCCGATCCTGCTTGAACCTAACCTGTCAAGTATGTCTCTCTCGGTTAAAATTCCAACAAGTTTTCCTTTGTTTATAACAAGAAGCCTTGAAACCCTGTTTTTCACCATTAAATCTATTGCATGCGAAAGTGAGACGTCCTTATCAATGACGATTAAATCTCTAGTCATAACGTCTTTAACCTGCAATTTTCCTCCCTTCAGTTAACTTTCGAAGACTTCATCATACATGACTTTTAATTAAACTTTCGAGAAGGACAGGTTAATTAGAGTATAAATAACATTGCCGGACGCTCTCCAGCTAGGATTTCGCGCACTGAATGAACACCGGTAAATGAAAAATGTAGGCGATGTCCGGAATTCCACATTTCCTTTTTTGAAGCGTGTTTTTGTGGAGGTTATTAGGGTTTCTACACATCATACTTTTAGGAGGGGTTAAAAATTGACATTATCTTTATCTGTCCATTCCCAATTAGCCGTTGTTGTGATCATGTTTTCATTGTTCATTCACGCTTATCTTAGGTTCTTCAGGTTACGTTACGGCGTACTTAGTAGGGGAGCCTACTTTAAAAGGTTCAGGTGGTGGATGGTTTCGTCTCTTAGAGTTGAACGGCTACCCGTTTACCTCAGCCAAAATAATAGTACGGTCGGAGGCGTAATAGTTTTAGACCACTCCCTGAACACTTACCCTTTCCAGCATTTGCTCTCTATGTGGCATGACGTTGACAGTGTAAGCTACGAATTAAGCGTATCTAAAAGGTCAGTGGCGATCCTTTTCCATGTTTTTGGTAAGGGGCTTTCACCGGCTGAAGCATTCAAGGATCTGAAAAAGAAAATATTCTCGGTTAAATCAGGTCTCGAAGCACGTTTTCCTGGAATAGTCATTTCGTTTCCTGAACCCAGAGACTTTAATGAAATTTTTAGGCTTTATAAGGGAAAAGTGGTTAGAACCGAGGGGAAGTCTGTAAGAGTTAAACTTCCTGATGGGGAAAAGTGCATTTGTGTGTTAAAGCTTTCAGGAGATGTTGAAGCATCTGTTTATAAGGGAATGACCCAGATAGACGCGTTGCTTAGGAATCTTATCCAGTTAGGTGTTAACGCAAGATTCATAGTATCCTTTAGGCCTGTAAAGGGGTTTTTTAAGCATTTGAAAAGGAAGATCGAGAGGAAGGAAGAGAAATCTCCTTTAGAAAGTGAATTAGGGTTATGGGAAGTATCGTCCTACGTAGTTTTGGAAGTTGAAAACAACGATGAATCAGACATCAGGATCCTACAAGTTAAGAACATTTTTTCAACTATTTTTTCTGGGTCAAGAAGTAAGTTGGAAATTAAAACCTTAAGTGGGAGGAAGATTAGGAAAAGTATTGTTAACATTGCATTGAAGAGGTCTATTGGAGGATCCTTCGAGCTTTCAAGTCCAAAGCTTTCTGTTTTAACCCACTTACCGATGAAAAGCACTCCAGGACTGCTCTTTGAGGTTAAACCAGACTTTAAAGTTCCTCCCGAGGACATATTTAAGAGGAAACAGGGAGTGGTTGTAGGCAAAGTTACTTATGGAAAACGGAAAATTTTCCCATGCGTCATCAGGCTAAGCGACATTAGGAAGGGCGTCGCCGTCTTAGGAGCCATCGGAAGCGGTAAAACGCGAATGGTAATGAAAATAGTACGTGATGCTGTAGCTAGATACAATATTCCAGTTCTCGTCTTCGAGAGTAAAGGGGAGTTTGCATCCTTAATAAGGGACCTACCACCCGCCTTCCTCGAGAAACTTATGGTTTTAAGACCCGGCAGCACCTATGCACCCTTAAAGATAAACTTGTTCGAGCCGGGAGAGATGGACCCTGAAGAATACGCTAAGCGCCTCCTTGGACTTTTAAACACCATTTTCAAATCCCTGTTTAGAGAGGACAGCGAGTTAACGATCCAAATGTCAAAGGTTTTAGGCGAAGTACTAACTGAAACCGTGAAAAGAGAGGAAACCAGAAGTTTTAATGGGTTTGTTGACGCACTTAAGGAATACGCGAAAAGAAGCAGTCACATCCCTAACATACTCAGCACCATTAATGCTTTAGAGGCAAGAATGAACGTTCTCCGTCGAGGGATGCTTGGAGAAGTGTTTAACGTTGAAAGGTCAAACTTAGATGTGGAAGACCTTTTGCAGAAAGTTGTAATAGTTGATTTTAGCTATCTTTTATCCAATGGCGGAACAAAGGAGGATGCGCAGATCATAATGAACCTGTTGATGCTGCATGTTTTCCAGGCAGGCTTAAAACGCATGAACATTAACACGCTAACGCACTTGGTTGTAGTCGACGATGCAAGACTTCTGATTCCAGAAGTCTTCACTAGACGTAGCACTAGCGATACCACGGCTGTAGAGGACATGATCACGATAGAAAGAGGAAAGGGGCAGGGGTTGATCTTGGTTTGTCAGGATCCGTCCGTTTCACGTATAGCACTTGCAAACTGTAACACTAAAATAGCCTTTAGGCTTACATTTAAGTCCCAATCTGAGGAGGAGTTTATAAGAATGAGTTTAAACATCCCTGAAGACCAAAGAGAGTATCTACTTACACAGCCTAACCGTTCAGCCGTGGTTAAACTCCCCGACTTCCCATATCCCTTCCCTATAATTACAGAAGAATATAAGGCAATCCAAGTTTCTCCTGTAGAGGTGGAACAACACAACAGGAGATATCACCCGTACCTTTTTAACAGGGGGAGAATAGAGCTTGAAGGCCAAGAGATAAATGAGCTTTTATCATGGATAGCAAGCAAGGGTGCGGTAACCGTCAACCAGATTGCAGCTAAGCTAAAGATTAAGATAAAAGAAGCTGAGGAACTCGTGAAGAGTATGAGAGAAAAAGGTTATGTTGAACAGACAGAAGAAACAGTCCACATCGTCACAGCTTAAAAAAGAGGCACGTAGACCATATTACACTCTGCTTTGAAGGGACCTTAAGTATGCCTTCTTAAGCGCCTCTATCGCCGGAAGACTTTCTCCTGCAAGAAGAGCTAACATGGCCTTCCCGCCAGTACTCACGTAACTTATCTTCGAATCTAAACCGAATTTCTTTAAGGCTTCAAGCGTATGGCCTCCTCCAGCGAGGGAGAATGCACGTGAATCACCAACAGCTTTAAAAAGCTCCACTGTACCTTTACTGAACCGTTCATCTTCGTAAACGCCAGCTGGCCCATTAACCACTATTGTTCTCGCATCAAGCAGCACTTCTTTAAACTTAGAAATAGTTTCTTCACCTATATCCTTGACAGGCGCATTTACCGGGAAGCTATCAACCGTCACCTCCACCCGTTCATTATTCTCCTCGATCGCAAAGTCAGCAGGGACCTCTATTTTGTCATTAAAACGGTCTATTAACTTGCGCATTTTATCTAGGTAGCCAAATCCACCCTTAGAATCTATTAATTGTCTATTGACGTCGCCTATGTCCACACCTTTAGCGTGAACCATTAGAATTGCCAGTAAGCCTACAGGCAGCACCTTATCAGCAATTCCTAGTTCTAAAGCGTGTTCCGCAACCTTGAAACTGTCGTCAACCTTCGCCCCTCCAAGAAGATAAACACAAGGTCTTTCAGGATCATCCATTATGGAAGATAACGCCTTTATCTCGGCTTCCATCACCCTTCCCGCTGCAGATGGCAAAACCTCTGTGAAGGCGATGAGGGACGTATGGGTACGATGTGCAGCCGGGAAAGCATCATTAACATAGATATCGGAAACGCTAGATAAATTCCTAACCAAGTCGGTTTTCAACTGTTCCTCGATTGTTTTTACGCTAGTTTCCTCATCAATAAACCTCACGTTTTCCAGAAGCAGAACCTCACCGTCTCTTAAACTTTTAATCGCACTAACCGCTTTCTCGCCGCACACGTCATCAACATACTTGACTTCAATTCCGAGGATTTCATTAGCAAGCCTTGCATGCTCCTTAAGCGATACAAAGTCCCTTTCACCCTTACGTCCCTGGTGAGAAAGAACAACAACCTTCGCTCCTTTTTCTGAAAGTTCTAGCAAAGTTTTACCATGACGCTCGATCTTAGTTACATCTTTAGGAACGCCTGTTTCGGGATCTACGGGAGCATTGATATCAATCCGGACAAGCGTGGTTTTCCCGTCAAAGGAGAAATCATCTAAAGTGAAAAAGCTCTTGCTCACTCTGCACACCCTCCTTCACAGCTATGAAGTCTAATTAAAAGTCAACATCCCATTTTCCCATTGGAACTAAAAAATTTTTTATCATTCTCCTTAATGAGCTTTTAGACGGAAAGTAAGGTAGTATGAAGAAGGAGTTGTGAAAAGATAAGGAAGACCTGAAGGGAATACGGAAAGGAGGCTTTTATTGTAGGTAGATATTGTAGGTAGATAAAGGAAAGTTTTAAAGGCATAATTACGGTCTTCAATGGAGTAAGATCAACAAGAGGAGGGTTAAAGTATTTTCTTTGCTTCTACCGGTATTGGAAGCCATCCAGTAAAGGACTTCCAAACAATTGTTAAAGACATTCTAGAGTCTGGTACGAAAGTACCTTATGTTCCACAATCCGCCGACGATAACATGATATACCAGTTCCATAATGTAATACCAGGATTGTTGCTCAAGAAAGGAGCCACGTTCTTAGATTTAACAAGCGTAGAGAAAGCAAGGGAGCTCCAAAGATTCAAAGGCGAGCTTAAATTGAAGTCTATGCACTTAGCTCCTTCGGGAATGGCGGTAGAGCGCAGATTTATAGAAGGACTTCACGTACTTAAAGAAGCACTAGAGGAGACAAACTTGGACGTTTGGGGGGTGAAGGGGGAGCTAACTGGCCCTATCACCGAAGCGTATAGCGTCACAATCTTACCTGGGAGAAAGAAGGCGATCTACGATGAGGAAATTTTCGACATAATATTAAAGACAACGTGCGAAGTCGCATCTTGGCTCTCCTCTGAAATAATGAAGATTACTAGGAGAACAGCGGGGAAAGACGCATTGGCGATACTTTTCATAGATGAACCGCTTCTCCCTTTAGTCCTCAAAGAATACGAGTTTGAAAAGGTCAATGAAGCACTAAAGAGAACGTTGGCAAGGATTAAATGCAGGAAAGGAGTTCACGTGTGCGACGAGCCGGTCGCGGTAATAGACATGTTGATCGACCTTGAGGTAGACTACTTCTCCTTTGACATGCTAAAATACCCTAAAACGTTGGAGATGGCAGATAAAAGTAAAATAAGAGAACACGTGGAGAATGGAAGAGGGTTCGCGTTCGGCGTGATGCCGAACACTCCCGAAGCACTATTTGGAGAGGACGCCATCTATAATGTTCAAAAGGGAATGTTGACTCCTGAGGAATTTCTTCCGAGTCCACAGGAAATAGTTGAAAAAATCGAGTTGGGACTTAAAAAAATGATGGAGAAAGTAGATGTGAAAAGTTTAATTGAAAACTCCCTCATAACGCCTCAATGTGGTTTCAAAAGCTTCACCATCCCAAGCCCTGAAAAAGGAGAACAGATCGTAAGGCAGCTACTGGGGATCCAGGAAGAAGCAGCAAAAAAAATCCGTGAAAAATATCAGATCTCAACCCCCTCTTAACAAGCATTGTTTAGCATTTATGCACCGTATTTATGTGACCTCCCAAGGTAATCAATTAATATTGGCATAATGTCACGCCCCCTTAACCGTCCGAGTACTCCTCTAGCACAATCGCGTTCGCTAAACCTTTTGACTTCGTCAACCCTGACGTCTAAGCCAGCGATCACTACCGGAACAGGCTCTCCAGTATGCTCCCTTACAGTAACGGGGGTGGTATGGTCACTCGTTAACACTATGTACGTGTTTTCAAGGTCTACGGCTTCGAGAATGAAGCTTATCATCCCGTCGATTTTTTCAATCATAGCAATTTTTTTCCCCACATCTCCATCATGGCTTGCACTATCGGTTCCCTTAACATGTAAGAATACAAGGTCGTACTCGTCTAAAAGTCTTAGGGCAGCGTTGCCCATAGCGGTTAAGTCTGTGTCGAAGCTGCCGGTTACACCTTTGACGTCTATGGCATCCATTCCAGCTGCCCTGCACACGCCTCTAACCAATGCATTAGCCACAATGCATGCACACTTCAGGCCATATAGATCTCTGAGGGAAGCCATATCGGGTACTCTTCCAGCCCCCCTAAGAATAAGTATGTTAGCCTGAGGTTTCCCCTCCTTAACCCTCTTTAAATTAGCTGGATGGTTGCTGAGTACTTCATAGGAGTAACGTGTAAACTCATTAACTATCATCGCAGTTTTCTTAGCTTCTGGGCTGCCATCTAATGGCATAGCCTCTAAAACTCTTTTATTCTTATGCGGGTCGGTGTCAGAGACCATGTGGGAGAGTTTCTCCCCTCTTAAGACGACGACGCATCTGTGCTCCGTTGTATGGTTAACTAGCACGGTAACGTCTGGCGCCACTTTCGGCCTGTAACCGTTAAGGGCAGCAGCCAGCTCGTCTCCTTCCGGAAGAATTCGTCCAGCCCGCCTATCCAGCACCGTCATGTCTTCATCAACCGTTGCAAAATTTGCCCTAAAAGCCACATCGCTTTCCCGTATTTCAATACCAGCGCCTAGAGCTTCTAACCCGCCTCGCCCCCTGTAAACCTTGTAAGGGTCGTAGCCAAAAAGGGATAGGTGGGCGACGTCGCTTCCAGGAGGAACACCAGGGGAAATTACGTCGACGATTCCACACATTCCAACTTCAGCTAACTTATCCATTCCCGGGGTGGATGCAGCCTCTAATGGTGTTAAGCCGTTCAAAAGGGAGTTTGGCCGGTCAGCCATACCATCGCCAACTATGAAAAGGGCTTTCTTCCTAGGCAAGCTACCACCTTCTCGAGGTAATGGAACTGGGCAATGAACTTTAAGTGTGACGCCCCTCTTAAGACTTAAAGTGGCTTTAACGTTCAAATGTCTTGTTGCCTCATAAAAACTTTTAAAGTTCCATCCCTAATGTGAACTAGCTAGGGACGGATGTGAACTTAATGCTCCTTGAAAATAGTGAAGGACTCGTAGAGAACTATAACAAACGTGTGGAGACGTTGCCGCCTACGCTTCCTGAAAGAGTTTACATATGGGATGAAACGCTGAGGGACGGGGAACAAACACCAGGAGTTTTTCTTACAATTGATGAAAAGGTTGAGATTGCAAAGGCTTTAGATGAGATCGGAGTAAGCGTGGTTGTTGCGGGGTACCCTGCAGTCTCAAGATCTGAGCAGGAAGCTGTGAAAAGAGTGGCTAATGAAGGAATGAGCAATGCGCTGGTGGCAGCACCTGCTAGACCTAAAAAGAGCGACATCGACCTTTGTATAAGCTGCGACGTCGATGAGGTACCTATCTTCATGCCGGTAAGCAGGCTTATGCTGAAGTTCTCCTTAAACAAAGAGCCACATGAGGCAGTAGAAACCTTATCTAATGCCATATCATATGCATCAGATCACGGTATAAAAGTGGACTTCGTCGCCGAGGATGCTTCCCGTGCGAGGATCGAGGATTTAACTTTCTTCTCCAAGGCAGCTGTAGAAGCAGGAGCGAAAAAGATAATAATCGCGGATACTGTTGGCGTCCTGCGTCCGCTTTCAACTAAGTATTTGGTAAGCGAGCTACGGGAAAGGTTAAGGCCAAGCCAGGTGGACTTTGCAGTCCACTGCCATAATGACCTCGGTCTGGCAACCGCGAACACGTTAGCAGCAGTCGAGGAAGGAGTGCTATATCCTCATACTTGCGTGAATGGGTACGGTGAAAGGGCAGGGAACGCAGCCTTCGAAGAGGTTGTAGTGGCGCTTGAAACACTTTACGGAGTGAAGACGGGGATAAAACTTGAGAGGATTTATGAGCTCTCCCTACTAGTTGAACGGTACTTTGGTATACCAATACCTATTCATAAGCCGCTGGTTGGAGCGAATGCGTTTAGCCATGAAAGTGGAATCCATGTTAGAGCTCTCTTAAACCATAAACTGACGTATCAGCCTATTCCTCCAGAGTCGATAGGAAGGAG
>Ga0190363_1002573_pt1 | contig 10322 bp, 9 predicted proteins | sample 48721867_MG_FD_161272 | JGI IMG/M metagenome (GOLD analysis project Ga0190363, IMG submission 161272) | Hydrothermal vent microbial mat bacterial communities from Southern Trench, Guaymas Basin, Mexico - 4872-18-6-7_MG | ecosystem: Environmental > Aquatic > Marine > Hydrothermal vents > Microbial...
AGGTATCCACCATCTCGCTGTTAACGTGGAGGACATAGAAAAGGCTCTTGAGAATGCAAAGTCAAATGGATTAAAGCTCATAGATGAAAAACCAAGGATCGGTGCCGGAGGAAAGAAGGTCGCCTTCGTTCATCCAAAGAGTACGAAAGGAGTCCTTCTGGAATTTGTAGAGGGATAGTATTTGAAAGCATCAATTCGAAATAAATCCTGAAAATTTCAGGAGAAATCAAATGGGGAGGGGAATTTATTGAAGAAGGAGTTGATTGATGAGGTTTACGAGAAAAAGGATCACATAAAAAAGATGGGTGGAGATGCAAGAATAGAAAAGCAACATAAAGCGGGCAAGCTCACAGCAAGAGAAAGAATCGAAATTCTGCTTGATAAAGGGAGTTTCATCGAAGTGAATCCCTTTGTTGAGAAAAGGAACACAGACTTCGGCCTTGGCAAAATCGATTTACCCGCTGACGGAGTTGTAACAGGATACGGAACGATAGATGGTAGGCCAGTAGCTGTTTTCGCCCAAGACTTCACGGTGATGGGCGGTAGTCTAGGAGAGATGCATGGTTTCAAAATAGCATACATAATGGACTTTGCAATGAAAATGGGTATGCCTATTATCGGCCTGAACGATTCTGGTGGTGCGAGGATCCAAGAGGGAGTTGATGCTCTCAAGGGATATGGAGACATCTTCTACCGAAATACCCTCGCAAGTGGGGTTGTACCTCAGATAAGTGTTATTATGGGTCCCTGTGCTGGAGGGGCCGTTTACAGCCCTGCAATCGGTGATTTTATCGTAATGACAAAAAACCCAGGATGCTACATGTTCATAACCGGGCCAGGTGTGATAAAAACTGTCACAGGAGAGGAGGTCACACCTCAAGCTCTGGGAGGTTGGGAAGCCCATTCGATGAGGAGTGGTAACTGTCATCTTGTAGCTGACGATGATGAAAGCGCCTTGGTGCTTGTCAGGCGGCTTATCAGTTATCTACCTCTCAACAACCTTGATGATCCTCCCGTGGTTCAAACGGGAGATGATCCAGCTAGAACAACACCACAGATTTACGATTTATTGCCTGAGGATCCCCAGAAACCCTATGACGTGCGAGACATAATAAGGCAGGTTGTCGATAATGGAGAATTCCTCGAGATTCATCCCTTCTACGCCCAGAACGCTACCGTTGGCTTTGCGAGAATGGATGGGAGAAGCGTTGGAATAGTTGCGAACAATCCGAGATTCTATGCTGGCACGCTCGATGTGAATTCGAGTGACAAGATTGCAAGATTCGTGAGATTCTGCGATGCCTTCAACATACCGATACTAACTTTTGTAGATGTTCCAGGATATCTACCTGGTGTTGATCAGGAGTACGGTGGGATAATAAGGCACGGAGCAAAGATTCTCTTTGCGTACAGCGAAGCTACGGTCCCAATGGTAACAATAATTCTGAGAAAAGCATATGGCGGAGCTTACCTTGCAATGGGAAGCAAACATCTTGGCGCGGACATCGTTTATGCCTATCCAACCGCTGAAATCGCTGTTATGGGTCCAGAAGGAGCTGCGGAGATAGTTTTCAGGAAGGAAATTAAGGCTGCCGAAGATCCAAACGAGATGAGGTTGCAGAAGATAGCCGAATATCGCGAAAAATTCGCGAATCCCTATAGGGCTGCTGCAAGAGGATACATCGATGACGTGATTGACCCGAAGTTTACGAGAAGCAAGATAATCTCAGCATTGAGAATTTTGGAGACGAAAAGGGAGAAACTTCCTCCCAAAAAGCATGGAAATATCCCTCTATAGGTGATAGTGTAGGTGATGGCCATGTCGCTTGAACCGGAAGAATTTCTAGCTGCTATGGCAGCAATCCACAAATACCTGCTTGAGGCGAGAGAGAGACCAGTGGAGATAAGGAGAGAGTTTAGCTACTGGAAGCTACTCTCTAGAACCTTCTAGGTGATATAATGAAGTATGAGGTTTTTGTTGAGGGAAAGAAGTACGAGGTTGAGGTTGAGGAGATCGAGGCGAACGTTTTCAGCGTTAGCATTGCAGGAAAGAAGGCAAGAATTTCCATTTCTGAACTGGGAGCCCTGGTGGAGAAAATTGAGGCTAAACCAGAGGTAAAAGCTGAGGTAAAAGCTGAAGCAAAGGCGGTTGAAGGAGAGGTTGCGAAGAAGGTTGAAGGGGAAGGCACACCTATAACAGTCGCTATGGCGGGAACGATAACCAAGGTACTCAAAAAGGAGGGAGATGAAGTAAAGAAAGGCGAGGATATCCTTATTCTAGAGGCAATGAAGATGGAAAACTCAATTTCCTCTCCAAAAAGCGGTAAGATATCAAAGATTGTTGTAACTCCCGGAGATAAGGTTGCTGCTGGAGATGTTGTTGCTTTTGTTGTTTAGATAATTGGGAGGGTTGGAGATGAGATGTATTCCTAGATGTGTTCCCGGATACTCCAAAATGTATCCCGGGGTGTATTCCAGAATGTATCACTAGGAGGTGGGTTTTGTGAATAAGAAAGAATGGGAAGAAAAGTATCTCGAGCCTTTTCTGAAAAAGGCTGGAGAGAGAAAGAAAGAATTCATTACGGCATCTGGCTTTCTTGTTGATCAAGTTTACACCCCCGAAGACATAGATCTCGATTACGAATCAAGCCTGTCCTATCCAGGGGTTTATCCTTTCACCCGTGGCATCTATCCGACGATGTATCGTGGAAGGGTATGGACCATGCGACAATATGCCGGCTTTGGAACCGCCGAGGAGACGAACAAGAGGTATAGATATTTGCTAGAACAGGGACAGACGGGTTTGAGTGTCGCTTTTGATCTTCCAACTCAGATAGGTTACGATTCAGCTCATCCAATGGCAATGGGCGAGATAGGGAAAGTGGGAGTTGCGATCGACACGATAGAAGACATGCAGATCCTGTTCGATGGAATTCCCCTTGACAGAGTTTCAACCTCTATGACGATAAACTCCACATGTGCTCAGATTTTGAGTATGTACATTGCAATAGCCGAATCTCAGGGAATCTCAAGGGATCAGCTTAGAGGAACAGTTCAAAACGACATGCTAAAGGAATACATCGCAAGAGGAACCTACATCTTCCCGCCTGAGCCTTCCCTGAGGTTGGCTACAGACATAATCATGTTCTGTGCAAAAGAGGTGCCGAGATGGAACTCCATATCAATCTCAGGCTATCACATGGAGGAGGCAGGAGCAACGCCAGTGCAGGAGGTAGCCTTCACCCTTGCAGATGGCATTACATACGTTGAGAGGGTAATTGAGCGCGGAATGGACGTTGATGCTTTCGCTCCAAGGCTTAGCTTCTTCTTTGCCGCCGGAAACAATCTCTTCGAGGAGGTAGCCAAGTTCAGGGCTGCAAGAAGGCTGTGGGCGAAGATCATGAAAGACAGGTTTGAGGCTAAGAACCCGAGATCGATGATGCTGAGATTCCATACCCAGACGGCTGGTTGTACGCTTACAGCTCAACAGCCGGAAAACAACATTGTTCGCGTCACAATCCAGGCTTTAGCAGCCGTTCTTGGTGGAACTCAAAGCCTGCATACGAACAGTTTCGACGAAGCCTTAAGTCTGCCAACCGAGAAGGCGGTGAGAATAGCTTTGAGGACGCAGCAGATTCTGGCTGAGGAAAGCGGCGTTGCTGATGTTGCAGATCCTCTGGGAGGGAGCTACTACGTTGAATGGTTGACAGACAAAATTGAAGAGGAGGCAATGAAATACATCGAAAAGATCGATGAGATGGGAGGGATGGTTAGAGCGATCGAAGCAGGCTTCCCGCAAAGGGAGATTCAGCGCTCCGCCTACGAAAAGCAGAAGAAGATCGATGAGGGCGAGATGACTGTTGTTGGAGTCAATAAATACCAGATCGAAGAGGAAATAGAACTTGAGATCTTGAGGATAGACGAGAACATGGTGAGGAAGCAGGTCGAGAGGCTGAAAAAGTTCAGGGAATTGAGGGACAAAAAGAAAGTTGAGGAGGCTCTTGAAAAGCTTAAAAAAGCAGCTGAGGGTGAAGAGAATCTCGTTCCGTATATCCTGGAGTGCATAAAGGCGAGGGCGACCTTAGGAGAGACTACCGATGTTCTGAGGGAGGTTTTCGGCGAGTATCAGGCACCCCAGATATTTTGATTTTTTAACCTAAACTTTTTTTTATATTTATAATAAAATATTAATATTAGTAAAAGTAAAAAAGCAATAAAAAACGAAACATATGCTAACACATTAATTCCTCCCATTTCTGGTGGCTGTTCTGGTCGTCGAAATCCGCTAATTGCGATTAATACCAAAGCTACAGCCCCACCAATTATTGGGATAATCATCTTGATCCTAAGCCATTTCCACATTGCTTTACCAACATCGGTTAGTTCATAATATACCCACTTACGTCCATTTTCAACTCTTCTAACGTAACCTGCGTCCTCAAGAATTCGGATATGGTAGAGTACCAGTGGTTTTGATAATTCTAATAATTTAGAGATTTCAGAGATGTTATACCTCCTTTTTCTTAGCAATTTTAGAATTTTCATTCTAGTTTGATTGATAATAGGCTTTGCGATGTCCGCCGGGAATCCACAATCTTCTGGATCCATTTACAATTAAAATATTTAAGTTTAGTTTTTAAAATTTACGGAAATGTTAAAAATTTTTTAACAAAATCAATGACTTTAATTAATTTTAATAATAATTTTTTAACCCTGAGGAGGTGAAACATGAGATCGGGTGAATTGATAACTATATCTTTTATAGTTGGATTGTCGATCGTAGGAATAACATTCTGGAAAGTTGCAGCCTATGAGGTTGGGGTAGAGTGGGTAAATGACTACGGTTTTCTATACTATGACTCTGAAGAAGCAGATGAATGGAGTGGTTTTATTTGGCTTTCAGATTTGGACAACTCCGACGACAAAGCAGTAGGATTTTACAATAAACTATCTAACGATGGGTGGACAAAAAATTCAATTATGGGGACGATATGGCCTGGGAGAAAGATTTCAAAAAGAGTAGTTTGGGTGGACAGGATTATCTTATAATAGACAATGTTGATTTCGCGTATTTTTCAGGACATGGCCGGCCCACCGGTTTCTACTTCAACAATGATCACGATGATAGAAAATTGAGTGGGACAAAGAACTATAAAGAGGCTGAATGGGGTAACACAAAGCTCAAATGGATCGTAATTGATGCGTGTAGAGTTTTACAGGAAAATGATGATGATGGGAGGTGGTCTGAGAGATGGGGTTGGAGCGTTTTTAAGGGGCTACATCAGATATTAGGATTTGAGACCAGTGCCCACGATGTGTCAGACAGAGGAAATAAATTTGCAGATTATATGATTGAGAACGAGTACACAATAAAAAACGCTTGGTTTAAAGCATGTGATGATACAGAAACAGATGTTAGAGCGTCAGTAATTTTCATTTGCGACTCGGGATCAACCAATACTGCAAACGATCATCTCCCCGGGCACGGTAGTTTTGCTACAACAACACAAAACCCAACATGCTTAGGGATGGTTGTACATAATTGTTAGGTGGTGTCCAAGATGGTTTTAAGAAAGTTTAAAATTCCACTAATTGTATTATGTCTAATTGCTTGTGTATCTGCAACTAACATACTATCGCAATCTCACCCTTCAAATTCTGATTTTCAGGTAGTAATACACGTTGGAAAACAAACAAAAATTGTTACGCCAGAAATGCACGAGTATGATGAAGTCCTGAGGGTTTTCGAGGAAATCTCTAGTACCACCAGAACACCAAAAATTGTGATGGCCATACCTTATAACTTAAAAAAGGCATTGGATAGTGAGATGTATATAGAAGTTACTAAAGGTGGCAACGCAACCCTTGTTGTTTTAAGTGGTAAATTTGGGAATACCATATTCACGGGTAAAAGAGGGCAAATTGAGTGGGTGGGTAATACGGGTAGATTCACTGAAGGAGAATCGGGTAACATAGTTTACATGGATGCATATTCAGCGGACAAAGAAGAGGTACTCAAACTCAAAAAGATTGCCCTTCGAATGTTCCAACCGACCATAAAGCTGGAGACCCAGCTCCCGAAAGTACCTGAAAAGTTAGTGATTTACAAAACCAAAGAACCAAAGGTCACAAAAGAAGATTTCCTAAGAATAGCTGAAAAGTTTAGTTTAAAAGGCAGCCTAGTCGAAACTAATAACAGGTTCATACTCAAAAATGAGTCGATGGAGCTTGAAATAATGAAAGCATCGGGTAGGATGACTTATGGTGATATTTCTGAAATGTATGGTGACTTGACAAAAACACCAAATCTCCCAGATGAGAAAATGGCTGTTGATATCGCATATAACTGGCTAAAGAACTTTGGGTTAGCGCCTGAAGATGCAAAGTTCTCAAAAGTTGTTAGAGATTGGGTAGAGGTTGCGAGAAAAGATGGTGTTAGGAGAGTTGATATCATTACACAAGTTATATTTAAACGAGAGATTGGTAGATTTCCAGTTGAGGGAATGGGTTCCAAGCTTAAAGTTTACATCGGTGATGGGGGCAAAGTTGTGGGCGTATACAAATGTTGGAGAGAGATTGAGCCATACCAAGAAGTTAAGTTACGCTCTCCGGATGAAGCATTGCAGATGTTGAAAAATAAGGGAATCCATGGTGTTCTAACACCAGTAAGCCAAAACCTGACTGTCAAGAGAGTCTATCTTGCATATTTTGCTCAACCGCCAAGTGTTAAACAAAAGTACTTCTTACCAGTTTATGTCTTCGAGATAGACATTGGAAACGGTGAGACTATTAAGCAATACATTTACGCAGTAGATGGAAAGAAATTTGCTGAGGGTGATTTCCCGTTATTAGATATTTAACCGTTATAATTTTATAGATTTTATTATTTTTTAGTTTCAGTGAACTGTAGGTTACCAGCATTTATGTAGAAAGACACAGCGAGTGTTAACTTAATAACTCAGAGCGATAATATTACTGAATTCTGTAAAAAATAGTAAAATCTCGGCTAAAAATCAAAAATCTAAACCTCAATTTCCCCTCCAACATCCAGGATTTTGCAGTTCAGGCCGTTTTTATTCAGAAGCTCCTTTAATCCCTTGGCATTTTCGATTTTTTCTTCGGAATAGTGGAACGGAATTATCAACTCTGGTTTCATTCGCTGAAATTCTTTCAAGTAGTCTTCGTAATAGTCTGGGAAACATGCCGTAAAGACAACTTTAACCTTTTCCACAACCTCTGGGAATTTAGCTGAATCTCCCGCATGTAAGATTCCTTTATAGAAGTAACTGACACTCTCTTTTGCTTTCCAGCACCAGCTTTCGAGGATTTTTATTCCTTCAATCTCCATCCCTGGTTTGGCTTCGATCCCATCCAAACTATATTCCTCAAGGGTAGCTTTAGGCGCTACAAGCTTTTTAACCCCCAACTTCTCAAACTTTTCCGGATCGAAATGGTCTCCGTGCTCATGGGTAACTAAGACCAGTTCTATATCTTCTTCCGGTTCTGCGAGATAGTTCGGATCTATGAGAAGGTGTTTCCCGTCAACTATTTCAATGCATGAATTCCCCAACCATCGAACCCTCATGTTATTTTATTTTATATTTATTTTAGTAGATAAGTTTTCTGAGAATAAAGGTTAACTTTTAATTAATTTTTACTCTCTGTTTTTGCTTTTGTCTTTAATGGTTCTTGCTTGGCTTCCCGTTTTAAAAATTAACTACTAGCTAATGAGTTACCTTGCTTGGCATTATCAGCCAAAAATCTCTCATTCCGCACCTCTAAAATAAATCTGAAGTATAGTTGACGCAAAGGTAAATTAATTAAAAAGGCAATTTCATTTTTGTATATGGATTTGATTTTCCTCCTTCCTCCAATTGTGGGAGCCTTGGTTGGATTTGTGACCAATGTAATAGCTGTCGAGCTCCTTTTCCATCCAAAAAAGCCCATAAGAATCCTGAATTTCAAACTACAGGGGTTGGTGCCGGCAAGAAGCAAGGAGATTATCGAGAGGTTTATGGATTCACTTTCTGAGATTTTAAATGAAAAGGATTTTGAGTTCGTTATTGACAGGGCTGTAACAAGATCCTACAGAGAATCAATAAAGAACAGAGCCCATAATGGGTTGTTTTCATTCTTGGAACGGTATACAAGCATATCGAAGAAAATCGATGAATGGATCGAGTCCAATCTTGTTTCATACATCAAGGATATGGTAACAAAGAACATATCCAGGAATGTCGATATAAAAGAGTTCGTTATGAAAAAAGCTGAAGAGATCAGCGACGAACAGATAGAAGATTTGTTCAAGAAATTCGCAAAAAAGGAGTTGAGGTTTATTGAGGTCTCTGGTGCTTTGATAGGCTTCATTATTGGTTCGATGCAGTCTATCGTCTTTTATCTTCTATACTGACTAATTCTAGTCGTTATGTATGATAAAACATATCGATATAAAAATCTAATTTTGAAGAGAAAAATTAAATAGAATAATTACCTACTGATTTTGGAGGTTATAGAATGGGTTATATGGGTAAAATTTTGAGAGTAAACCTTTCTGATGGAAGCATTAAAACCGAACCAATTGACGAAGAGGTTGCAAGGCTTTATCTGGGAGGAAAGGGCTATGCAACCTATCTCATCTATCAGAAACTGAAAGAACTTGAAAAGGAGGGGATTTTCCCTGCGGACATAGATCCTTTTAGTGAGTACAACGATTTGATTTTCGCCACCGGGCCTGCTACGGGCATTGCTGGCTTTCCAGAAGCCGGAAGATACCATGTGATGACCATCCGCTCTCCATTAACCGGATCGATTGGAAGTGCGAATTCCGGCGGGAAGTTTGGGCCTTACATGAAATTCGCCGGCTTTGACATGATCATCATCGAAGGCATGGCCGCCGAGCCGGTTTATCTGGAGGTAGTCGATGGAGTTGCTGAGTTAAAGGATGCATCAGATCTCTGGGGGAAGAACACCTTCGACACAACAAAAATACTTGAAGACAGGGTTGGAAAGTGTAGCGTTGCATGCATAGGGCCAGCGGGAGAGAATCTGGTTAGATTCGCTTGCATAATAAACGAAGAACACAGAGCTGCTGGAAGAACTGGAGTCGGGGCTGTAATGGGCTCCAAGATGCTCAAAGCCATAGTTTGCAGTGGCAAGGAAAGACCAAAGCCCGTTGATAGTGAGAGATTCAAAGAGGCTACAAAGAAGGCAAACGATATAATAAGACAGAATCCCCTCACTGGAGAAGGACTTACAAAATTTGGCACCGCAATTCTCGTTAATGTAATAAACAACGCGGGTTCGCTGCCTTATAAGAACTGGCAGACCGGGTACAATCCCGAAGCGGATAAGATAAGTGGTGAGACACTTGCTGAAAAATATCTGATAAAGAATCATGGATGCTGGGGCTGCAGCATAACATGTGGAAGGGTTACGAAGGTTGAAAAAGGCCCCTACCAGATTCTCTACTCTGAAGGGCCCGAATACGAATCGATATGGTCCCTTGGAAACGCTACAGGAGTCATCGATCTTGAAGCGATAATTAAAGCGAACCACCTCTGTGATGAGCTTGGAATGGATACAATTTCCATGGGTTCCACGATAGCAGCTGCGATGGAATTGAAAGAGAGGGGAGCGATCCCAGAAGAATATCTCCAAGGAGTAGAGCTTGAATTTGGAAATGCTGCCGCTCTGGTTGAAATGGTTTGGAGAACCGCATACAATTCTGGATTCGGGAAGTATCTGGCTTTGGGTTCGAAAAGGCTTGCAGAGATGTTTGGCTATCCTGAGCTGTCGATGAGCGTTAAAGGCCTCGAAATGCCTGCCTACGATCCAAGAGGGATAAAGGGGATAGGACTCACCTATGCAACAGCCAACAGAGGAGGGTGCCATGTTACAGGATACACGGTAGCTCCTGAGATTGCAGGGCTGCCAGAGAAGATCGATCCTCTCACAGAGGAAGGGAAAGCCGCGTGGGTCAAAGCTTTCCAGGACTTTACCTGCGTCGTCAACTCAACGGTAAATTGTCTGTTCACAACCCTTGCAATTGGAGCTGAAGAATTCGCTCCAATGCTTTCAGCCGTGACGGGATGGGAGATGAGTGCCGATGACCTGATGAAAATCGGAGAGAGAATCTACAACCTCGAAAGAGTTATTGTGAACAAGTATGGCTTCGATGGAAAGGATGACACCCTCCCACCAAGGTTACTGAAAGAACCAATGCCGGAGGGTGCTGCGAAAGGACAGGTAGTGGATCTAGAAAAGATGAAAGCAGAATACTACCAGCTCAGAGGATGGGAGAACGGTAGGCCAACGAAAGAGAA
>Ga0190363_1002574_pt1 | contig 10319 bp, 8 predicted proteins | sample 48721867_MG_FD_161272 | JGI IMG/M metagenome (GOLD analysis project Ga0190363, IMG submission 161272) | Hydrothermal vent microbial mat bacterial communities from Southern Trench, Guaymas Basin, Mexico - 4872-18-6-7_MG | ecosystem: Environmental > Aquatic > Marine > Hydrothermal vents > Microbial...
GTTATACAGCCTGTTGTCGAGGTCCTCCCTCACATAGGGATCCTGAGCCTTATAGGATTCGAGGAATAGGGCGTCTGGGATGCTCCTCCATCCTGGTATGAGGTCGATCTTATTGGCTGCGACGATAAAGGGGGTCTTCCTCGACTTCAGGATCTCGATCGACTCATAGGTCTGATTCTCAAATCCCCTGATGACGTCGACGACGAGGATGGCAATATCGGCCACAGACCCCCCTCTACGCCTCAGATTCGTGAAGGCCTCATGTCCAGGGGTGTCGATGACGAGGAGGCCTGGAATCTTTATGGAGACCCTCACGCTCTTCATCAGCCTCCTCGTCATCTCAACGAGGGTTTCAAGGGGGAAGAAGCTGGCCCCGATGTGCTGAGTCAGACCCCCAGCCTCCCTAAGCTGGACAGCTGTCCCCCTAATCTTATCTAGGAGCGTAGTCTTCCCCGTGTCGACGTGGCCCAGGACGCAGACGATTGGCTGTCTTAGGGGCATAGTTCACCCCACAGGTAGAGGGCTAAGCCGTTAATATACTCTGCGAAAGAGGCGTTCTAGAGTCGAAGAAGTAGATTTAACTGGTTAGGGAAGCTTAAGCAACGACCGCGGGCGTCCTGAGTGTGAGACCTCTGTAATCCCCCTTCATGACCCTCGCCAGCTCTATGAGGAACTGCGTAGGCGTCAGCCTCACCCTCCACCTCTCATCTAGCGTTGGAGGTATTCGGGCATCCTCCTCCGAGTGGTTTGTGTTGATGACGTGGGCCATGACTCCCTCCTTGGCTATTAGCCTCGCCACATCTAGGGCGTCGGCCTGGGCCTCGCTTAGGTATCTCCTACGGCTCAGCGGTGATATGGGCCTCTGCAGTGGCACGTTCGCTATGCCGTCGGAGATGACGATGAGGTGAATGGCGGCCTCCCTATTCCTCATTCTTTCACGCTTAATCATCTTCAAGGCCTCGAGGAGTCCCGCGGCCATAGGTGTGAAGTCGCTGGCGCCTACTTTTCTAAGCTTCTCCACCACGAGGTCGAGGTTCGTCGTCGGATGCTGGAGCGTGTAGGCCCTGGAACCCTTGAAGACTATGAGGCCAACTCGGTCTCGACGCCTGTAGACGTCGCTATGCAGCGTATAGATGGCCTCTATGAGGTTGCCCATGGATTCGATCATCGAGAGGCTGACGTCTATGAGTAGGATTATCGATTGGGGCGCCCTATACTCCCTCACCTTCTCTCTCAAGTCCTCGGGTCTAATCCTGATTCTAGGCCTTCCATGGCTGGGGCCTCTGAGGGCTGCGGCCTTTATGGTGGGTATCAACGCGATGTCTGTCGGTCTACCCCTCGGGATCCTGTGCCAGGCGTAGCGGCCTAACCTGGACTCGGATGTATATCTAAGCCTTCTACCCCGTTCATAGCCTCCTGTAGCCCTGCGAGGTCTGTATTCTGGACGTTTAGATCTGATGCCCCTTGGACGCTCTAGGCGATCCATGCGTTCAAATATCTTGAATCCATAATCGGCGTCAGGCTCCTCGGATTTCCTATACCTCACCCTAGAGGGGGGCGCCCTCCTTTCCCCTCCTACGCCGACTATATCCGGCGGGGTTAATCGTCCACTGACCTCTAATGTGACCCTTGAGAGGTCTATCCTCGGAGCTATGGCCACCCTCTCCTCGCGCCTCCTCATCCTCATGAGGAGTAGGGTTAGGGTCAAGCCCGTTAGGGTCTCCAGGATTAGGAGAGGGGGCGTCGGAGGGCTTGCCATTAGGCTCCTTCTAAAGTTCTCTATAAGGTAGGTGAGGGAGGCCGTGAGTAATATTATGAGGAGAAGGGAGGAGAGGTAGCTTAGTAGGTAGGGCTTCAGGAGGCGCTTGAGGAGCTCCTGTGGAATCGGGATTATACCCCCAACCTTAGACGTCTTCAATCCTAGGCGGAGCTTAAGCCTAGCCCTCCTTAGAGACCTCATGATCTCAGCCTTCGTCGGGGGAGGCTGGAGGCCGGATCTCCTAGTTCTATGCCCCAGCGCCAGCTCCAGGGCCTGAGAGACGTCTCCCTCCGAGACGACAACTCTGCCATGGAGGGCCGCCAGGGCCCTGGCGGCCTTGACGGCGACGATGTCCGGTCTGAAGCCGTCGACCTTTAGGCTGGAGCAGACCTCAGCGATGGTGGCGTAGACATCCCTTGGAATCTTAACCCTTGGGAGAAGTCTCCTCGCCTCTCGAATTCTGCGTTTAAGCTCCTCCACCTCCCCCGAGAATTTGGAGATGAATTTCATGGGTTTGGAGGCATACTCCTCTGAGCGCTTCAATACGAGAAGCCTCATCTCAGGATCTTCGATACGCTCCATCTCGACGTAGATGCCGAAGCGATCTAGAATTTGGGGGCGCAGCTCACCCTCCTCCGGATTCATGGTGCCTACCAGGATGAATCGGGCTGGATGCTGTATCGAAACCCCCTCACGCTCGACGATGTTCCACCCCGAGGCTGCAGCATCGAGGATGCAGTCGACGATGTGATCTGGGAGGAGGTTCACCTGATCGATGTAGAGTATGTTCTGATTAGCCTCAGCTAGAAGGCCTGGTTGGAGGGCCTTGACGCCCTCACCTATCCTATCTAGGTCTAGGGTTCCAACTAGCATGTCATCCGTCACCGATAGAGGCATCTCCACGATCTCCATCATGGTCTTGGCTACTGGTAGGGGTTCACCGCTCTCGAATCGCTTCAGACAGCTTGGGCACATATTCGTCGGGTCGTGGGGATTGCATCTGAAGGGGCAGTCGGCCACCACCTCCACCTCAGGTAGGAGCTGCGAGAAGGCTCTGACGAGGGTGGATTTCCCAGAGCCCTTTGGCCCTGAGATCAGAACTCCGCCTATGCTGGGGTCGACGGCGTTTATGATCAGCGCCCTCTTCACCCTCTCCTGCCCGACTATCGCGGGGAAGGGGTAGAGAAGCCTTCCACGAGGCATCTAACCACCTATCGAGACGCCTTCTCCAACGCGGATCTGAAGGCCTCCCTGATCTCCTCGGGTCTAGCGGGCTCCTCGAAGCCTCCCCCTCTAGTTCGGTAGCCGACCGCCATGACGGCCACTCTGAGAATATCGCTGGCCTCAACCCTCATTCGACCCTCCAGGGCTGCGAGGGCCTTTGCCGCTCTCACAGTCGCTATGTCTGGTCTATGGCCGTCGACGTGTAGCATTATACAGGCTGAGGCCACGGCTCTGAGGATCTCATCGGGGACGATGACCTTGCTTAGGAGCTCCCTCGCCTTGATGATCCTACGCCTAAGATCCTCCTGCTCCCCCCTCCATCGCTCCTTGAAGCCTATTGGGTCTTCGCCGAACTCGATGTTCCGCTTTATGATCTCCATACGCTGCTCCTCATCGTAGATGCCCTCAACGGAGATGTGGAGTGCGAATCTATCAGCCAGCTGGGGTCGAAGCTCCCCCTCCTCGGGGTTCATGGTGCCCACGAGGATGAATCGAGATGGATGGGCGACGGAGATGCCTTCCCGTTCGACGACGTTCCACCCTGAGGCCGCGGCATCCAGGATGCTGTCGGTTATATGGTCGGGCAATAGATTCACCTCGTCGATGTATAGGATGTTCTGATTAGCCTCAGCCAGCAATCCAGGTTGGAGGGCTCTAACGCCCTCGGTTATGGCCTTTTCAATGTCTAGGCTGCCGATGACCCTATCCTCTGTCGAACCTATCGGGAGGGTTACCACCCTCATCTTACGCCTCTCAACCTCTAGGGCTTCCCCATTCTCATATCTCTCAAGGCAGCTCTCACACATATTCGTCGGGTCATGGGGATTACAGTTGAAGGGGCACCCTTTCACCACCTCTATCTCGGGTAGTATATCGGCGAGAGCTCGGACAGCGGTGCTCTTACCCGTCCCCTTAGGCCCTCGGATGAGGACGCCTCCTATCATGGGGTTTACGGCGTTCAGTAGTAGCGCTAGCTTCAGCTCGGATTGGCCTACAATGGCTGTGAAGGGGTAGACGGGCCTCTCCACCGACAAGCCGAGGTAGAATCAGATGGGCGGGAGAAAAACCTGTCGTCAGAAGGTTAGGCCGCCGAACTCCCTCCTAACCGCCCTGATGTGGAAGCCGATCCTCTCAGCTATGCTCAGATATTCGGGGCTTAGATAACATCCTAAGAGCTTCTCACCTCTGAGCCATAGGCTTCCCCCAATCCTTATCGACTCCCCCCATCCATCGGTGAAGATGGAGATCTTTAGATTCGGATAGGCTTCCAGGAAGCTCTTCAAGGCGTTCAATAGCTCCTCATCGCCGTTTAGGAGGGCTGTCAGCCGCATGTGGGGACACCCCTCCCACAGCTCCCCCTCCGATGGAGGTGCGGCCTCACCCCTCAGCGTAGGCTCCTCCCCTCTGCCTCTAGGCACAATCCATTCAACGGCCTCAACCCTCCTCCGGAGGAGGCCTCTAATTTGGCTCTTTGTCTCAGCCATCACCCTTCCAGGGAGGACATCCCTTATGGTTCCCCTAATCGCGTAGTCAACCCTATAGAGGCCTCCAGCTCCGCTGTAATCAACCCTTGAGAGGAGCACGGCGGCATCTAGGCTCTCGCTCTCCAGCCCTATACAGATTCCACCTCTAAGTTCATCGATCCTCCCATGGGGTATCACCCTAGGATTGAGTCCAAGTCTTCTCAGCGCCTCTAGGGCGTCGTCTAATACATCCATCGAGTCTATCGGATGGGTGAAAGGGAGAAAAGGGTTACCGTCATCATGTTAAAGGGGCGTGAGAGACGTCACCCTGGTCAGGATCGGCGATGAGGTCGACTGCCCCCTTATAGGATGTATAGCCTTCGGAGTCATCGATAGGGGAACCAATCTACTTCAGATTAGGCCTACAACCCTCTGCCCCCTTAGCTGTATCTTCTGCTCCACCGATGCGGGGCCGAGGTCTCGGAGTAGGCTGGCTGAATATCTCGTAGCCCTCGACCCCCTCTTGGAGTGTGTAGATAGGGTTGTGGAGCATAAGGGTCGGGAACATATAGAGGCGCATATAGACACCGTAGGCGAGCCAGCGACGTATCCGAGGCTTATAGAACTCATCCAGGGCCTCGCCGATATAGAGGGCATAGAGACCATATCGATGCAGACTAATGGAGTTCTACTCGACGAGGAGTTGATAGGGGAGATGGCGGAGGCGGGGATGGATAGGTTAAACGTCTCCATCCACGCCCTCGACGAGGAGACTGCCAGGAGGATGGTGGGTGAACCAAGCTATCCATTGAGGAGAATCCTGGAGCTCTGCGAATACATCGTCGACGTCGGAATAGATCTCCTCATCGCCCCCGTATGGCTTCCAGGCGTAAACGACGATGAGATACCGAGGATCATAGAGTATGCGAAATCTATAGGGGCTGGCAGGAGATGGCCGCCGCTTGGGATACAGCGCTACGAGGCCCATAAGAGGGGGAGGAAGCCGAGGGGTGTGAGACCAATAAGCTGGAGGAGATTCTATGAGGAGCTGGGGGAGATGGAGCGGCGATATGGGGTGAAGCTGATCCTAAGGCCGGAGGACTTCGGCATCCACCCAAGGAGGATGATCCCCACACCCTATAGAAGGGGGGAGATAGCCAAGGTGAAGGTTATCGCCCCAGGATGGAGGAGGGGGGAGGCCCTCGCCATGGGGAGGGAGAGGGCCATAACCATCGTCGGAGTCAAGGCCCTCAATATAGGGGAGAAGATGAGGGTGAGGATCATAGGGAACAAACACAACATCATACTAGCAAGGCCATTATGAATAGGGGAGACCTATAGAGGCTTCGCCTCCTCCCGTTCATGCTGGAAGAAGTGCTTGAGGATTGTTACAACACCTGGGTTTGAGGATTTGAAGGCCGTCTCAAGGCTTTCGGAGGTGAAGATGGTGTTCCTCCCATCCGCTATGAGGATGAGGCATTTGAAGGGGGTCTCCTCCATCCTGTAGAGGGCGATACCCCTCAATCTCCGCATCTTCTCATCCTCCACGTCTATGATTACCTCCCCCCTCGCCTCTCTGAGGCTCTCATAGAGTTCGTTTAGTAGACTTCCTGGGAGGATCATCTCTATCTGGGAGGATCCCCTGATGAGGCTCCTGATCTGGCATAGTATGTTCTCCCTCCCCTTTATCGTCCAGATGACCTCCTTAGATGCCTCCAGGGCGCCTCGCCCCTCATAGAGTGTTTGAAGCCTTTCACCTAGAATCCTGAGAGCCTGGTTTATGGCTTCAACACGAGTCTTAAATCGCTCCTCAAGGCTTCTGATATGCTCCCTATGCTCCTCCTCCAGATTCCTCAATAGATGCATCCCATATCTCCCGAGGGCGTCCCTCGGCGCGACGGCCTTGAATCTCATCGGCCTAGACTTCTGAACCTCCACGAATCCCTTCTCCTGCAGCCGGCTCAACACCTCATACGTCTTTGAGTAGGGTATTCCGCTTAGGCTGCTCAGCTCCCTCGCCGTCATCTCCCCATACTTCACCAGGGTGTGGTAGGCCCTCGCCTCATAGGGGGTGAAGCCGAGGACTCTCATGTTCTGAAGCACGCCTGCCTCCATTTATTTACCACTATAATCGAAATTTAGTGGGAAAATGCTATAAGCCTTCCAATCCTAGTCTCAGCGTCATGACCGAGGGTGAGGATGTGAAGCTCACGGAGATGACGAATGTTCTCCCCATCTGCCTCGCAGCCTTCTTCAACGATATGGGGGCAGACATGCTCTTCGCCTTCTACCCCATCTTCTTCGTCCAGGTTCTCGGCGTAGCCCAGATGAAGGTTCTCGGCCTCGTCGACTCCCTAGCGCTGCTGACTGGGTTCCTCATAATGCCCCTCGTAGGCCGATTGGCCGATATAAAGGGGAGGCGCCACCTCATTTGGATCGGCTATCTGCTACTCCTCATCTCCAGGGTCACCCAGGGCCTGGCGAGGATCTGGCAGCATCTCATACCGGCGAAGATGCTCTACCAGGTTGGCCGAGGCATAAGGAATCCGCCAAGGGAGGCGTTGTTGGCCGACTCCGTTCCACCCAGCTATAGGGGGCGCGCCTTCGGCCTATTGGGTTCAATGGACACCTTCGGAGCCGTCTTAGGGCCTCTACTGGGCATAGGCCTCTTCCAGCTCTTCCTCAACGTCGGAGTCCACATCGATGAGGCCTATAGATGGATATTCTTCTGCGCAGCAGCCCCGACGACGATTAGCATACTCCTCATATTCTTCGGAACCAGGGAGGTTTTGGAGAGGCCCCCTGAGGGGGAGAGGCGTCGACGTAGATTGGGATTCTCCATCCTCCTCAGAGACCGGATACTGCTTCCCCTCACATTGGTGACGATGCTCTTCACCTTCTGGAATGTCTCCGAGAACTTCATGCTCGTCTGCGGAGCTAAGGTTCTCGGCATACCCAAAGAGGCTTTCTGGGCGACGGTGCTGCTCTATTGGCTGATCAACGTCAGCTTCGCCCCCACAGCCTACTTCGCGGGGAGATTTTCAGATCGCTTCGGTAGGAAGACGCCCGTTATCCTCGGCATGATCGTCCTCGGCGTCCTAACCATGGGCTTCGCCTATGCCTCAACCTACATCCTTGTAGGCCTACTATTCCTCCTCCACGGCGTATATCAGGGCCTTTATAGGCCGAATATACAGGCGTGGGTCGCCGACCTAGCACCCGTGGAGCAGAGGGCTGAGGTCATAGGAACCTATAAGATGCTCGTCGGCCTCAGCGACATCCCAGGCCCCTTCGTCTTCGGCCTCATCTGGGATCTCTACGGCTTGAAGACGCCCTTCATCGTCGGAGGCCTCTTCTGCCTTCTATGCGCCATAATGGTCTCGATAACCGTCCCGAAGAGGAGGGGTTAAGCCATATATCCCTGGAGCTCCTCGGGGCTGAGCCATCTCAGGGAGGCGGTCTCGCGGGGTATAATGGCGAGGGAGACGTCGGCTGGTGAGAGGGATTCGGAGGATGCCTTAAGAGCCTCCAGGGTTAGCCTGATGGCGTCGTCGAGTGTGAGGCCATCCCTGTAGCGCTTCTCCAGCAGCTCCACAGCCGTTCTCTCACCCCTTCCCAGGGCTGTTGCCCTATACCCCTTATAGCTGCCACTGGGATCGAGGGATAGAAGCCTAACCCCGCCGTGATCTACGCCGGCTATCAGTAGGCCGACTCCGAAGGGTCTAACCCACGCCATCTGCGTATAGGCGTGGACGAGGTCTCCTAGCGACCTCACGAGGGCCTCTAGATCCACTGGCTCATCGTATAGGAGCCGGTGATATTGGCAGATTATCCTCCCATAGTTCACCAGGACTCTTGCGTCCCCCCTCATTCCGGCTACCGCGACGCCTATATGCTCATCGAGTTGGAAGAGCTTCTGCGAGGGATTCGTCAGGTGCAGCTTGTTCTCCGGTTTCTCCTCAGCCGCCAGGACGGCTCCCTCCGGTGATGCGACGCCGACGATTGTGGAGCCTCGCTTGACAACCTCCATGGCATACTCAACCTGGTAGAGGCGGCCCTCAGGGGAGAAGACGGTGATGGCCTCATCATACTCCCTGGGATACATCCAGCCCTCGACGCCCCTCATATTGGAGGAGCATCCCTATATAAAGCTCGACTCACCGAGTGTATATCTGAGCCTCATCCGTGAACTCGGAGTCTTCAGTTTCTACCAGGGCCATTGACTCTCCACTCGGCGACGAGGCTAGGAGAGATATGACAGCTGCAGTCACGTCCATACTTCATGTCGCCGCTCATAGGATTGAAACATATACTCAGCCCTGAGGGGAATCCAGGGGGCTGTAAGTTAAATAAAGGGTAGAGGGTTAGAGTGGCCTTAACCTATATTAGATGTGATTCCACATCCCCTGGATTCCAAATGTTTTATCCAGCTTAGGATAAGGTCAGCCTGGAGACTTCCTCTTTTTGATGGCTGGAATTAGGGCTGGAGGCCCATATACGAGAGCAAAGGTGTCCCTCTAGAGCTCCTTGACCGTGGCTTTAACCTATGCTAACTCATAATCTACGGAAGCAATTGACATGGGACAGAGCCATATGCAACATAGAGACTAGAAAAGAGGCACACTCTCTCATCCAAGGCATAAAGACTAGGTTAAAGACATACAACAACTCTCGCCATCCGCCTTTTCCAGTTAAAACTCCATTATTCTATCTTTTGATATAATGATTTATATTAAAAAAAAAAAAACAATAAACTATGAGGGCGGAGGGTTGATGAATCCCTTCAAAGTTGAGAGGTTCATGTTCTATAAGGGCCGTAAACTCTACGGTTTCTATGTAGAGGGATATTCAAAGCCAGGTGTATTAGAGAATATGACGGATATAATCACCAGGGGAGGAGTTGATATAACCTATCTCACCCTTGGCCCCGTGAGGCGTGGAGAGAAGGGCGGTGTAGTCCTCTTCCTAGATTTCACTAATGCGACAATTGAACCCGAGAAGCTCGCCGATGAGTTGAAGGCTCTTGAATTTATTGAACGAGTTGAGGTGACTAAGCCGAGATGGGAGGGCTTCATAGCGGATGAGACATCCTTCCCAGTTATGCTCGGCCCCCATAGAGCCGTTATACTCTGTGAGCCCGCCCTGAGAGGTCTATTGATAGAATTTAGGAGGCGCCTTGGATCCGGCGGAGAGGCTATGCTATACCACATCGGAAGAGAGATGGGTGCTGAAATGACGAGGCATATCCTCAGGAGCGAAGAGGAGCTAGGGGATATAAGCCTAAGGGGTAAATTCGCCTTGGGTGGAGTACTCCTTCGAACACTTGGATACGGGATCCCAGAGGAAGTGGAATTCAGGGAGGATCCACCATACCTCAAGGTGAGGATTTACAACTGCATTGAATGCGAATTGAGTGGGAGTGCAAATCGCTCCTTCAGCCATTTCATTAGAGGCATAATTGCGGGATATGCCTCCCGCCTCTTCAACAGGGAGATGTTCGCAGAGGAGACACGCTGCCTAGCGATGGGAGACCCCTACTGCGAATTCGAGGTGAAACCCAGGGAAAAATCTCGGGGATGGTGAACATCATGTCTCCTGCCACCTAGAAGAGTTGCTCTAGGCCGAGATCGAGAGGACGATCCGAAGTCAGCATCATCGATGGGGAGCCTAATAAGTCGGGTTCCCCCCTTATTTTATTAATTAAGGCCGATGATCTTCTCATGTGATATCGCATGAAAAAACCTCCACCTGCTTTCCACCCCTGAGATGTAAAGTTTTATGGGAAAGATGTGAGGGCTTTCCAGGCGGATACGCTTAAGATATAGTCCTCAAAGAACTTCTCGGAGGAAAAATCCTATGATGAGCCACGAAAT
>Ga0190363_1002575_pt1 | contig 10318 bp, 10 predicted proteins | sample 48721867_MG_FD_161272 | JGI IMG/M metagenome (GOLD analysis project Ga0190363, IMG submission 161272) | Hydrothermal vent microbial mat bacterial communities from Southern Trench, Guaymas Basin, Mexico - 4872-18-6-7_MG | ecosystem: Environmental > Aquatic > Marine > Hydrothermal vents >...
ACACCTTTTTTAACATTTTCTGGAGTTAGATTAGAGATATCATAATAACCTGTATAACCTCCAAAATCACAACCAGTTTGTGGATTTTCTCCATTAGTATAAACATCAGAGGTTATTTCTTGTTTGCAGTAAGGTAAGAATTTCTCTTTAATGATTCCTCCCGATAATAAAGAGTCTATCGTGCCTGTATGATCTTTAAGTTTTAAATTTCCCTCTACTTTTAAATTCCCTTCAATCTCAGTATCTCCTGCAACATGTAGTTCTTCTTGAGGATTTTCTGTTCCAATACCTACCCTGCCTTCAACAACTAAATCAGCATCAGAAGAAATTTCAGAACCCCAGGAATAACTAGAAGGATTATAGTAATCCTCTCCAATAGCCATTTTCTTTGCTCTCAATTCTTTATATATTCCCACAGGAGATGGATAATAGGTAGTGATGGTTAGTTCTTGGGTAAAAGAGGAAAGATAATAATTTGAGAATAAAAGAGTAGAGATTAAGATTAATAGAGATTTTGTTTTTATCATGTTGCCTCCTCCTTTTTCTTCCTGTGTCCTTTAATCATAAATCTAAAAAACCCTATAAAGTATCTTATAAAATAAAAAGAAAAAGGGCAAGATTATTGTTTTGGTGGGATTTGACGAACAGATATCAACCTGTAAGTTTACAGATCAAGCGTTGCTTGTTTTGTCAACTTATGGCATAGGGATCATCAAGACCAAGAGTTTTTCTATCTAAGATTTTGGAAAAATACTAAATAACTTACTTAACACTCAAATTTAAGGAGCACCATCATGAACAACCATAATTACTAACTCACCAGCTGCGGCATGAAGTCCTTCTCCATCCCCCTGCACATATCCTGTAGCTAAATCTCCATCATCTATCATTTCATCAATTTTTATCATTGAACGCCGAGGGATTCTTCCTTGATTATTAGAAGCACTTGTTCCTGGACGATCATCATCAAAAACCACACAACCATCAACTACTCCGCTATCATCCAAATCAATTGTAGGATCCCAGCCAATATGTCCTGTCCAGGGGTGAGCATTCCATTTCTCTACATAAGGACCATCCCATCCCGCAACCCCGGGGTCAGTTAAGAAAGGATTAAGAGGAGTGGTAAGACGATAACGAGGAGGCCAGGTTCCGGTATCCGCATAATAAGAAAGAGCTGCTGTCTTAATCGTTTTTGCCTCCTGTATAGCTCTTGCACACTTAGATTTCTCAATCGCCCTGAAAGCATTGGGGGTAACGATTGCAGCTAAAATTGCAATGATAGCAATAACAACGACGAGCTCAACTAAAGTGAAATCTCTTCTCATCCTATATCTCTTTATCCTCCATTCTCAAATATACTCTATCCTTACAGGATTTTCAAGAATGCATCCAAGAAAAATACTTTCTTTTAAAAGAACAATCAGGGTTAATCTTTCCTAATCTGAAAATTACTCCTTCTTTGAGAGATGCCAAAAATGAGTATGCTTTCACAAATTTATCCTGTTAATCTGAAAGCTACATCTTGTAAAGTCTTTACAAGAAAAATTTGTAAGAAATAAATTATTAAGATAGCAATTAAAGGCGAGAGATCAATGCCTATTTTAAAATACAAGGGTAAAAACTTTCTTATAGGATAAAGAATAGGCTCTGTGGTTTTATAAAGAAATTGAACAATAGGATTGTAAGGATCAGGGTTAACCCAGCTAATTAAAGCACGAATAATAATTAACCACCAAAGGATTGTTAAAACAATATCTAAAATTTTCGCCAAGGCTAAAAGGAGATTACTGATGATGAACATTTTCTTTCAATTCTTTTCGCCAATCATGAGCAGCAACTATAAAAGCAAAAAATAAAGTATAAATAAGCCAATTCATACCAATAAGGATTAAGGCTAAAGGAGAGTATCCCCCATAAGCTGAGGAAAATTCCTGTTTTAAAGAAGAAATCAAAAGGATTATTAATACTAAAGGAGAGATTACCTTAATAGAGAAATCCCATAATTTACTTAATCTGACCTGGCTGATGTGTGAGATATGTTCTCTTAGTCTTTTTGCTTTATAAATCCAACCCAATATAAAACACTCAAAGATACCTCCGATAACTAATCCATAATTTGTAAGAAAATGGTCAACAATATCTAAAAGATAAATACCTGCCTGGGTAGTAAAAATTATTCCTCCCAAAAATCCAGAAACACTTAACACAGAAACTACTGCCTTACGAGAATAGTGAAATTTATCTACCACTGCAGAAGTAAAAGCTTCAAGAATAGAAATTGCCGAGGAGAGCCCTGCAATAACTAAAATTCCAAAAAATATTATTCCAAAAAGATGTTTAAAATAAGGAAGAGTGCTTATAGCTTTAGGATAAGCAACAAATGCCAAACCAATAGATTGACTGACTACTTTATCAATGGGCAAAGAATTTACATAAGCCATATAACCCAATATAGAAAAAACACCTAACCCGGCAAATAAAGAAAAAAAGCAGTTAGTTAAACTAATAGTGAATGCATCTTTAACAATTTGCGTTTTGCGAGGAAGATAAGAAGCATAGGCAATAATTATTCCAAAACCAATACTTAAGGTAAAAAATATCTGACTGAAAGCATCCATCCAAACAGCTGGTTTTTTAAGTTGAGAGAAATCAGGTTTAAGATAAACCAATAAGCCATTTTTTGCCCCCTCTAAATTCAAACTCCAAAAGACTAAAATTGCGGTAAGAAGAAATAGAAGAGGCATAAATATTTTATTTGCTCTCTCAAGTCCTCTCACTACTCCTTTGAACACAATAAGCCAGTTAAAAAACCAAACAAATAGAAGAGAAAAAATTATCGATGTTCTTAAATTACCAATACTAAAAGGAGAGTTACTTGTCGCAAGAAATTTATGAAAGAAGAAATCATTAGGATTATCTCCCCACCCTAAATCAAAAGAAAAAATTAAATAATTCAGACACCAAGCAATCACAACACAATAATAAAGAACAATTCCAAACATAACAAAGATAACCTGCCACCAACCCAGCCATTCCCATCTGCGAGAGATAATAGCAAAAGAGGCAGGAGCTGAACCTTTCATTTTGTGCCCCAAGCCTATCTCTAAAATCATTAAAGGAACTCCCACAACAAATAAAGCGATAAAGTAAGGGATAAGAAATGCTCCTCCCCCATTTTTATAACAAAGATAAGGAAACCGCCAGATATTACCTAATCCGATTGCCGAACCAATAGTAGCCAATAAAAACCCAATATGTGTCTTCCACTGGGGACGATGATGGACGGAAATTTCTTTTTTCATAATACAATATATTACTAAAATCTAAAGAAGAATTCAATAAAAGGATTATCAAACTTACGGGAAATTCTCTTATAATAGTAACCTAACAACACAAAGAAAATTCCTGTAAAAATTAAAATAAATGCAACGATAAAAGATAAAAGAACTGGCTTTATAGCGATTAAAATTCCACAAAGAATAAGGAAAAAACCAAAAAGCATTCATCCTCCTTTCTTTTTAATAAATTCTTTTATATCTTCTGCTAAATCAACCGAAACCGTAACTTTTTCTTTACTAACTGGATGTATAAATTTTAAAAAATAAGCATGTAAAGCTAACCTTTTAAAATTTATAGGAAAGTCTTTTTTATAAGCATATTTTTTCTCTCCCAAAATAGGATGACCAATTTGAGCAAGTTGAATTCTTAGCTGGTGAGTTCTACCTGTAAGAGGAATTAATTCTAATAGACTGAAACGAGAAAATTTTTTAATTAATCGGTAAAAAGTGGTGGCTTTTTTAGGTTTTTCTTTAAAATGTCTTCCTTCTTTATCAATCACATAACTTTCAACTATTCCTTTTTCTCTTTTGGGCACCCCTTTTACTAATGCATAGTATCTTTTCTCGATTTTTCTTTCTTTGAACTGTTTAGTCAAAAAAGAGGCGACTTCATGAGTCTTAGCATACATCAACAGTCCTGAAGTCTCTTTATCTAAACGGTGACAGGGAAAAAGCGATTCTTTTAACTTCTCTTTTAAAATAGTTGTTAGATTAACTCTATTATCTGGAGATGGCTGAACGATGATTTTTGGAGGCTTATTGACTATAAGGATATATTCATCATTGAAAACAAGCTCTATATTATTATTTTTTGACATTTAAACTGTGAACATACAAAGTCTGTGTGGGGAAAGCAAATTCAATCTTCTCTTTCTCAAAAGTCTCTTTCAATTTTAAATTTATCTCTTGCTGTATATCCATATATTTATTATAACTGGAACCTAAGACATAATAGACTACCTCAAAAATAAGACTGAAATCTCCATAAGAGAAGAAATGTGCACGATCAAAGATTGTATCTTTCACACTTTTTATTATTTCCTCTACCATCTTAGGAATTTTTTTTAATTTTTCTACAGGAGTATCATAAGTAACACCAAACTGAAACACTACCCTTCTTTTTTCCATCCTTTTATAATTACGCACACGGGAACTGGTAAGATCAGTATTAGATAAGATGAGTTGTTCTCCCCCTAAACTACGGATGCGCGTTGTTTTTATTCCAATATATTCTACCGTTCCTAAAAAATTATCTATAATAATAAAATCTCCTACCTCAAATGGTCGGTCAAAAATGATAGAAAAATAACTGAAAAGGTCTTTTAAAATTGCCTGTGCTGCTAAAGCTACTGCCACTCCTCCGATACCTAAACCTGCCAGAACTGTGGATACTTTAAATCCTAAATTATCTAAGAAGAAAACTATTGCCAAACCCCAAACTAATACTTTTGCTATTCTTAAAATTCCTCTTAGGCTTTTTTCTAAAGCTTCTTTCCTCCCTTGTTTTACCCAATAGATTTTAAAAACATAACTTAAAACCTCAATTATAAGACGGGCAGCAAAAAAGGTAAGTAAAGCTATAGCAAAAGTATTAATTATCTTTTTTAAAGAAGAACTTAATTTAAGAAGATTGAGACTAAAATAAAATACTCCAAAATAAAGCAAAGGAAGCGTGGTTTTTTCAATAATACTGTTTACAATAAAATCATCTACTGTGGTTTGTGTTTTTTCTGCCCATTTTTTCAGCCGTTTAAGAATAATTTTTCTGAATATTCTTATAAAGAGTAATCCTGCACAAAGTATTAGAAGAAAAATCAAATAATCTAATAATGTATTTCCTAAAAAATTATAATTTAAAATCTTAAACATTTCAGAAAAATTTTAATTGTGTTGCCTGCCAATTAGTTATTTTATCCAACCATCTACAGAATTTACACTCTTTAGCCGGTAACGGTGGCTTTTTTAAAGTTAAACATTTAATCGCATCTTTAAAAGTAGAATAAACATCCTTGGAAGATAAAGTTTTTATTTTTCTAATCTCTATATTAAATTGCACTATACCTTTTTTTTGAAATTCTTGAGGAATATAAAAAACCAAATAAGCATAATCTTTTACCTTATACCCATTTTTCTCTAAAAGAAAGTTATAACAGCTCATCTGAAATTCATAAAAAGAAACAGAATCTTCCTTAAGAGAAAAGCCTCTCGTTTTATAATCTAAAGGGATATAAAAATCTTCTTCAATAACGCATTCATCTAATGCTCCGTATAATGAAGAACCACTTTCATCTTTAAAAACAAGCCCTGTCTTCCAATGACGCCATTTTTTTATCGTCTCCTCATCTACCAAACGAGCATTAAGATGAGAAATTTCTGGAGGTAATTCTTTCCTTTTTCTATAATCGTCAAAATATCGCTTTATCAAATTGTCCATTCCTCGAGGAAGAGTTGAGGAGGGAGTTTCAGGACGATGAAAATCTTTACCTTTCACCATATGAAACCAGAAACATCTGGGGCACTCTAAAAATAAAGTTAATGTATGAGGAGATAAAGAAAAATATTTCATTACTTTATATTATAGCAAAAGATCATTTGTCCTGGAAAATTTTTAAGATTTTTCATGCTTTCGTGCATATAAAAACAAAAAGTCAGACAGTCTATTCAAATAACATAACAATAAATATTTATTTTTTCCTCTTAAGGCAGCAATTCTTCTTTCTAATTTACGAGTTATAGCTCGCAGAAGATCAAACCAAGCAGATAAGGAATTTTTTCCTGGAAGTATAAACTGGCTAATTTTTACATCTCTCTCTTTATCCTCGATTTCTTTTTCTAACCACTCTATTCTTCCCTTTAAAAAATTTTTTTTCTCTTCTGTCAAATAATTTTTCGCTAATCCCTCGCCTATAAGTATCAAATCCTTCTGAAGCTCTTCAAGTAATTTTTTCTCTTTTCGAGGAGCAGAACTTTTTACAATTCCTAAAAAAGAAGAAAGTTCATCTAAGGCTCCTATCGCTTCAATTATCTTACTACTTTTTTTTAACCTTTTTTGAAACAAAAAAGTAAAACCCTTATCTCCTTTTTTTGTAGTTATACCCATCTTTGTTTATATTCTATCCCAATGAAAAAAATAAACAAGCAATTTAATCCAGAGATAGGCAAGAAACTAAAATTTGAGAGAGGAAAAAATCTCTTTAAGAGTATAATAGGCTTTTTTAGGAATCCTTTTATTCAAACCGTTTTCATCCTTTTCCTCAGATAACTCCACAATACCGAACCATTCCTCATTCATATTTAAATTATCTTTTGCCTTTATATCAAAATAATAAGAACCGCAGGACCATCCTGCTTGCTTATCATGAACCGACCAACCAGGAGTATATCCCTCATTATGCTTCCACCACTCATCACTCCATTCAAAAAGTGTTCCTCCAATACAGTTTCCCTTTTTATTCTGTAAAGTAGTATTTTTTAAAATGTCTTCCCACTGAAGTTTTATATACTCTGCCTGAATATCTTGAGCTTCTTCATCTTTATAAGCATCATAAGAATCACAACCGAATTCGGAGACTAAAACTGGTTTATCAAATAGATATCTTATATTTTCAAAAAGATTGCCAAAACGTTTCCCCCGATAAGAAATCACTGCAATCACATCAATATTTTTACAAACCTTAGCGGCTATATCCAGCATACTTACCTCACCATTTCCCAAAGCTACAGGATGATGAGGATCAATTTTTTTTATTTCTTTAGCTACTTCATCAACAAAAGAATAATAAATTTCAGCTCTTTTTTTTACTCTTTCATAAAGATCAGGGATTTTCTCAATCTCTGGTGATGTCCAGAAAGCAATTTTTCCTGAGAAAGTATAATTATTCTCATTTCCCAACACCCACATAAGTAATCCTTTCTCATCCTTTAAAGCTTTAACAATCTCTAAAACTTTCTCTTTAGTATATTGACGAAAATTCCTATCCGCATAATTTGGAGAAGGTCTTTCCCACAATCCCAACCAATCACTGACAATTGTATAAATTCCATAATTCTTGTATAAATCTCTTATAAATTGTTTAACTTTCTCCAAATCACTACCCCTGCAGGAGTAAATTCTTACTACATTTATTCCTGCCTCTTTCATCAATTTTCCATCAAAAAGCCAGGGTTTTCTTGAATCAGAAAATAAATTATAATCGTAGCCTTCTCCTATGGGAGTAGGATTGTAAATAATTCCTTTTATTAAAAATGGCTTTCCATCTAAAAAAAGAGTATAACCTCCCTCCTCATTTTTTTTAATCCTTACATCAGCAGCCGAGGAAAGGAGAGAAAGAAGAAAAAGGCAGGCTAAAAAGCCTGCCTTAAAAATTTCTTTTTTTATTTTCATTTTTCAAACTTTATCTCATCTAAATAAAAAATTATTCCATGAGGATCATTAACATCAATATTTGTTGCCCAGCAGAATCCACCAATTATATAAGATAAATCTTTACCTCGCAAGTCAATTTCATATTTTTTCCAATCTTTGGTAAGTCGTATTGGGCCGATAGAGGCACTATCTGAATCTGGATATTCACCGCTAACAATTCCTCCTACTTTAAATTCATTAATTACCTCTCCTCCCCGTTCTCCTCTTGCCCAAAAAGTCAGCTTTGTTGCTCCTCGCAGATCAAATCCTGCATTAGGAATATTTCCCCAGTTATTAGGAGGGTTCTGCCAGTAAATTCCTGCCCATCTGGTTCCTGAATTATTGCGATACTCTATTCTTATACAGGAACTGCCACTTAAAGGGCTCTCTTTCCAGTTAGTATATAACTTTATATCTTGAGCTGCGGTTGCCGGCATCCAACCACTGGGAACAAAGTGATTGTCCAAAGAATCTGCATCAGCATAAACATAAAAAGGAAATTTTATCTTTTTTGCTTCCGGCTTAAGATTAGGTTCATAAGTAAAATAAATATCGTCTAAATAAATTACCTGTTCTTTCTGTATCTGATCTGCATTAAAAATTATACAAAATCCACCATTAATATAAGAAAGGTCTTTTCCTGCCAGATTAATAGAATATTCCTGCCATTTATCTGTCAGCTTTATCGGCCCAAATTCAACATCCACACTATCCGGATAAGCTACTGGATTGCCTTGTGCATCACGAACAATTCCTCCTACTTTTACTTTCGTAATAATCTCTCCCCCATTTTCTCCCTTAGCTTTAAATACTAACTTGTTGAATCCAGTCAAATCATACCCGCTTTGCCTTTGCCCCCAGTTATTAGCTGAAGATTGCCAGTATATTCCTGCCCAACCTTGATTTTGGGATCTTCTTGCTGTATAAGTTATCTTAATTGAGGTACTTCCTGAAGCCACCTCCTCACTGCATTGATCATTAAATTTTAAATCTCCATAATCTCCCATCCAGCCACTGGGAATAAAATGATTAGAAGGGTCATTTTTATCTTTATAGATATAAAAAACCTTCTCCTCTGTATAAGTGTTCATAATAACACCCAAACTCAACAACATTACTATTCCCATTATAAATCTTTTCATTCTGCCTCCTTTCTTAGGTAAAGATTTATTATACTTTCAATTAAACAAAATTTCAAGTAAAAACCCTAACTTTTGTTTTAATCACACCAGAGTTTTTGAAGTTCAAAATATGCCTTTTTAAGTTGACGCAGGAAAGGTGAGTGTTTACCATCTCCCTGACCACATACACCTAACCACTCCTCATGCATATAACCATCTAAAAAAGGGCCAGTAAATAATCCTTTCTTATCGTGATAAAAAGGTTCATAAGCTTTCCACCACTCATCAAGCCATTCAAAAACAAATCCTCCCAATGCATTCCCACATCCTAAACCTGCACTATTATTATAAATATCCTCCCAAGAGTTTCTAAGGTATTCTGCCTGAAAATCCTCTGCTTCCTTGAGTGTATAGCCTTCCGCATAAGAAGGGGCACCAAATTCAGTAATTATTACTGGTTTATCAGCAATCTCCTTCACATCTTCCCATAAACCTAAAAACCCGTGTTTTCCCCGATAGGAATTTGTTCCAAAAATATCAATATCGGGACAGTATTTAGCAAAAAGATCCAAATATAAAGTATCTCCAGAAGCTATTGCCACCGGTCTTTTTAAAGGGTCTAACTCTTTAATTAATTTTGCCGCCTGATTAGCAAATTTAAAGAAACTGGCTGGATATTTATCCGCATTGCAAGCTACTCCATATACATTCTCATTTCCTAAAATCCACAACAAAACATAAGGCTCATCTCTAAACTCCAAAACCATTTTTTTAACACTTTCCAGCATATTTTTACAATGAACAGGATTATTGTAATCTGTTCCCTCCTGCCAGCTGGCACCACTTCCCAAGGCATACTTTCCTAAAAAATCCCCTATTGCCACATAAATTCCATAATTTTTGTATAAATCTCTTAATAGCTTTTTATTTATCTTAAAAGGTTGATGATATACTCTTATACAATTTACTCCCATCTTTTTCATCAAATAAAAATCACCCACTGCTTTTTCATCCTCATCCTGAATATTATTTCTATTCTTATCTACCCATGCCTCATAAGGAGCATCAATCATTCCATTTTTATTTATATCCTGAAACATCCAGTTAGAAAGGGTTCCTTCATCCGGAGACTCCCCTACACGTGTAGGAGAATAAGTTATTCCTTTAATAATAAAAGGTCTTCCATCTACAAAAAGTTGCCAGTCACCGCTTGCATATTTTACCAATTTAACTTTACCTTTACCCTTTATCTTAACTATTTTTTTCAGTCTTCTTCTGTCTTTAAAAGAAAAAATTCTCTCCTTTAAACCTACCTTTACCAATCTTCCCGGATCAACGATAAAAATATCATTTCTTAAATCATTATCATAACCATTTATAACTTTTATATACGCATTTTCAAGTTTTAGATGAAGTTGAGGATATTTTCTTAAAAGAAATTTAATTCTATA
>Ga0190363_1002576_pt1 | contig 10315 bp, 9 predicted proteins | sample 48721867_MG_FD_161272 | JGI IMG/M metagenome (GOLD analysis project Ga0190363, IMG submission 161272) | Hydrothermal vent microbial mat bacterial communities from Southern Trench, Guaymas Basin, Mexico - 4872-18-6-7_MG | ecosystem: Environmental > Aquatic > Marine > Hydrothermal vents > Microbial...
AGGTGGTGGCGACGGATGTCTTGGTGATCGGGGGTGGCCTGGCGGGCTGTTTTGCCGCCATCGCTGCCCGGGGGAGGGGAGCCGACGTCGTGGTGATGGAGAAGGCGGATGTGAGACGCAGTGGGGATGCCACCTTTGGGATCGACCATGTTGGGCTGCGGCATGATGACCCCAGGATTTCGCCCGTCTCACCCAAGGAGGCGGCCAGGAAGCTGAGGGAGAACCCCTTCGTGGATCAGCGAATCCCTTATGAGGAGGTCCTTGCCGAAACTTATGACCGGGTCATGGATCTGGAGCGAATGGGGTGCAAGGTTCGCCGGGCAGATGGGAGCTTTATCCGCACCCCGGGCATCAGTCCGGCAACGGTTTTGATGATGTCTGTGGATCAGAAGAAGAACCTGGCTCAGGAGCTGGGAAGGCTTAAGGTCAAGGTACACAATCGGACGATGATGACCGACCTGCTGACCTATGGGGGGAGGGTGGCCGGTGCTCTCGGCCTGAACACCCGGACAGGCAGGTTTATCCTCTTTCGGGCCAAGGCCGTGGTTCTGGCCACGGGCAAGGCGACCAGGTTATATCCCAATCACCAAGCCCCTCTGGGGGGATTCGTGGTCCAGGGAAGCTCCCCGGCCTGTTGCGGTGATGGGCATGCGGCGGCCTTTCGAGCTGGCGCTCGACTGGTAAACATGGAGTTCTCCCGCTATACCCTGACTCCTAAGAACCCGGCCTGGTGGTCGAGCAAGGGCTCAATGCTTCATAGCAAGCCGCCGGGCCTTCCTGAGCCGCTGGTCGACTCCCGGGGCAGGCTGCTCGCTGAGCTCGTTCAGGAGGAGAAAGGCATTGATATGCTGGGAACTGGGGGTCTCTATCGCAAGGTCTGGGAGATGCTGAAGGATGGCCAGGGTCCCCTGTTCTACGACATGACCTCCTGGCCGGAGGAAAACCAGAAGCTGATCACCCTGGGCAACGTTTGTGAGAGGCCCATAGTTCTCCGCTATTTGCGGGAGAGCGGGATTGATTATCGCACCCACCGGGTGGAGACCTCCTCCTTGATCCACCGCTGTCTGGAGCTGGGCGTAAGCGGGGTGAAGATAGATGGACAGTGCCGGACCTCTCTGCCAGGTCTCTATGCCGCCGGCGATATTGCCGGGGGAACCTTCTTCTCGGCGCTCTCCGGGGCCATAACCTGGGGACACCGTGCTGGCCGATTTGCCGCTGAGTATGCGGCCTGTTCGGAACTCCTGCCGGTCGATCCCGGGGCTGTGGCCGAGGGGAGGGAAAGGGTGTTCCGGCTGCTGGAAGGCACCGGCAATTTGCACTGGCAGGAGCTGGAGAAGACCATCCAACTGCTCCTGGAGGACTATGTAGGGGCGGCCAGGAATGAGCCGCGGATGAGGCGCGGCCGGGAACTCTTGAGAGAGGTGCGGGAGAAATTGCTGCCTCAACTTAAGGCAGCGAACTATCACGAACTGATGCGGAGCCTGGAGGTGGGCAACATCCTGGATGTGGCCGAGATGCATCTTCTATCTGCCCTCACCAGGAGGGAGACCAGGTTTCCCGGGATAAGGCATTACCGGATTGATTATCCTCATCCCGATGAGGAGAATTGGAGGGGGAAGATAGTGAGCCTGTGGAGGGAGGGGGAAGACATCAGGATAGAGATCTTGCCGCCAGACCAGACCTGAGGGGGAGGCATGCCAAACGGCCCACTGATCAATTACGAGAGTTGTAGTGGGTGTAAAATATGTTATGAGATATGTCCTACAGATGTGTTTGGCTGGGATGAGGAGAGGAAACGCCCGGTCGTGCTTTACCCCAACGAGTGCAATAGCTGCGGAGCTTGTGAATTCGACTGCCTGCAGCTGGCCATAAAGGTCGTCTTGCCGCCCTGGCTGCAGCTCACCTATGCTGAGCGGGTCAAGTAGAGTTTGTCCAAAGGGGGTGATAGATAGGGGGAACAGATCGCGAGCCATTCCAAGGCAATATCGAGTAGAAAGGAGGGAATAAAGATGAAGAAGACTTGGCTCTTAGCAAGTATGCTTTTGATATCTCTGGTGGTATTGGTACCTCTGATAGGGGGTTGTGCTAAGCCGAAGCCCACTCCTTCCCCGTCGCCGACGCCTAGTCCAATCCCGACACCTATGCCCACCGCAACCCCCACGGTTACCCCTACCCCGACGCCGACTCCCAAGCCGACACCTACGCCAAAACCGACGCCCACCGAGACTCTGAAGATAGGTTGCACTCTGCCGCTCAACATTGGCCTGGGGCTGGAGACGAAGAAATGTTTTGATGTGATCATTCCCGACTTCAATGAGAAGGGCGGGCTTCTCGTTGGTGGGAAGAGATATAAGGTGGACATGATCATTTACGACGATAGCTACAAGGCGGATAAGGGAAGGGCAGCTGTCGAGCGCTTGATTCATGAGGATAAGGTCAAGTTCATGGTGGGGCAGTTTGCTTCCGCTGCCATCGTGGCTGGATTGGGTGTCACTGAACCCAACCATATCCCGGTCTTCTGTGGTGGTCTTTCCCCCAAGATCCTGGCCCCGGAGAACAAATACACGGTGCGCACCTCTACGGTGGCCACCTTTGGGCCAGGGTTCCGGGCCTACATCCTGAAGAAGTATCCTGAGGTGAAGACCGAGGTTTCCGTGGCCGTAGATGATGAGACCGGGCATGCCATGACCAGGCAGGATGACAAGCTTTGCGCGGCGCTTGGCCCGAAGAAGATAGACAGCGTGTTCTTCCCTCGGGATACGAAGGATTTCAGCCCGGTGGCCCTCAAGGTAGCTAGCCTGAATCCCGATATGGTCTTCTTCTGCGGCGTGTCGGGCGGGGCGATGACCGGTGGGCTTCTGAAGGCCCTCCATGAAGCGGGCTACAAGGGAGTGATAATCGGCACCACGCCCGATATGGAGGCGGTGAGCGCGATAGCCAGCAAGGAGGCCATGGAGGGCTTCTACGCTCTGTTCAAGGATGCGACGCTCACGCCCAAGCCGACTGAGGCTGCCGCGCGCCTTAAGGAGCTATATAAGGCCAAGTATGGCTCGTGGAACGAGGTGGGCATAACCTGGGTAGGTGCCTGGTATGCCTTCGTGGAGGCGGTGCAGAAGGCCAACAGCCTTGACCCGGATAAGGTCATGGCTGCTCTGGAGAAGCTGGAATACGACACGCCTCAGGGACATTGTCTGCTGGTCAAGCGGCCGGATATGGGCTTGCAGAGGTACTGTGACACCGTTGGCGATATCCACATAGGGCAGATTCGCGATGGCAAATTCGTCTACGTTGATACTTTGCCCGCAGAGAAGGTCCTAGAAGCCTGTGAGAAGGTCTTCGGTGGAGGAAGCTGGAGATAGGTGACTGCCATCTGGCTGAACCGGGAGGAGAGGTGAGCTGAGAGGAGGCCTGCTGCGGTTTGCCCAAGCGGCGGGCCTCCGATTGAATCATGAGCGTGGGATTATTCTGTCAATTGCTGGTCAACGGTTTGGCCATCGGCATGCTCTACGTGCTGATAGTCCTCGGGATGGATATGATCCTCCGAGGTACCCGGATACTTAACTTTGCTCATGGTCAGGTCTATATGTTGGGGGCCTACGCTTTTTACTTCACCTACCTGGTATTTCACCTCCACTTCGTTCTGGCCTTGATTTTATCCGGATTGGCCATGTTGGCCTTGGGGGCCCTATCGTACTTGGGAGTTTTCGGTTTCGTGCAGAGACGCTTCACGCCGGGGACGCCATTTTCCTACCGGCTGCTGATGAGCGCCATGGCCTCTGTCGGGCTGATGATGATCCTGCAGCAGGGGACGCTGCTGGGCTTTGGCACGAAGGAGAGAGGGATTCCTTCCATCTTCCCTCAGCTGTTGACCTTTGGCAGCGTGAGGCTTCCTCTGGAGAGGTTGTTCATCGTGCTAATAAGCTTGCTGCTTTGCCTTTTCTTGTATCTCCTGTTCTTCAAGACCAAGCTGGGCAAAGCCATGCGAGCCGTTAGCTTTGACGCCGAGGTATGTTCCCTTCTAGGCATAAACACCTTCTGGGTTTACCTTCTCAGCTTCGGCATCGGCTGCGCTTTGGCCGGTATCGCTGGAGCCATAGTGGCACCGGTCTTCTCAGTGAGCCCTGACATGGGACACGGCATAATCACCGCTGCCCTTTTGGTCATGATGGTGGGGGGGATCGGAAGTTACAAGGGCGCCTTGGTGGGTGGCCTGGTGATTGGCCTGCTTTCCAGCTTTGGCTTCCAGTTTCTGGGCCAGCTCTCGCAGGTTTTGCTCTTCGTTTTCGTGATCGTGTTTCTCATCTTTCGACCCGGAGGAATTCTGGGTGAGGCTCACGATTAGTTGGCGAACATCGGGCAAGTTGGCCGGGCTCCTCCTCGTCTTGGCCGTCTTGGTACTTCTGCCCTTGGTGATCAGGAGCCCTTATTTAATTCACCTGCTCATCATGACCTTCATCGGGGTCGTTTTGGGGATGACCTTCAGTATGCTTTTCAGCACCGGGCTCATCACCCTGGGGGCAGCCGCCTTCTACGCCATCGGGGCCTATACCTCGGCCTTGCTGACGCTGAACGCCGGCCTCTCCTTCTGGCTGGCCCTGCCGCTGGCCACCTTAATGGCGGGGGTGATAGCCCTTCTCCTGGGCTCCATAATCGTCAGGAATCCTGGGGTGGCCTTCGTCGTGATCACCTTCATCTTTAACGCCGTTGTGGTCGAAGCAGCCGGTGGATTGCGGCAACTTGGCGGGTGGGGTGGGATTCTGGGCATCCCCCGCCCCGATCCCATTCCCCTCCCCTTTTATGGTCCAGTGGAGTTCATCACCAAAACGCCCTATTATTATCTGATGCTTGCCCTCCTGCTGCTCATCATGCTCGTTTTTTATGCCCTTTATAATTCCCGCATTGGCCGGGCTTGGAGGGCGATCAAGCTGAGTCCGGCCCTGGCGGAGACGCTGGGCATAAATCTATATCGTTACCGGCTGCTGGCGTTTGTAATCGCCTCCTCGGCGGCGGGGGTGGCGGGCAGCTTCTATGCCCATTACTTTCAATCCATCATTCCCGAGGCTTTTGGGGGCTGGACCTCGATCTACATCCAGCTTTATAGCGTTCTAGGAGGCCTTGATTTCTACCTGCTTGGCCCGGCCATCGGAGCGGCCATCATGACCTTCCTGCCGGAGTTTCTGCGAGTAGCTAAGGAGATAGAGCCCTTGATCACCGGCGCCCTGCTGGTAATGATAATCCTCTTCTTCCCCGGCGGCATTCTGGGAACCCTGCGGCAGTTCCCCCGCCTGGGCCCGGCCAGCCTTTCGGCCAGGCTGGGGGAGATCAAAAATTGGTTGCTCAGTGGCCGAAATTTGAGGTAAAGGCTTATGGCATTGCTGGAGATAAGGGGTCTGAGTAAGTATTTCGGGGGCCTAGCTGCCCTCAGCGAAGTAGACCTCGATGTCTTCGAATCGGAGATCCTGGGCGTGATAGGCCCCAACGGCGCTGGAAAGACCACCCTCTTCAATGTGATTACTGGCCTGCTCCCACCCACGAGTGGCCGGGTGAGGTTCAAGGGTGAGGACATAACCGGCTTGCGAGCGGATCAAATAGCGCGCCGGGGGATTGGCCGAACCTTCCAGGCCTCGGTCCTCTTTGGCCAGGCCACCGTCTTCGAGAACGTGTTCACCGCATTCCACATGCACTATCAACAACCAGGGTGGAAGGCCTTCCTGCGTGCCCCTTCAGCCAGGGCAGAGGAGGAGCTCATTAGACGAAGGGTCATGGAAGTCCTGGAATTCATGGGCCTAGCTCCGCTAAAGGATGAGCTGGCCATGAACCTGCCTCACGGACATCAGAGAGCCCTGGGGATCTGCCTTGCCCTGGCCACCAATCCGAAGTTGCTGCTGCTGGACGAGCCGGTGACGGGCATGAACCCGGTGGAGACGACCACAATGGTGGAGCTGATCAGGAAGATGAGGGATGGAGGCACCACCATCGTCATCGTAGAGCACGACATGAGGGCCATCATGAGCCTCTGTGATCGGATTGCGGTGTTAAATTATGGCCGGAAGATAGCTGAAGGCTCTCCGGAGGAGATAAGGAACAACCAACAGGTCATCGAAGCTTACCTGGGTAAGAAGAAGTAGGTCATGTTGCTTACGGTCAGGGACTTAAGGGTACACTACGGTAAGGCGGAGGCACTCAAGGGGATCTCGATCGAGATCGACGAGGGAGAGATCATTACCCTCGTAGGAGCCAATGGCGCCGGCAAGACAACCACCTTGAAAACCATTTCCGGGCTTAAGAAACCAACCTCTGGGAGCATTTGGTTTCAGGGGAGAAGAATAGATGGCTTGCCACCCCACCAAGTGGCCCGCCTGGGTATCGCTCACATCCCCGAGGGGCGAAGGGTTCTGGCTCCCATGACCGTGTTGGAAAACCTGGAGATGGGCGCTTACCTCCGCCGGGACAGGCGGGAGATAGCCAAACAGCTGGAGAACGTCTACCGGCACTTCCCCGTGCTCCGGGAGAAGGCCAAACAGAGAGCTGGAAGTTTGAGCGGGGGAGAGCAGCAGATGCTGGCCATAGCTCGCGCCCTGATGGGTCAACCCAAGTTGCTGCTAATGGATGAACCCAGTCTGGGCCTCTCCCCCATACTGGTGGACGAGGTGGCCAATATAATCCGAGACATCAACCAGGCAGGCGTAAGCATTATCTTGGTGGAGCAGAACGCCCAGATGGCACTCAGCCTGGCCAACCGGGCCTATGTGCTGGAGGTCGGTGAGGTCATCCTGTCCGGGCAAGCCAGGGAACTGATCAACGATGAGCGGGTGAAGAAGGCCTACCTGGCCGGTTAGGGCTTGAGCCTGGATCGTCGAGTTACCTGGATGGGCTCCAACTCCATAAAGCGACCACCGAGAACGGAAAGGTTCCGGCTTCTCAACCTGAACTTTGGTCTTTGTCGATGCTCCGGTGGTTGACAGAGTTAATTCGATATAATATAGTATTGTCAAACAAATCATCAGTTTGACAGAATGGTCGAGTCAGAAACCTTGTTTAAGCCCATCAAGGTCAGGAGAGCCTTTGAGGAGATATCGGCCGAGATAAAGCGGCAGATCTTCAAGGGAATTTTAAAGCCTGGCGACAAGCTGCCCTCCGAAGTCGAACTTGCCCGGCAATTTAATGTAGCTCGTCAAACCGTTCGTGAGGCGCTACGGATTCTGGAGCTCTCTGGCTTCATCACCATACAGAAAGGGCCCGATGGCGGACCAATAATCTCAGACACGATCTCCAGTAGTATAAGCAATTCCCTGCTGGACGCCATCTTGTTAAGGAGCATAAGCTTGGATGAGCTCACCACGGCCCGGCTGGAAATCGAGAAGGTGGTATTAAATTACGCTATCGAGAACGCCGTTGATGAGGATATAGAGCGCCTTCGGGACAACGTTCTTCGGGCGAGGAAAAAGGTGGCGAGCAACATCGTGGCCTCCACGGAGAACGTTGAGTTTCATCGGCTTTTGGCCAAGGCCTCCAAGAACCTCGTGTTCGTTATCGTGGTGGAATCAATCATGACGGTGGTGGCTGACTTCCTCTCCCGCCTTCAGCCGGATCTGGAAAAGTCCTGGCAGGTTGTTGAAGCTCACGAAGAAATACTGGAGGAGCTCATCAGAAGGAGGAAGGAAGTGTCCATTGCCTTGCTGGAGAAGCATCTGCTGGAGGTGAAGAGCCGGTTACAGGAGATTTACGACAAGTTGATTCAGGAGCAGGATTAATCAATCGAAAGATCAACCGGGCGGCACCCGCCTTGCTTCGTCTTGAACATTGGATCTGGCTTTGCTACCCCGGCCTAATCCCAGGTTTTAGCGATCTCTAGAGCCTGCTTAGTTGTAAACAGGAAACCTGGCGAAAGGAGGCATGAAGATGAAGGAACAACTGATTGAAGCAGATGTCCTGTGCGTTGGTGGCGGGATAGCTGGACTGATGGCGGCCATCCGAGCGGGGGAGCTCGGAGCCAGGGTCGTGGTGGCGGAGAAGGGGAATGCGCTCCACAGTGGGCGCGGACGGGCCGGCAATGATCACTTCTGGTGTTACATACCGGAGGTCCATGGCCCGGATATGGAGGCCTTCCTGAGGGAGTGTCTCAAGGGGCCTAAGCTGAGGCTGATGCAGGCGGGGACGAGCCTCAAGGTGCTGCGCACCTTTGTGGAGAAGTCCTTCGACATCGTGAAGCTGTGGGATAGCTGGGGCATTCCGATGAGGTACCAGGGGAGGTGGGAATTCGCCGGGCATTCCTTCCCCGGGGATGTTCTGACACACCTGAAGTATGAGGGGCAGATGCAGAAGAGCGTCCTGCTCCAGAAGGCCGCTGAGAAGGGAGCGGAGGTAATCAACCGGGTGATGGTCTTCGACCTGCTCCGTGATGGGGAGGGCATCAGTGGAGCTCTTGGCCTGCATACCCGGGAGGACAAGCTGATGATCTTTCGGGCCAAGGCGGTGATCCTGGGCACGGGCTTTGTGGACCGGTTGTATCCTCCCCCAACCCCAGGGTGGCTGGCCAGCGTTCCCGGGTGTCTGACACTGACCGGGGATGGGCGAGCCATGACCTATCGAGCGGGGGGTGAGCTGGTGGGGCTGGAAATCATCAGGCGACACGTGGGGCCAAGATACTTCTCCCGGTTTGGACAGGCCACCTGGGTGGGGGTGCTGAGGGATCCCTGGGGTAAGCCCATAGGCCCCTATTTAACAGAACCAGACAGGAGATATGGCGACATCACCCCGGAGGTGAACAGCACGCTGCTGGAGGACTACCTGAAATCTGGCCAGGGGCCAGTTTACATGGATTGTCGCGGGATCTCGGATGAGGACTACGAGTACATGATGCACTGGCTGGTGCATGAGGGAAATGTGGCGGTCATAAACTACATGAAGGAGGAGGGCATTGATCTGAGGAGAAATCCGGTTGAGTTTGGAACCTACCATCCCACGATCGAGGGGAAGATATGGATCAACGAGAAGGCGGAGACCTCGATAAAGGGCCTTTATGCCGCCGGAGATGAGTCCATGGGCGGCATAGGCCCCTCGGCCACCTACGGCTGGATTGCCGGAGAAAACGCCGCCACTTACGCCAGGAAGAGCTCTCCTCCCGATGTCGGGAAGGCGAGGCTAGAGATCGAGGAGAGGAAGAGCCTGATCCAGGAAATCAGGAGCCGGAGGGAGGGGCCAGACTGGAAGGAGGCCAACATCGCCCTCCAGCAGATAATGCAGGATTATGCTGGGCCCGTTCGCTCAGCCACCCTGCTGGAGGCCGGTCTTACCTACCTGCGGAGGCTGAGGGCCAAGGCACGGGCCACGCTTATGGCCAGGAATCAGTGGGAGTTGACCCGCTGCCTGGAGACTCTGAACCTGCTCGACTTGGGGGAGCTGGTGTTCATAGCCGCTCAGGAGAGGAAGGAGACCAGAGGCCTGCACCGGCGCCCGGATTACCCGCTGACCGATCCGTTGCTGGAGAGGAAGTTGCTCTTCCTAAGGAGGAGGGGCGAGGAGCCGGTCGCCGAATGGAGGGAGATGGAATAAAAAGTGAAGTAAAGGAGTGCCATGCCGCCAGTGATAAATCCAGATAAGTGTACCGGCTGTGGTAAATGCGTGGATATCTGTACGGAGGACGTGTTCTTCGGGTCGGAGCTGGGGAAAGTTCCGGTGGTGACCTACCCGGAAGCTTGCGTTCATTTTAACTGCTGCGTGTATGAGTGTCCGGTGGAGGGAGCGATCAGGCTGAGAATCCCGCTGCCGCTAATGTTACTTTACAGGGAAGGGGGGTGATAGGCAGGAACGATTTTTCGGGATATGCCAGACCGAGGAACTAAATTGCTAAAGGGAGGTGACCAAAATGAGGGGAAATGCTCAACTGCTAAAACTGGGCTTGCTGGTCGTAGTGATCTTGGTGGCAATGACTGTTTTGGGCACCGGATGTGCCAAGCCGGCGCCGAGTCCGACGCCCACGCCAACTCCCACCCCCACACCGACACCGACACCAACGCCAACGCCAACTCCGCCGGCCAAAGTTGAGTGGCCCAAGGAGGTGACCGTTATTTCTCCAGCGCCAGGGGCGACGGTTCACATGGTGTTGGTGGGAGTGGGGAAAGTGGTGGAGAAGTACACGCCGATAGAGAAGTGGATCGTCCAGCCCCTTGGGGGTCCAAAGCTGTGGCTGCCCATGATGAAGGAGGGGAAGTGCCAGTTTGCCAACCACAATGCGGCCGACATCCTCAGCGCCTATCTTGGACGGGGGCTTTACAAGGAGATGGGGCCGCAGACCTTCGTCCGGACGGTGACC